>Ga0079306_1001804_pt1 | contig 13225 bp, 11 predicted proteins | sample Methanotroph_Enr_FD_79181 | JGI IMG/M metagenome (GOLD analysis project Ga0079306, IMG submission 79181) | Enriched soil microbial communities from Old Woman Creek wetland in Ohio, USA - Methanotroph_Enrichment_5 | ecosystem: Environmental > Terrestrial > Soil > Wetlands | place: USA: Ohio...
GCCCGGCTCAAAACCGAATCGGAAGAACTGGATTACGACGAAGTCGACAGCTATTGCGACCATCTGGTTGTGTACGACAACGCCAAGCAAAAAATAGTCGGCTATACACGCTTGCTGAATCAAAACCAGGCGGAAAAATTAGGCCGGTTTTATTCGCAAAGCGAATTCAATCTGGACCAGGTATTAACACTGCCCGGCCGCTTTTTGGAAATAGGCCGGACTTGCGTTGACCCTGATTATCGCGGCAGCGCGGTTTTAACCACGCTTTGGACGGCGCTGGTTCAATATGCGCTGGAAGGACAATTTAACTACCTGCTCGGTTGCGCCAGCGTGACTCCCGGCCCCAGCGGTTTTGCGGTCGATGCGGTTTACCGCAACATCGACGAAAAGAATATGGCTCCCTCCTCTATTCAAGTCACGCCCAGCATTACCGTACCCGACGAATTAAGGTGCGAGCGCGACGAATCGGGCATCCCGCCGTTGCTGAAAGCTTATTTTCGTTTCGGCGCGATGGTCTGCGGCGAACCTTACTGGGATGAAGACTTTAACTGTATGGATTTATTCATGCTGCTACCGCTCGACCAATTGCAAGAGCGCTACAGCAAACACTACATGCGCGGCTATAAAGATAATGCGTATGCCTCTAGCCAACCGGGAACCGGCGCAGCCATCGTCCAAGATGGCTGCTATGCGTTACCCCCCGCGGAAACCGCCGCGGTGCTGTAGGCAACGAACAATGAAATCGAAAATACGGCTGTCCTACAAACTTTGCCGACTCATCATCCTGTTTATCCACGGGCTTATCATAGCCGCTGGTCTTTTTCCCACATTTGATTTTTTCTACTCGGCGCGCGAAGCAAAAATCAAGAAGAACACGATCAAAACCCGCTGGCTGCAAAGGTTCAGCGCCATTGTTAACCTGCATGTCAGCAAGGATGGCGAACTACCGGAACGGCGCGCGATGCTGGTCAGCAATCATATCTCCTGGCTGGACATCATCGTTATCGGCCAATATTTACCGGCTTATTTTGTCGCCAAAAGCGATATTTCCAGCTGGCCTGTGATCGGTTACCTGGCCAAACAAGGCGGCACCATTTTTATCCGTCGCGGCAATAAACAGCATATCAAGACGACCGCCGAAAAAATGACCTGGTTGTTGAAACAAAACGGCAACATTATTGCGTTCCCTGAAGGCACCACGACCAAGGGCGACGAGGTGATGCACTTTCATTCATCCTTATTCCAGCCTGCATTATTAACCCGGTCGGCTATTCAGCCCGTCGCCATTCAATATCAAGGCGCAGCCAAAGAACAAGCGCCTTTTATCGGCGACGATGCTTTCGTGCCGCATTTAATCAAAATGCTGGCTATGGATAAAATCGAAGTACAGCTTAGCTTTCTTCCTGTGATCGACAGCCCAGCGGGAAAAAACCGCCATACCATCAGCCTTGAAGCCAGAAGCATGATAGCGGAAAAAATCTCCGAAAACTTACCGGCGGATTATTCAGCTCTTTGCGCATCCACACGTTTATGAAATCATTGTAGAGTACGAGGCTGTGAAAGTATTCGATTTAAGAGGCTAACCACGGAGGACACAGAGAACACGGAGTTTTTAATATATTGAATATTTTCTCCGTGTCCTCGGCAATTGCTCCTGCATTGCTAAACCACAGGGATGTGGCGAATGCAGAAAACGCAGGAGCGGTTTTCTGCCTACCTCCGGCATCCATGCAAGTCGTTCGTGCTCTCTGTGGTAAATAATCCTTTCAGCCTGATTTGGATAATACTTTCACAATCTCGGACGCGTACGTACCTTTTAGACGGATGAAAAAAATTATTCACCACAGAGGACACGGAGAAACTCCGTGTCCTCTGTGTTCTCTGTGGTTATTCTTTGATTTTTTCTAAAAACGAATCCTCCCACAGTCTCGTACCCTACATGACATTGATATGACCGGCATTAAATTCCCTGAACTCGAACAACTTGAACGCATTATTGAGCAATTCGGCGACCGGGCTCAGACCGAAGTCATAGAACGGATTCAATACCAAAACCATGAATTCCCGATTCATTGCATTACCCTGGGAACAGATCAACCCGATGCGCCTGTATTAGCCTTTTTCGGCGGCGTGCATGGACTGGAGAAGATCGGTTCTGAGGTGATCCTGTCTTATATGGAAACCATCAGCCAGTTAATGGACTGGGATCAGGAGCTTTTGGCCCGGCTGGAAAAATCCCGACTGGTGTTCGTGCCTATCGTCAACCCGGTCGGCGTTTATATGGGCACGCGCAGCAACGGCAACGGCGTCGATTTAATGCGCAATTCGCCGATAGAAGGCGTAGACGCAACCCGTATTTACAGCGGTCACCGCATCACGCCCCGCCTGCCCTGGTATCGCGGCGATCAAACGAAAATGGAAAAGGAAGCGCAAGCCTTATGCCGCATCGTCGAACGGCACCTGTTCAACTCGCCGTTGTCCATCGCGCTGGATTTGCACTCGGGATTCGGTATTCAGGACCGGTTATGGTTCCCCTACGCCTCGCGCCTTACCCCTTTTGCTTTTCTTGCCGAAACGATGGCTTTAAAAGAACTGTTCGACCGTTGCTATCGACACCATATCTACCGGATTGAACCGACCAGCCAGGAATATACAATCAACGGCGATCTGTGGGATTACCTATTCGACGATTTTGTACGCCGGTTTGAAGCCGAACGCTTATTCCTGCCGCTGACGCTGGAAATGGGCTCATGGCTGTGGCTGCGCAAGAGCCCGATGCACCTGTTCTCGCGGCACGGCTTATTTCACCCGCTGTTGCCTCACCGCCAGCAGCGGATTTTCCGGCGGCATTTCATGCTGTTCGATTTCTTGCACCGCAGTCTATTGTATCCGCAAAAATGGACACAACTTAAGCCGCTGCAAAAAGCGGCCTATGAAAAAAAGGCAATGGGGCTTTGGTATGAATAAAGCCCTGGGACAAAACTGGATATTGCTCAGAGGCTTAGCGCGTGAGTCCGCGCATTGGGGAGCTTTTGCCGATCTTTTGCAATCGGCATTTCCAGACGCTCGAATAACGCTGCTGGATTTGCCCGGTGCCGGTTGTTTTCATCGGGAAACCAGCCCAAACACGATCAAGGAAATAACCCAAACTGTACGCAATCATGCTCTTGATAAAGGCGTGATAAAACAACCGGCAACGATTCTGGCGCTTTCGCTGGGCGCGATGGTTGCCTGGGAATGGATGCGCAGCTATCCCGAGGATATTTGCGGCGCCGTACTGATGAACACCAGCTTTGCCGACCTGAGCCCTTTCTATCAACGGCTACGGTGGCAGAGTTATAGGGATTTTGCCGCATTGGCGATCACGCGCAATGTGTATAAGCGGGAGTCGGCCATTTTGCGTTTGACCAGCAACCGCCGGAATATCTCCAGGGATGGAGTGTATGCCGCAAGCCAGTCGGGAACTGGCGCGGCGCAGCATAAACAGCTAACCCAGGCTTGGAAAAAAATACAGGACGATCGCCCGGTCAGCCTTAAAAACAGCTTCCGCCAGATTATTGCGGCGGCAACCTACCGGCCCGGCGACATAAAACCGGAGCAGCCGGTTTTGTTATTAAACGGCCTAGGCGACCGGCTGGTTGCACCGGCCTGCTCGGAGGTCATACACAAAAAATGGAACCTGGAACTTCGCCGTCACCCCTGGGCGGGCCACGACCTGACCCTGGATGGCGGCGCATGGGTGGCGATGCAGTTGAAAGATTGGGTGGATCAAAATTGAAGTGGTCATAGATGAAGGGCGCGCCTTAGCATATTAAGACGCACCCTACCCTTGTCACAAAACCTTAAACAAACCTTCATGTCTTTGTCATAGAAGAACTCTACTCTTTGTCCTGAAAGCTAATGCTTTCATCCCGCAAAAGCGCGTAACCGGCTTTTGCAGCACTTAGCACAGGAGGATAAAGATATGAAATTGCTCTATTCCATCCATAAATACGACGTTTTCATGTTTACCTGGCTGGTCAACGCCAGAATGCATGCAACCTTGACCAAGATCGGCCGTTATTTGTCAAAAACCGGCGACGGCCCGCTATACCTGGTTATCGCCGGCTTGTTATATTGGAACGAAGGCTTTGACAGCCGGTTCCTGCAAGCGATCCTGTTGGCTTTTTTAATCGAAAGGCCAGTTTATTTCGTGCTGAAAAACACCCTGAAACGCAACCGGCCGCAAGCGGCTTTACAAAATTTCCGTAGCGTTATCACGCCTTCGGATAAATTCAGTTTCCCGTCCGGCCATACCTCCGCCGCTTTCATGATGGCGACTTTGCTGGGCTGCTATTTACCCTCTCTAATGGCTCTTCTTTATTGTTGGGCGACGTTGGTCGGTTTTTCCCGCGTGGTTCTTGGCGTACATTTCCCGACCGATATTTTGGTAGGCGCCATTTTGGGCGTCAGCACTGCATTTTTCAGCTTAGGACAAATTGTTATATGAGAATTTTTTATGGTGTACAGGGTACCGGTAACGGTCACATCACTCGCGCCCGGGTTATGGCAAAAGAACTTCATGCCGCCGGAATCGATGTTACTTTTCAATTTACCGGACGCCCTGCGGATAAGTATTTCGACATGGATGTCTTCAACGGCTATCAAGCACGCACCGGCCTGACTTTTCATACCGAGAAAGGACAAGTCAGTTATTTGAAAACAGCGCTGGATGCAAAGCCTATTACTTTTATCAAAGACATGAAATCGCTGGATTTGAGCGGCTATGACCTGGTGATCACCGATTTTGAACCCATTACTGCCTGGGCGGCAAAAAATCAAAAGAAACCGGTTTTAGGCATCGGCCATCAATATGCGTTTAACCATAAAATCCCCAGAAAGGGATCTGATCCTATCGCCGACCAAGTCATGAAGTATTTTGCCCCCGCCGACGTGGGTGTCGGTTTGCATTGGCACCATTTCGGCCAACCCATTTTGCCGCCTGTGATCGATACACCGGAAACGCCAAAAAGCATTATCAAAAACAAGATCATTGTCTACCTTCCTTTTGAAGACCCAAACGAAGTAATCGGGCTATTGTCGCCGTTCGAGAATTTTGACTTTCATGTTTATTCGCCGGAACCTGTGCCATCCAAATTCGGCCACATCACCAGCAATCCGCTGTCGCGCGACGGTTTCCAGAAAGATTTATACGATAGTGCGGGCATTATCAGCAATGCAGGGTTTGAACTGGCCAGCGAATCGTTACAAATGGGCAAAAAAATCCTGGCTAAACCGCTACATGCGCAAATGGAACAGATTTCCAATGCCGCCGCCTTACAACAATTAGGTTACGGGCATGTTATGCATGATTTGGATATAACGGCTATTGAACATTGGCTGCATGATAATCATGCCGTACATGTCACTTACCCTAATATCGCTAAAGTGCTGGTGCAATGGATACAGGACGGTATGCGGGAAATGGATAGTGATTTTATAGAAGATGTCTGGAACACTGTGGAAGTTTCGCACATCGTGCAATAACCCGGATTGTTGCCATGCCCTTGCCTGAGCTTTTTCGCTTGGAAAAGCTCTAACATTTTAATCGTGGCGTCCCGCTTTTTTGATCCAACACCGCAATCGCTTCCTCGCAGCTGATTATGTTCTCTTTGTTGCTAAGAATGTAATCAGCCAAGCGTTCAATCGCCATCCAATGAGTCTTGGAATCGATGAATTGAAAGGCTTTGTCAAACAGCTCGACCATCTTTTCTTCATGCCTGCTTCCTGCCGCAATATAAATATCCAGGTATTCATAAACCTTTTCAAGATCGGATGCGCCGCCGTAATGGCGCAAAGCCTCGATATTAACCAGACGGGCGTTGAACTGCTCATTGTCGCGTAAAGCCACATGTTTTGCTTCCGCCAGAGGCCCGATCAACAGATTGACCATATCCGCTTCAAAAGCGGTCCGATACGCATCGTGTTCGACGGCCGAGAAATAATAGGTACTTTCGATCAACGCAACCGGCAGGCTATGAATCAGGCGGCCGCCTTCCACGACAGCGGCAAAATGATCATGTGGCAAACAGGCATCCAACGGCTTGTCTTCCAAGCGGTTCAGCCCTTTCATCGTGATTTGGAAGTAGACCGGCGGCAGTTGTTTTTGTTTATTGTAAAGATAAATGGCCGTCGCATGGCCTGCCTCATGGAAGGCGATTTGCCTGAGCAAATCTTGATCATCAATGGTGCTGCATACATCCGTTTGGTAATTCCGTTTCATGATTCCGCCTGTAAGCTAAAAAGATGCGGCCAGAAACTTGCTGACCGCATTTAAGAGGAAGGATAGCTAAACTCTTATCCCTTTATCCAAGGGAATGATCACAAGAGTTGCGATTAGTCTAATAAAGCCAATAAACCTTGAAAATGTGGCTAATTGACGCGCGGCAATAAGCCGCACTAAATGGCACACCATGTGCTAAATACTTGGGTTTGCATTATAGAAATTGCTTCAAAATCGCACGGTAACTGAACTTAAACAACTCATTACAGGGCTTATCAAGGCATTTCACTCAGTCAAACAGGGCATATGCCACATAACCTCGTTTGGCTGGACAAACAACTTTTAAACAGGCACAGGATCTAATATGACTAAATCAGAACTCATTGATATTTTGACTAGAAAACACCCGCACCTGGAGCGGAAAAACGTCGAACTGGCAGTGGGCTGTATGATCGAACACATGAGTAAAGCGCTGATGGCTAATGAGAGAATAGAAATCAGGGGTTTTGGCAGCTTCTCTCTGCATTATCACCCGCCTTTTACCGGCCGAAACCCTAGAACCGGCGAAGAATTAGACTTGCCGGCCCGGTACTCGCCCTACTTCAAACCGGGCAAGGAACTGCGACAGAGGGTTGATTCGCTCAAAACAAGGTACCGGATTAAACAAAAGCTCTAGCTTTCAACAAAGGCGGCAGAAAAGAGTAGCGTTAAAACCAGCTCGTGGCATGACGCCAAAAAACACAAAAATGGGTGGCCGGGAGCGGTTCCGGCCACCGCTGATTATTACAGGTCTTTATTATTGACCGATAGATTGACGCATATGAACCATGGCTTCTTCAGTGTGCTTAGTAGCGACATCAGCATGTCCTTTTTTAGCGTGATCGATAGCTTCTTTTAACTGCTTAACGGCTTCAGTCATATGCACATGCGCTTCAGCATGTTCTTTTTCAGCCGCTTCAGCGTGTTTTAAACCTTCTTCGGCGTGCTTAAGCAGTTGGTCGGCATGACCGTCCTGCCCATGAGCCGTAGCCATGGCCGAATGCTCCAACGCTTGCGCGGTATGATGCTCGGTAGCATTTGACTGTGCACTTAAACCAAGAGCGAGAGTACCTATTAATACAGCAATAAATTTTACTTTCATAATATTCTCCTTAAATAGTTAGTCAGTGTGGTGCATCACCGTAACACCGACGTTTTGGCACTACGGTTGAAGTTAGTGTAACGCATTTCGGCTGTTATGTAAGTTACTGTCTGTTTACACTCCCTTCAAAATTGTTTAACACAATCTTGCCGCCCGACATCACAAGATCGGGGTATTCCAGCGTTTTAAGAGCATGAGTCGGGTCGCCTTTCACCGCAATCATATCGGCCGACGCTCCGGGTTGCAGCGTACCTAACAGCGGACTGTTCAAATGCCGGCCTGCTTTCGATGTCGCGCTACGCAGGGACTCAATAACAGGCATGCCGGTCATCCGAATCATCGAGACAAGCTCCTGAGCATCGATGCCCCAGGGAATATCGGCGTGCGCAATTTCAGCGCCGTATAAAAACTCCCCGCCCAAGGCCGCCAAGGTTCGGGCATTGCCGGCAACACCCGGACATTTCGATAAAGCATCCAGCGTCGTGACTGTTTTTATGTTTTGCGCTACCGCTTTTTTTAGCAACGCCTTGGGAATAATGCTGCATGGAATATGGGCCCATTCATCAATACCGGCGTCAATAGCAATCTTTGCACCTGTTGCCTCGCCTATATGCGCCGTGACTTTACGCCCTTGCTTATGGGCTTCATCGACAATAGCCCTGACGATATTGGCCGACAATAGCGGCCAGAACTGCTTTGCAGCAGAACTGTTGCGATGCGGATGGTCATGCGTTGCGCCGGCGTGATGATGCCAAGGCGCACCGGCTTCGCCGCCCGGTTCCAAAGCGACCTTAACCACGGCCGCGCCGCCGTTAACAAGGTTGCGGACAGCCTCCCGCGCCTGCTGTTCCGTAGCCACAGCTATCGCGATATTTTTAGCTCCCAATTGCGGAATCGGGTAACCTCCGGGCGCGGTAATAATCGGCCCCGAAGTCAATACGCGCAAACTGCCGTCGCCGCCATAAGGCTGGTGCAAAGGCCCGCCCACATCGCGAATCGTGGTGATGCCGTGCTTTAAAACAGTATCCGCCGGAACCTGCTGAAAATCGAGATGGGCATGCAATTCAATAAAGCCGGGCAACAGCGTTGCATCGCCCAGATCGATGACGTTGGCATTACCGGGCTTGAATGCTTCGCGGGCGTCGATTTTTGCCACTTGTCCGTCTTTCACTAATACCGAAGTATTCGTTCTGATGTTATTGCCGTCGAAAACCCGCGCGGCGTGGATAAGAACCGGAGTTTGTTCCGTTTCTTGGGCAGTAGCCGGGGAGGCAAAGGCTGTTAAGGCTAAAAACAACAAGAGTTCGATTGGGGAAGGTATTTTCATTATCACGCGATTTTGCATTTCTTCTACTTTTAAACGGAGTGTGCGCTTGTTTAATCAATAAAGGTGTAAGGATATGGTCAGCAATAACTTCCCGAAATTTGAACTCATCGTTCCCACTCGCTGCGTCACTGCCATTAAGTTAAGAATTTTAGTAAGCGCTAGTTCCCAAGCTCCAGCTTGGGAATTCAGTGAAGGAAGCTCCAGCTTCCCGTCCCGCAAAGCTAGAGCTTTGCTCACTGGTTACCCCTCGTTCCCACGCGCTGCGTGGGAATGCAGTGCTGGACGCGCTGCGTCCCGTATACGCTCATGACTCGCGGCGCAGCGCGTGGGAACGAGAGCAAACACGAAATTTTGCTTCGTGTTCTTCGTGCCTTCGTGGTGAATAAAAGCTTTTAATTTAGGTCCGTCTTGTCCGGCTTAGGATTAATACGTAATTTCTATACCGCCATAGAAAGACAATGGCGCACCGGCATTTAACATCGCATCGGCTGCTGTTGCGCTGTTCATAATATTGGTATTGGCAACGTATTTGGTGTCCAGCAAATTCCGGCCTTCGAAAAACACCTTGTAATGATCATTAGACCAGCCGGTACGCATGCCCAGCAGGCCGTAAGAATCAATCTTATAGGTGTTGGCGTAATCTCCCCAGCGCTTACCGACTACATCGAAAGTGGGACCGATAAAATAGCCGCTCGCATGATGATAGAGGGCCTCGCCTTTTAGGAAATATTTAGGCGCTGCCGGTAAAGCATTGTTCGCGTAAGTGCGGTCATTATCAAAGCTGAAGTCGTTGATGGTGAAGTTCAGCATAGGTTTGATGCTATGCGTGCCCTTACCGTCCAGCGCAAAGCTGCCGCCGATTAAGCCTTCAACGCCTGCGTGAATGGTATTATCAAAATTCGCTGCCTTAGCCGAGCCGCCTGGCGGGGTAACGGATAGAATTTCGTTGTTAAGCCATGAATAATACAGCGACAAATCCCAGTTCACGTTGTTTAAGTTACCGAGTTTTTGATTGCCGCGCGTGCCTATTTCGACCGAAGTGCCTTCCATCGCTTTTAAATTAGTCGTGGTTAAGCCGGCTGTGATGTTGTCCGATATATTGTAGTTCGTCGGCGGCGCGTATAAGCGGCTGACATTGCCATAAAAGCTGGCGCTCTTAGTCAGGTTATACATCAAGCCTAAGCTGGGATTAATACCGTTATAGTCATTGCTGGGATTGCCGCCTTGAGAATAAACATTGAAATTGGCGTCCTGGGGAATCGGCAACCTTCTATTATTGACTTCACGGTGCGCGAACACACCCTGCAACGCAGGTGTCAACGTCCATTTATCGGTAATATGCCAGTGGTCCTGGGCAAAAATCTCGATATTATCGGCTTTCTTGGTGATTTGATTGGTCATCGGCCCGCGCACGCCGCCGACATTGGTGTAGTTGCCGCCTTTATCCGAGTTGGTACCGAAATTCAAACCCAGCAATAAGTCATGGCTGTCCAAACGCAGGTTGTAACGGGCGGTCGTACCCCAGTCCTGCTGGGTGGAATCGACCAACAAACTAAACCTGTCCGCCGTATCGCCCGGAAAAAAATGCACCGTATCGACGATCGGGTGATAAAGATGCTGGTTTTCAAAAGAAAAACCAATGTCGAGAGAACTTTTGTCATCAATCGTCCAGGTGGTTTTGTTGGCGACTCGTTCTGTCTCGGTATTCAGCTGGTAATTGCCGCCGACAGCCTGGGTGCTGGCCTGATAGGGGTTGGCGTCGAATTGCGCCCGGGTCAACTGCCCCGGCAACTGCTGATTATTTTTAATGTAGCTGACAAAGGTACGGTTAACGACGGAATCGGAGATTCGCCAGCCGAAGTTGCTGTAAATGCCAAAGCGGTCCTGCTTATTGTGAGCCCGGTAGCCGTCCCATTCTTTGCCTTCGACAGTCAACAAGCCGTCGAAGCTGTCATTGAAAACCTTGCTGACCGTTCCTCGACCGAGGAATTGACCGAAACTGCCGCCGCTGAGCGAAAGCCTCGCGGTAGGGCTGTCATGGGCGGTGGGCGAGGTAAAATCGATCGCGCCGCCCAAGGTGCTGGCACCGTACTTAAACGCATTGCCGCCGCGCGCAACGGTTGCGAAACTGGACGCCAGCGGATCGATCATACGGTTGTGGTTGTTGCCGTCGGCGGCAGTGACCGGCAGGCCGTCTTGCAGAATCTTAACGCCGCTTCCGGCAAAGTTGTTGGCGTCCAGGTTCGAACCACGGCTGGTAATAAACACTTCGTCGTTGCCGCTTTGGCTGGTCGCCCAAACACCGGGCACATAGCGGAAAAAATCCGCTACGCTGGATACGTTACGGTCACGCAACCCATTGATGTCGACCAGGCTGACTCCGCCTGGCGAAGCTGCAACTTCCGCGCCGGCAGCGGCAAGCTTCTGATCGCTTTTTTCCGTCACCTCCATCGTGTTAAGTACGACGGGCTTTTCAGCCTTTTTATCAGCGTTACGTTTGGTTTTTTTACCAACCGCCTTGGCAGTTTCAGCGGCAGTATCGGACTGCCCGTCCGCCATCGCGGCGGTACTGGCATTAACCAGTAAAAAGGAAATAAACAGGGGGCGGCTTAGCTGTAAAAGCGTAACAGGCCGATTGGAGCGTATGAGTTTCATGATAATACCAACGTAGTTGCCAAGGCCGGGTTGGCATCGCTTAACCCGGCAAAATACTCGAAAAAACACCGGGTGGCGCGACGCCGGCCCGGCCGCAAATTTTTTAAATCGATGATCCTAAAAAACGCTCCCTCATTTGGAATGCTCAACTGCGGTTTTTAGGATGATCGAATTTGACTTAAATAGCGGCGACGATACTACCCAATAACCGGGGTAGCTTCCTTGCCCATTCATATGGCAAAAGGAGTATTTCTTATGGCAAACGTAGGGTTGCGGGATATGCCTTAAATTTCCCGGCACACCATGTGATATGCCGCAGTTTTGCACCGAAACCCGGTTGAAAAACCATTAACGCTATGAAAACCGCACACTAATAAGTCAAGGCCCGGTTTGTGCTTATAGCTAGGGTAGTTTTACAGCCAAAAAACAAAACGGGTCACAATGGAAGCAAAGCAAACAACAGCGAGACGATGGCGCATAAGCAGCGACGAGTTGCAATTGCACCGGCAAAAAGAGTGTTTACAGCAATCGTTGCCGGAAGATTTGGGTGTCGGCCAGTCGAGGATATTCCAGCTCGACCAGGACTTGAGCTATATAGAAACCCGATACACGCCGTCTAAAGACTTGGCGGTGTTAAGCCGGATAGACCATCAGGAGCCGCGGCTGATGATTACGCTAAGCTTGAAAGGACATTCCCGTTTTGCAGCTAATAGCGGCAACGAAATTGTTTTTAACGAAGGCTACACATCTATCACAACCCTCCGGTCGAGCATCGGCGAGCGTCAATACCAAGCCCAAAAGCTCCTGGTACAACTGCGTTTCGCACTGACTAAAAATTGGCTGGACCGCTATTTCGGCGACCACAAGGCCGCCCAGCTATTCAACAAAACCGGTACGCAACTGCTCAATTATCAGCCGATCTCCCCGCAAGCCCTGTATGCGGCGCAACAGTTATTGAACTGCGACACATCAAGGGAAACCAACAGGATATTCATGCATGGATATGCCATGTCCTTGCTGGGGTTTGAATTAAGCCACCTTTCCGAACACAAGCGCTCGAACTCATCTGGATTTAATCAAAGAGACGCCGCCATTGCGAAAGCGGCACGGGATATTCTGTTCCAGGAATTTAAAAATCCCCCGTCCGTAGCGGAACTTTCCAATCGGGTAGGAACCAATCAATTCAAATTAAAAAAATTATTCCATCATTTTTTCAATAACACGCCTTACGGTTTGTTGCTGGACATCAGGATGAATAACGCCTATCAATTATTGGAATCGAGACAGTGCCAAGTTAGTGTTGCCGCAGACTTGGTCGGCTACAACTATGCCGGAAATTTCAGCGCCGCCTTTATCAAATATTTTGGCGTTTCGCCTAAGACTATTGGCAAGAAACGCTGGGTAATTATTCGGCCGCAGATTGATGCTGATGCACACGGGTAAAAAAGACGAAAGTGGAAGCGTTGACGCCCAGCCTTTCGTCTTATCTGCTGATGTTACGCACTGGTTGTGTCTCTCACGTTTGTCGTACTGATCACCGTAGCTTACGAAAATATCCTTAAGCCCTTGAATCAAATGACGATGGAAACTTGCCAGCGGCACGAATTCACTCCCGTATGCCGCGCCGAGCACCGGAGCTTTTGCCGAGAACAGCCCGTTAGGGGGGCGGCAGGAATGCCGCACGTCAGCATAGGGGCAGGAGCCCCCCTTCTGCTGACCCTCGGCAAAAGCGAGGAGCGCAGGAAGCAAGCGGCAACCGGGTCGCCTTTTCTTTGGTTACTTTCTTTTCGACTGCATGGATGCAGGAGGTAGAGCAATGCAGGAGCAATTGCCGAGGCGA
>Ga0079306_1001806_pt1 | contig 13221 bp, 13 predicted proteins | sample Methanotroph_Enr_FD_79181 | JGI IMG/M metagenome (GOLD analysis project Ga0079306, IMG submission 79181) | Enriched soil microbial communities from Old Woman Creek wetland in Ohio, USA - Methanotroph_Enrichment_5 | ecosystem: Environmental > Terrestrial > Soil > Wetlands | place: USA: Ohio...
AGTACTGAAAAAGACCGGTTTACCCGGTTTACCATCAATTTACCGCTTTCACTATCGATTATCGATGGATTATTGACCTTCGTCGGAGAAAGTTATTTTGTCATTCCTTCATCAGTCATCCGGAAAATATATACTGTCAGACGCGAATTGCTGAAAAAGGAATTCAGACAGGTTGTTGAACTGGATGGACTTCAGTTCCCCTATATCAATATGCACGAAGAGTTTGAAAGCGAAAACCACATACCAGAAGAACAATTTGTTGTAGTTGTTTCATTTGGAAACCAACTCTTTGGCTTGGTAGTGGACGAGGTCGTCCGCGAATATCAGGCTGTAATAAAACCTTTGGGAAGGATATTAAAAGGTCAGGATGTGTTTTCAGGGGCAAGCATCCTGGGAACAGGTCAGTTGGCCCTGGTGATCGATACCAACAAGATGATTCAAAAATATTCCTAAATATGGAAAAAGAAATTATACAAGGATTAAATTCTTATTTTACGTTCAGGCTTGGCACAGAGCTGTTTGCCGTAAACATAGGCAACATGACTAAAATTCTGGAATTAATTGAGATTACAAAAGTGCCTAATTCACCAAGGTATTTTAAAGGTATTATAAACCTTTTCGGCGATGTTTTGCCTGTATTTGATGGCCGTTTAAAATTTGGATTTCCTGAGGTTGTAAGCACCCGCAATACCTGTATCCTTGTTGTGGTTTTTGAATTGGATGGTCAGGGTGTTTCGTCCGGAATTATTGTCGATTCGGTTGAAAAGGTAATGATTTTTGAGCCTGAACAAATAAAACCTGCACCAACCGTTGGTAAAGGCTTTAATAATGAATATATACACGGAATTGCAACTTTCAATGATGAATTTGTCATTATTCTGAATATTGAAAAAATATTTTCGGAAGAAGAAATTAGTTTGATTAAAGCAGTAGAATAAACAATCTAAAATAAACAAGTTATGAGATTTGTTGACTTAAAAATACGAACAAAGCTGATGGGAACATTTAGTGTCCTGATCCTGATTGGAATTCTTATTTCGGTTTATTCAGTTGCAAGCTTGTTGTTTTTCAAGAAGGATATTGATTCGTTTTCCAAGGAATTTCTTCCCCAGCTTGAACTTTCAACCAGAGTGAATAATCAAACTCAAATGGTAGCTTATGAAATGGAAGGCTACTACTTAACCGGTAAACCCGAATATTTTAAATTAGCAAAATCCAAACTTGACTCTCTTAAAAGTACTCTGGTAGAAGGTGAACAGTTACTTGAAAAGTCGAAAAACCTTTCGAAACTGGAACAAAATCTGAGCCAGGCCAGTATTCTGATTCCTCAATATGAACAGAATATTATGATGGCATTTAAAACTGTTCAGGAAATTAACAACTTACAAAGCAGACCTAAAAGGAATCCAGAGGTTATCAAAAACAATACGGACCTAAAGAAAAAGACGAAGAAAAAAGTGAATATTCCTGTTTCAAATACGTTAACTGAGAACAATTCTGTCAATACTTTAATAGCTGAGAAAACTGCAAAACTTCAGGATTTGCAAAAAGCAGGTTCGGTTATATCCTCAAAACTTAAGCAAAATTCAGATGAATTGCGCAGTTCTGCAATTAAATATACCGCTGAGGTTGCCAATGGGTTTGACAATTCTACTAATGTTGCAATTGCAATTCAATTAATCATTGTTTTGATAAGCCTTTGCCTTTCAATTTTTATAGTTGTCTATATTTCGCGCATCATAACCCTGCCACTTAAAAAAAGCATTGATTTTACGCAAAAATTAGCTAAAGGAGATTTAACTGCAGAATTAGATATCGATCAAAAAGATGAGATTGGAATTCTGGCCACCAATCTGCAACAAATGAATAACCGTATCCGCGAGATTATTACTTATGTTTCGTCTACTGCCGAAAACCTTACATCAGCAAGCCTTGAACTTAGTTCAACTTCGCAACTTGTTTCACAGGGAGCATCAGAACAGGCCTCGTCGTCTGAAGAAGTTTCGGCAGCTATTGAAGAAATGGCCGCCAATATTCAGCAGAATAAGGAGAATGCAAAAATGACTGAAACTATTGCAATCAAAGCCGAAAACGATATTTATCTGGGCAGCGGGAAGGTTATTCATACAGTGGATGCCATCCGCGAAATTGCAAACAAAATTTCGATAATTGGCGACATTGCTTTTCAAACAAATATTTTGGCTCTTAATGCTGCAGTTGAAGCTGCAAGAGCTGGTGAGCACGGTCGTGGATTTGGTGTAGTGGCTGCTGAGGTTGGCAAACTTGCAGATCGCAGTAAACTGGCTGCTGCAGAGATCGACCAGCTTACCAAAACAAGCGTATATAATGCAGAAGAAGCAGGAAAACTCATGAAAGAAATTGTACCCGATATTCAGAAAACATCGCATTTGATCCAGGAAATATCATCAGCAAATTACGAACAGAGCACTGGTGCCGATCAAATCAATATGGCCATCCAGCAGTTGAATTTGATAACCCAGCAAAATGCTGCTACGTCTGAGGAATTGGCAACCAATGCCGTCGAATTATCAGCTCAGGCCGAGCAACTTCAGGAGATTATTTCATTCTTCAGTATAGGTAAAACTGATTATAAAATAAGAAGGTCAAAAGTTGTGGAACAGCAACCTGTTGAAGAATTAAAGCCCGAAGCGAAACATGGTGTTGTAATTGATTTAGATCAGCCGGATATTTCAGATGATGAATTTGAACGTTTTTAGTAAAAGAACACTTGCTTTTAAATTGATACTTTGAAATCAGAATTCATTGAAATATCAGATGAGCTTTTCCTAAAACTGGGAAAAATGATCACAGACCGGTATGGAATTAAAATGCCGATTGACAAGAAAATCATGTTTCAGGCCCGTTTACAGCGACGGCTCCGCGAGCTGGAAATATCTTCGTTTGAAGAGTATGCTTTAAAATTGCTAAAAGAAAATGGAGAGTCGGCAGAATTTACCCTTTTGGCCGATTTCATTTCGACCAATAAAACTGATTTTTTTCGGGAAAAAGATCATTTTATATATATTACTGATCATATTCTTCCGGAATTAATAAAAAATTCCACAATCAACCAAATGACTCAGATAAAAGTCTGGAGCGCAGGCTGTTCAAGCGGACAGGAAGCATACTCGATCGCGATAACCATGGAAGAATTTATGCGGGTACAGGGAGTTCGATTCGAATACTCAATTGTTGCAACAGACATTTCTGCCAGAATGCTGGATAATGTTAGAGAAGCAATTTATCCGATGTCGCAAGTTAATGAAGTTCCCTTGGAACTTATACACCGTTACTTTCTGAGAAGTAAAAGCATGAGAGAGCCGAAAGTGCGGATTACAAAAGAGGTAAGAAACAATGTAAAACTTGCATACCTTAACCTGATGGACAATTCGTATTCATTTAATGTACAGTTTGATGTCGTTTTCCTCCGGAATACGCTGATCTATTTTAATTCCGAAGTTCAGAAAAAAGTATTATCAAAAGTTCTCGATAATTTAAAAATTGGTGGTTATCTGTTTATCGGTCATTCCGAGTCACTGATAAATATAAATTTACCCATCCATTCAATTGCGCCAAGTGTTTATATCAAAACAAATACTATAAGGTAATGAATTCAAAGAACAAACTTGAAACCGAGTTGGAAATCTGCAACCAAAAGATATCTAAACTTAGCGGGGAAAATGAAGAATTGGCTAAAAGCCTGTTTATAGTAAATGAAAAATTGCATAATTCAGAAATGTTGAAAGGTCATTTCATCAGTAATATAACCAACGAGATTGTGAATCCGTTTGCCAGTGTGCTTGCCTTGGCCCAAAATATCAAACAATTAAAGGAAGGAGAAATAGCATCTGCCCACCGAATGGCTGAGATGATTTTTTTAGAGGCATTTCAGCTCGATTTTCAACTGAAAAATATTTTTGCTGCTGCAATGATTGAAGCTGGAAAGGAAGACTTGAAACGAACTTCATTCAGATTGGATGAACTTAGCGAAAATATCAGGCAGTATTTCGCACCTCTTTTAAATAAAAGGAATATACTACTATCTGTAAGTTCCATGAATAACCTGATTGCTGGACTTCCCACTATGTTTATCTCGGATAAAGATAAGGTGGATTTGATCCTTAAAAATCTGATTAGTAACTCGATAAAGTACAGTCCTGAAAATTCAGTAATTGATCTGCTATTTAATGTTGAAAAAGGACATCTCGTTATAGAAGTTTCTGATCACGGCAAAGGAATTCATGAAGCTGACCGCAAAATTGTATTCGACAGGTTTAAACAGCTTGATGAAAAAATAAATTCAATCAATACAGGCCATGGACTTGGTTTATCAATTGTGCAGGCCTATACGGAAATGTTGGGTGGAAAAGTTAGTTTGAAAGACAATTCGGAAGGTGGACTTAGAATTATGGTTTCTATTCCTGAAAGTATTGAAACGGATGATTGGGACGATCTGGAAGATTTTTTATTTGATTCTGAAGCTCGTTTCTAATGAATAAAGTCAGGCAAACACCACTTTTTCTGCATCCATCAACTTTATTTGTTAGTAAAGATTCGGAATGGGTTACAACGATTCTTGGATCGTGTGTGGCTGTTTGTTTTTTCGATAAAAAGAGAAAAATTGGAGGAATAAATCATTATATGTTGCCGTATTGGAACGGCGATGGATTGGAGTCGCCCAAGTACGGAAATGTGGCGATTAATCAATTATTACAAAAAATGTTTGATTTTGGTGCAAAAAAAGAGGATATTGTATGTAAAATTTTTGGAGGTGCCGAAGTTATTAGCGAAAATTACTCTGTTTTTAATGTTGGGCAACGAAATATTGAATTAGCATACAAATTCTTAGCTGAAATGAATATTTCTGTGGTCAGTTCCAGTACTGGAGGTAAACAGGGAAGAAAAATTCATTTTAATACAGGAACCGGCGAGGTTTTTCAAAAGTATCTTGGAAAAATTACTCAAAATGATGTGAGATGAAGCGAAAGATAAAAGTTTTGATCGTTGATGATTCCGTTTCGGTGCAAAATACCCTAACTCAAATATTAAGTCAGGACGATGATCTCGAAGTTATTGGTACAGCCTCCGATCCCTATGAAGCTGTATCTAAAATAGCAGAAAATCTGCCTGATGTAATTACTCTCGATATTGAAATGCCCCGAATGGACGGACTTACATTTCTTGGTAAACTTATGAAGCAACATCCTATCCCGGTAGTAGTTATATCATCGGTAGCCAAAGAAGGTTCAGAAAAAGGTATCAGAGCGTTAAAACTGGGAGCTCACGAAATTATTACCAAACCCAGACTATCAAATCAGCTGCAACTGGCAGAATACAGCATCAGGATTACCGATGCCATAAAAGCAGCAGCTATTTCTAAACGAATCCAGTTAAAAAAAATAGCTCAAACAGGTAGTTGTAATATTTCAGTAAATTATTTGGATAAGACTGACTCATCCATTCAAGGTGCAAATCTTAATTCCGAGAAAATCATATTGATAGGAGCATCGACTGGCGGTACCGAAGTAATTTCCCTGATTTTAAAAAATTTAAGAACCGATCTGCCAGGTATTTTGATTGTTCAACACATGCCGGGCGAATTTACCAAAGCTTTTGCAACCCGTTTAAACAGCGAGAGCCGGCTGAATGTTAAAGAAGCTGAACAAGATGATGTTATTCAGCGTGGATTTGTATACATTGCCAACGGTTTTAATCATTTGAAGCTAGTCAGGGAAAACGGGCAGTTCAAATGTAAACTCGAAATGGAAGCGTTGGTTAACAGACATCGTCCTTCGGTTGATGTGTTGTTTCATTCGGCAAGTAAATTTTCCGGGAAGGACATGACCGCTATTTTGTTAACCGGAATGGGTTCGGATGGTGCAAAAGGGATGCTTGAACTGTATGAAGCCGGTGCTATGACCTTTGCTCAGGATGAAAAATCGGCAGTGATTTTTGGTATGCCCAAGGAAGCAATTAAACTAAATGCAGCAAAAATGACCGGGAATCCGGATGATTTGATTAAATGGTTAAACAAAGCATTTCTGTAAAATGAATGAGGTTAATCCAACTTTAAAAATTTTAATCGTTGACGATATGCAAATGAATCTTGATCTGATGAAAGAAATTTTGTCAGAAAAGGGATATCAGATTGCTACTGCCATTAACGGAAAATCTGCGATTGCCAAAGCCCAGGCACATAAATTTGATCTGATTTTGCTTGATATTGTATTGCCTGATATTGACGGATTTGAAGTATGTTCTTATCTGAAGTCAATCCCGCAAACCAGGGATATACCGATTATTTTTCTGACAGCAAAAAGGGAGAAGGATAGTATTATCAAAGGATTTCAGTTAGGAGCAGTTGATTATATACCAAAGCCATTTAGTAAAGAAGAACTTTTAGCCCGCGTTAACCTTCATCTAACTTTGCGAAAAATACAGGAAGAACTCATTCGTTCTAAGGACATAGCTGAATCCGCTGCAAAGGCGAAGGCAATTTTTCTGGCCAACATTTCACATGAAATCAGAACCCCGATGAATGGAATCGTTGGGATGATTGACATAATGAAAAGAACACCTTTAACGACGGAGCAGATTGAATACCTTGATATTATAGGTATTTCCGGTGAAAACTTATTGATGATCATCAACGATGTACTCGACTTTTCGAAAATTGAAGCAGGACAAATCACCTTCGAAAGAATTTCTTTCAAGTTAGAAAATGAAATTGATGAAGTGATTAAGATTCTTCGCTACAAGGCAGTGCAAAAGAATCTTGACTTATCATATCATATTGCCTCAGATGTTCCTGAAATAATGGTTGGTGATCCTTTAAGATTAAAACAAGTACTCATTAATCTTTGTAATAACTCACTTAAATTTACATCCGAGGGATTTGTAAAGATTAATGTTTCGCTGATAGAATGTAATGAATTGATTGTTAGGCTGAATATTGAAGTACAGGATTCGGGGATTGGCATTTCTCCTGAGAACCAGTTAAGACTTTTCAAATCATTCGCTCAGGCTGATGCATCAACCTCGCGAAAATTTGGTGGTACAGGCCTGGGACTTGCTATTTCAAAAAATCTGGTACAAATGATGAATGGTAATATAGGCATTATCAGCGAAGAAGGAGAAGGTGCTATTTTCCATTTTGACTGTGAATTTGGAGCTTCGGGTGAAAGCAATTTAAACAACAAAAAACCGGAATCAGAAGAAACAAAGGTACATGTTAAAAAATTAAAAATATTATTGGCTGAAGATAATGTTATTAACCAAAAAGTTGCTATCTTAAATCTTCAGAAACTGGGTCACGAAGTGATAGCTGTTTCTGATGGTATTCAGGCTGTTGAGAAATTTATCAGTGTGTTGCCTGATGTTGTTTTTATGGATATTCAGATGCCTGAAATGGATGGTATTGAGGCAACTGGAAAAATCAGGGAATGGGAAAAGGCCAATAAAGTTCAGGACAGTGTTCCTATTGTGGCTATGACAGCCAATAATATGAGAAGTGATATTGAAATCTATAAAGCGGCCGGAATGAACGAATATTTGAGTAAACCATTTAATTCTGCCGATTTAGTTCAGTTAGTTGAAAGGATTTACAAACTTATAAACAAAGAAGTATATCATTAACAAGTAAGAAAATGGAATTCACTGATGCATCTTATTCCTGGATTGGGAAAACAGTATTAATCGTTGAAGACAACGAAACGAGTAACATTTACTTTGAAGCTGCTTTAAGGAAGACCAAAGCAAACCTTATTTGGGCCAAGAATGGCTTGGATGCCGTTGAGATAGCAAAAAAGAATGAAAATATTGACTTGGTCTTGATGGACATCAATATGCCTAAAATGGACGGCATAGAAGCTACGAAAATTATTAAATCGATTTATCCAAACATTATTATCGTGGTTCAAACTGCTTTTATTTTATCAGGCGAAGAAAGGTTGTGCCAGGAGGCCGGATGTGATGAATTTATCACAAAACCAATACGTTTGAAATATCTTCTTGATACAATTAATCACTATCTGGGTGCTCCTAAAGAAATATAAGCTCCAAATTTTTTACTCAAGTCTGGTTCAACCAGGGACAAAAAACCTGAACAGACTTTCCCTTTCTGGATTTTTAATTGGTTAATACGTGATTGTTCCTTCATAAAATCAGAAAATTGACCAGAAAGTCCATACCAAAGTTCAAATTTTCCGTTGGAATCCCTATGAATTTTCTTCTCAAGAAGTAGACTGATTATTCCCATGTTCATCCGGCAATTTATCTCAATGCAAGGTTGAATCAATAATTGGTTATGATCCTTAAATAACAGGGAATCAACCCCAAGATATCCCCGGTGATACTTCGCATACACCGATTTCTTCAAAGCTTCATTTATTACAAGTATTGTTTTACCTATCTTTTCTTTGAAAACACCATAATCCTCCACGGACAAAATGTTTTCCAGTTCAGGATGAATCAATGTTCCTTTATATTGACCGTTGGAATTAGTTTCAAAAACAGAAAAACCCAGATAATCGATTTCACAATTGTCTTTTATCAGAAACTGGAACGACAGATCAATCAGTTTCTCCAGAAATGGTTCGGCAATCAGGTATTTTTGCTGCTTCAATACACCCGAAATCCATTGCTTGTTTGAAGTACTGAGATTCATCTTTCGGATAATCTGGATTCCTCTTCCTGATGAACTTAAAGGGGCTTTAATTACCAAAGGCATATGTGTCCTTAGAAGTGTTTCAATTTCTTCGCAACTCGTTACCTGCACTCCGGATAATGATTGATTAACAAACCAGTCTGGTGGATTATTATTTAGCATTTCATATAATAAATCCAGAGAAGTCGATCGCTCAAAAAGCAATTGGTACTCTTTTATCCAGTTAAAAACCGGACTTTCTGTAAATTCAACAGAGCATTTTTCTTTCAGATTTTTCAATTTAAAATGAGTGGCAGGACTCCATCCCCAGGGAGAAATATTGCTAAATGAACCTACTGGAAGAGCTTCCAGCTGATCTAAATTAAGAAATGCAGGCAGATTAAATCCGGCATCTTTTAGCTTTTGAACAAAATCAGTGGTAGGTGGTCTTTCTGTAAGTATAAAATCGTTTTCAGTGGCAAATACAAATGGAAGTATGGATAAATCGCGCTCCATTTCCTGAAGCAAAAGGGGTGGCATATAACTAAATGAACCATTGGCAACCGCCAGTTCACACGTTGGATTAAAATAATAAATTGTCCCTTTTGCCATTTATCAATTCAGGTTTTATGAGGTAAATATAGGTCCAATCTTAGCATTTGAATAATTTAGCGAAAATAAACTTCAATTCCCTTTGAAATTTAAAATTTGAATCTACATTTGCAGTATTAAATATTTACAGACAATTAAGTCTTTTATTTATGATTAAGTTTTCTTCTGAAATAGCAATAGTGAATTCGAACAATACCATGTATGCTTCAATGTGTATGTACATGTGTTTGAATACTATTTTTTCGGAAGGTCAACAGGATATAGGTTAAATTATAACACCATATTTAAAAGCTCTTCCGGAATCAGGAAGAGCTTTTTTTTTGCTTAAAAACAAATATTAGATGAGTGAAAAATCATATCGTAGTATTGCAAAATCAATTTCGTGGCGCACCATCGGAACGATTGATACCATTATCATCTCCTTTGTGATAACGGGTAAACCTGCACTCGCCTTATCGATTGGAGGCATTGAAGTGTTTACCAAAATGGGACTTTATTACGTGCATGAACGTACCTGGAACCGAATCAATTTTGGTAGAATAAAAAAAACAGATACAGATTATCAAATATAGGCCATTGATGAAAAAAACATATTTACCCATATCAATTGATATCTCAGAAAGTAAAATTTTAATTATCGGAGGCGGCCAAAGTGCACTGAATAAAATCAGAATTTTACAGCGGTTTAGTGCTCAACTCGAAGTGGTGGCGGAAAATATAATCGACGAAGTGACTGCAACAGGAGTGGTTTGCTTCAGGAAGAAGTATGAAAAAAATGACTTGAAAGGATATCTGATGCTTTATTCGTGCACCAACAACGAAGAACTCGACAGGCAAATTGCTGAAGACGGACACGAGGCAGGGGTGCTGGTTAATATTCACGATAATCCGGACCTTTGTCAGTTTGTTTCGCCAGCCATTTATCAGGATGGAAATATTACGGTTGCTGTCGGTTCGAATGCTGAAAATGTTCAGGAAGCTATTCGTATTCGCAATCAAATTCAGGAGTTTCTTGAAAATAAAAACAAACAAATAATAACATGAGTTTACAATTTAATCCTATCAACGAACAACAGTTGAAAGCCCTGAAAAGCCTTACTGACGGAATAAGCCGTGAGCAAATTGTATGGCTAAACGGCTACTTTCAGGGATTGCTTGCATCAACGGTTCAGGTTCAGTCAAACAGCAAGGACGGTCAGGCCAACAGCGGAAAACAATTGAAAATATTATACGGAACGCATACCGGAAGGAGTAAAACCATTGCCGAAAATCTTACAAAAAAACTTTCGGCTCTTGGAGTTGTAGCGCAGTCTGTTGCACTGGACAATTACAAAACCAGGCAATTATCAAATGAAAGTAATGTGGTATTCATAGTCAGTACGCATGGTGAAGGCGAACCTCCTGCAATGGCTGAAGATTTTTACGAATTTATAACAGGTAAGCGTGCACCGCAATTACCCGGGCTGAATTATTCGGTTGTGGCTTTGGGCGATAAAAGTTACAAGTTGTTTTGCAAAACCGGAATTGATATCGATCAGGCATTAGCTAAATCTGGTGCAAAGTCAATCCTGCCGGTTCTCAAACTGGATGTTGATTTCGAAGACGAAGTTAAAGCCTGGATCAATCAGTTTTCCACTATTTTTTCAGAAACATCTGCAACTTCCACTCAATCAACTTTTACGACAAGTAATTTCGAATCAAATGTGCAATATTCCAGAAAAAATCCATTCCGGGCAACGGTATTGGAAAAGGTTAAAATTACGGGTCGGGATTCTGACAAGGAAGTTTATCATGTCGAATTATCACTTGAGGGTTCCGGAATTACCTATGAACCTGGCGATTCGGTGGGAATTCTGGCCAACAATCCGATACAGTTGGTAGATGCTGTATTAAGCCATTTAAAATCGGAAGGAACGGAACAGGTAAACCTAAAGGAAGGTGTTTTCTCACTTAAGGAAGCTCTGTCCGACCTTCTGGAGATTACAGTGATCAACCGTGACGTTATTCAAAAATATCAGGAAATATCAGGAAATAAACAACTTCAGGAGGTCATTGAAGACGAAAAACAGCTGGATGATTATTTGTACGGACACGATTTGCTAGACCTGTTGGAGGATTTTCCTCATGAGTTGACTGCTCAGGAACTGGTTGGTGTCCTGAGGAGTTTTCCTGCACGGTTATATTCCATTTCATCAAGTCAGGCTGCAGTTGGCGACGAAGTGCATCTTACCGTCTCAACAGTGCGCTATTCGCGCAAAGGTAGGGAAAGGGGAGGAGCCTGTTCAACCTATCTAGCCGACCGGATTGACCTCGATTCGCAGGTTTCGGTATTTATTGAAAAGAACCCTGCATTTAAACTTCCAGATGACGACCATACTCCTGTTATTCTGATTGGTGCAGGAACAGGAATTGCTCCTTATCGTGCATTCCTGCAGCAACGCGAAGCCAATAACCAGAAAGGAAAAACGTGGTTGTTCTTTGGCGAACGCCGGTTTCATTCCGATTTTCTCTACCAGACCGAATGGCAGAAATTGTTGAAAGATGGTTACCTGGAAAAGATTGATGTTGCTTTTTCCCGCGACCAGGATGAAAAAATCTATGTGCAGCATCGCCTGATCGAGCGTCAGAAAGAAGTTTTTGACTGGCTAAACAAAGGCGCAAACATATACCTGTGTGGCGATATGAAACTGATGGCACGTGATGTTCAAAAAACCTTGCTTCAAATTTTTGAAACCGAAGGCGGTATGAGCGGAGAAAAAGCGTTGGAATATCTTAAAACTTTAAAGAAAGATAAACGTTTTCAGACCGATGTGTATTAAAGAAAAGTGAGGCACAGGCAAAGGAAAAATACCCAAATAAATTTGAAATTTATAATTCAAAAATTATATCGGATTGGAAGATAACGACACAATTAACTGGAACGAACTTTCGGAACTCGAAAGGATAAAATATGAAAGTAATTACCTGCGGGGAACGCTCGTCGAGAGCCTGGCCGATCCGATTACCGGATCGATTGCTTTTGCTGATACTCAAATTTCCAAGTTTCACGGAATGTACCAGCAATTCGACCGCGATCTGGAAAAGGAACGCAAACGCCAAAAGCTTGAACCGGCATACTCATTCCTGATACGGGTCAGGATTCCGGGTGGGGTAGTGACCCCTAAACAATGGCTGCAAATGGACGAATTGTCGGATCAATATGCCAATCATACCCTGAAATTGACTACAAGACAGGCATTTCAGCTTCATGGCGTCATCAAGTCGAACCTGAAGAAAACCATTCAGGGAATCAATGCCGGACTGATGGACACCATTGCCGCATGTGGTGATGTGAACCGGAATGTGATGTGTCACCCGAATCCGGCAGAGTCGGAATTACATGCCGAAGTTTACGAAACGGCACGGCAGATCAGCGAACATTTGCTGCCATCTACCACTGCTTATCACGAAATCTGGCTCGATCAGAAGTTGATTGCCGACAGCAAAAAAGATGTTGAACCTTTATATGGTGACCGTTATTTACCACGTAAATTCAAAATCACTGTAGCCATTCCTCCATACAACGATTCGGATGTCTTTTCTCAGGATCTGGGATTTATCGCCATCGTTGAAAATGACCGGATTGCAGGATACAATGTTGCTGTTGGCGGCGGAATGGGTTCAACTTTTGGAATGCCCGAAGCTTATCCGCGACTGGCCGAAGTCATTGGATTTTGTCTGCCGGAACAGGTACTGGAAGTTGCCGAAAAAATTATCCTTGTTCAACGTGATAATGGGAACCGGCAGAATCGAAAACGATCGCGTTTGAAATATACCATCGACGATCATGGTATCGAATGGTTCAAAGATGAATTATGCAAGTACCTTGGATTTGAGCTTCAGGAACCAAAATCCTATACTTTTACCCGCAATGGCGACCGGTTGGGATGGAAAAAAGGTACCGA
>Ga0079306_1001807_pt1 | contig 13218 bp, 5 predicted proteins | sample Methanotroph_Enr_FD_79181 | JGI IMG/M metagenome (GOLD analysis project Ga0079306, IMG submission 79181) | Enriched soil microbial communities from Old Woman Creek wetland in Ohio, USA - Methanotroph_Enrichment_5 | ecosystem: Environmental > Terrestrial > Soil > Wetlands | place: USA: Ohio...
AAAGAAACCCATACCTTGGGAAACGAGTCCAATCTGATGAAACATCGACAGCTATGCTTCCGTATGAATGCTCTGTTCCGTCTTGATTCATTTTATAAACATCTACCATGTAACCGGTGAAATCGGATAACGGTGCTGTCCAGATCCAACTTGTTCCGGCCAATTCAGATTCGGAAACAACGTCAGCCAAATGCCGGTATCGTACCTTTGCAACTCCGTCAATGGCTTTGTCGATAGTGAAAGTAACCACACTGCCAGGGCTGTAACAGGCCTTATCGGTTGTGATCTTTACTACCGAAACTTTAGCAGCCGGTGGAGTTTCCCGTTCACTTTTATTGCACGATTGAAGAGCCAGTGAATAGAAAAGACTGATGAAAATCGCAAGTATTGTTTTCATGATTTTAAGTTGAGTTGTTGTTCAGCAGATTGAAAAAAAGGACTGCCTGAATTGTTGGCAGCCCTTATGATCAACCAACCATCACTTCTTGCCCGCAATATTGATCTTCATTGTTTCAATATTTGCAGTGATTACATAATTACCGTCAGTTGTGATAGTCCATTTATTATCATCAGCTGCGCCTCCTGCATGCCTGTACATATCGGTATCGTCTAAACGCATATACATATCCTGTCCCCAATCGGTATTCCGGTTTACCGGGAATTTAAATTCGCCCGCTACCATTGGTCCACTATAGGTAAAGATACATCCGTCAGTACCATCTTCTGTCAACTCAATGGCCTTATCAATGCTCCAGCCTATCGGAGTGGCACTCCCCACCATATAGAGTTTAGTCCTGGTCATTGATATTGTATTGTCCATTAAGTTAAGCTTGATTGTATAATGTCCTTTTTTTGAAATAGTCCACTGATTATCGTCCGGAGCACCACCATGATGAAGGTACATAGTTGAATCGGAGAGTTTCATAAACATATCCTGGCCCCAGTCGGAGTTACGGTTGACCGGGAACTTAAAATTGCCTGCTTTCATCACACCCATATATGTGAATATATAAGGATTATCCGGATCCTGGATAAGTTCGGTTGCAGTGGCAATGTCCCAACCATTAGGCGTTGCATCGCCTACCATGTATATTTTATCGTATGCAGGCAGTTCAAGTTTGACAGTAGTAATTGTCAGATCCAATAAACTTACTGTTATCTTGTACACGCCTGCCTCAGTAACTGTAAATTTATTATCAGGTTCGCTATCACTTGTACGGTAAACAATATGATTATTGTCGGCTCCGCGGTTATAGGATGGAAGAAACTGCCCTGATGAGGTAATGAATTTATAACTACCTGTTCCCAGCGAACCTCTGTAAACGAAAATAGTTGAATCGTCAACATCGGGAGTTAAGGCAATTGCTTTGCTCGCGTCCCACCCATTTGTGAAAGCATCACCAAAGATGTACAAGGTTTTACTAACAGGCTTATAGGAAGTTACATTTATACTTATTATCTGGGAGGTTTGCTGAGTTACCGGTGAAGTGTTAATTGTTGCGATCAACCGGGCTTCAATACCGGAAGCTGCACCAGCATCAATGCCGAAGTTTACAAGAAGATTATGGTTAAGTTCAGCAACGGAAAAGACTTTGGAGTAAACAGCCTTTCCCATATCGAATACTAGTGGATTGGCAAAATTATTGCCTGCCTTATCAATCTGAAGAACATATGAGATTGAAGCACCGGTTCCGTTATTTGTACCGGTGGTCCATGTAAGAGTAAGCGCGCTGTTCTTTTCATTTTTCTGGGACAGAATTATATCGCCGGAAGAAGCGGAAAGCGAAAGATCACCTGCCAATTTTATGTTGTTGTCTTCCTCTTTCTGGCACGATGAAAGGAATATCGCCATACCTATGAGTATAATGGGGAAGATGCGGCCCGTACCAGATTTAAGCATTTTAATGCATTGAGCAGGGGTAGGGAATATGCTTTGTTTTTTCATCTCGTTCAATTTTTTTCTTGTGAAAATTAAGTTATACCTGTCCAGTTGATCAATACCCCGGATTTTGGGTAAGATTAGGATTAGCATCACGTTCTTTTTGTGGTATCGGGAACAGCAGGAATTTCTGGCTCATATTCGATTTCCCGATTGAATGCAGGAAATTGATCCCATATTGACCGTTGTCGACGCGGATTAAGTCGAACCAGCGCTGTCCTTCGAATGCCAGTTCCATGCGTCTTTCATGAAGCACTTTTTCGCGGAACGCATCTTTCGATAAGCCTGAAACTTCAGGCAGTCCTGCCCTGGCACGTACTGCATTAAGCGGGATTTGGGCTTCCGAAGTTCTGCCAAGTTCGTTCAGTGCTTCCGCCTTCATCAGTAACACATCCGAATATCTGAGCACCGGGAAATTCATCGGGCTGTTGTCGTAAGAAGCTGAAACAGATTTAGAAACAAGAAATTTTCGTAGATTATAGTTCGTGTTGGAATATGCTTTCTGATAGTCTTTGCCATCAAACTGGGGGCATCCTTCGTACAATACGGTAACGTCCTTCCTTAAATCGCCTGGTTCGTATGAATCTACGAATTCCTGGGTAGGTTGGTTCCATCCCCAGCCACCGGCAACCATATCCGATCCGCGTGGTCCAGTGAATGTGCTAAGCCATGACGACTGGTTCTCGTTCGACCAAAAATTCTGTCCGGCATTGCTCACATATTGCACTTCAAATAATGATTCAACCGAATTTTTATTCGACGGGTCAAAGTTACTGGCATAGTTTGGATTAAGGGTATACCCAAGCGCTGTTACTGCATCGCAATGTTCAGCTGACAGTTGCCAGTTTCCGAGAGTAAGATATACTTTGGCAAGCATTCCCTCTGCAGCACCTTTCGAAGCACGGCCTTTATCGGAGGCAGAGTAGGTTTCCCGTGCAGGCAATAGTTCAATAGCCTTGGAAAAGTCAGCGATGATCTGGTTGTAAACCTCTGATTTGGGATTTCGCATTGGGCGGAGGTCATCGCCTGGATTGACCGGCGTGAGAACCAGGGGAACATCACCAAAAAAGCGAACCAGTATAAAGTAGTACTGTGCCCTCAGGAAATATGCTTCGCCCAGAACCCTGTTTTTAACAGTTTCACTGATTGCCATACCCGGAACTTTCTCGAGTATAATATTGCAGCGGAGAATACCGGGCCATGGACCACGCCAAAGATCTAAAGCTCCCTGGTTGTCGGATGCGGTCACAAAATTTGCCTGATCCTGTGTTTCTATACCGTCGGAGCCGCCTCCTGCGCCAACAATGCTGTTGCCAGCCATGATATCGGGTGTCCACAGGCGCATATTATAAAGTTTAGGCCATTGTAAAGGCTGATAGGCACCGTTGACAGCTGCAATTGCATCGTCTTCTGTCTGGAAGAAGTTTGCTGTGTTTACTGAATACTCAGGCGATTTTACGAGAAAGTCCTTACTGCATGCAGTAAAAAGTGCAGTGACCAGGACAAGTGCAAAAATTATTTTATATTTCATAACTGTATCGTTTTTAAGGATTAGAAACCAATGTTTACTCCGAGGCTATAGGTGGCAGTAACAGGGTACACATTGTTGTCAATACCACTGGTGCCAACTTCAGGATCGAAACCCGTATACTTTGTAAAGGTGTGTATGTTAAGACCCGAAGCATATACCCTCACCGTTGACATATGCCATTTTTCGGACAAAGCAACTGGTAATGTATATCCTAATGTCAGGTTCTTGATTCTCAGGTATGAGCCATTTTCGACATAGCGGTCGGAAGGTCGGGTGTTTTTATTCGGATCATTGAAAATTGCTCTTGGCATTGAATTACTTGTGCCTTCACCTGTCCAGCGATGCAGCGTTTCAGCAGTCTGGTTTTGTGCAACCGACATTGATTCGGTATAAATCCGGTTGGCATTGAAGATTTTATTGCCAGCAACACCTTGAAGAAACAAATTGAGGTCAAAGCCTTTGTAAGTAAATGAATTGTTGAGGGCAAAGATGAATGTCGGATTCGGATTACCGGTGAAAACACGATCGAGATCGTTTATCACCCCATCGTTGTTCATATCTTTAAACCTGATGTCGCCGGCAGATGTACGGTTATACGGATCGTTTCCCATAACCTGGACGGCATGATTATCAACTTCTTCCTGTGTCTGAAAAATTCCTTCAGTAACAAACCCGTAGAACTCATTGATGGGGTGCCCTGCCTGGATGAGTGCAAGATTGTAATTCAGCCCTATGCTGCCGCTTGCCATCGGTACGGTATCATTTATGCTTTTCACGGTGTTGCGGTTATAGGAAACGTTGAAGGAAGTATTCCACACGAAGTCCCCGGTAAGGTTTCGCGAATCAACTGTAAATTCTATACCCTTATTTTCCATTTTCCCGGCATTAATATAGGGAACTACCACATCCGAATATCCGGTTGAAACAGGAACAGCCATTGGAACAAGCATGTTTTCGGTATTCTTTATATAGGCATCTATGGTTACTTCAATACGTGATTTGAATAATGACGCATCTACCCCGATATTAGCTTGTTTCTGTTCTTCCCATTTTACATTTGGATTTGGCATCATGAGAGGAACTACGGCGTTAACAACAGAATTGTTGAAGTTGTATTTGATGGTTTGCAGTGCCGATGCGAATGAATAGTTCCCTATCTCCTGGTTACCTGTGATCCCGTATCCGGCGCGAACTTTCATTGAATTAATAAAAGTGAGTGGCTTCATGAAATCTTCATCAGAGATGCGCCATGCCACGCTACCAGAAGGGAATAAACCCCATTTATTTCCTTCGCCAAAGCGGGAGGATCCATCGCGACGAAGTGTGGCAGTTGCCAGGTATTTTCCGTTATATGAATAGTTCGCTCTCCCCATGTACGAAAACAATGACCACGAATTGGTGCTTCCACCCAATGTAGGTTGTTGAGTGCCATTGTCCATTTGTTGCGTTAGATTACTTGCAAAAGATTGTATTGAACCATTCAGGTAATGGTATTCGTTTTCCTGCGAACTCATGCCGGCCATTAATGTGATGCTGTTTTTGCCGATAACTTTTGCATACGTAGCTGTATTATCCCAAACCCAGGTCAGGTTTTTATTGTATTGTTCCCAGAGGTATGAATTATCGTTAATACTTGAATTCCAATGGTAATTTGGAGCCCAGCTCCGCGAGTTCCAGAAATTGGCTTGCAGACCTAAAGTGGATTTGATTTTCAGGCCCTGAAGAATTTCATATTCGCCATAAACAGATCCAATGAGGTTGTACCCATAAGTTGAATTGTTGACAGTTTTGGCAAGACCGATAGGATTCACCAGGTCGCCATCCCACATAGGCTGCTGAATGGGGCCTGAATAATTACCGTCTTCCTGGAAGATCGGCTGTGTGGGCAGAGCTAACATAGTATTTCGGATGTTATAGTTTCCGCTTGTTTTTATGTCGTTGTTAAGCGTAATGCTGTTGCCAAATGTCAATTTGTCGAAAATTTTTGTATCACTATTGAATTGTAAGGTTAGCTTTTTATAGCCTGTATTTAATACAATCCCTTTCTGGTTAAGATAGTTGGCTGAAACATAAAAGTTTGTCTTATCACTGCTGCCTGAGTAGGAGGCCGAATAGTTTTGCATGGGTGCAGGGTTAAACAATTCGCCAAGCCAATCCGTGCCGGTGCCCAGTGAAGCAGGATCGGAGTAAGCCGGATTCATGGCAAGACCAGCATTTCCCATGACATCATTATGCATGGCTGCAAATTGGCTGGCATTGAGCATCTTTACAACATTGGTCGCTTTCTGAAGGCCAAAAAAGTAATTGAAAGTAAGGTGCGAGTGGTCGCCCTTACCACGTTTTGTGGTTACAATAACAACCCCATTTGCACCTCTCGAACCATAGATTGCTGTGGCTGATGCATCCTTGAGAACCTGGATTGATTCAACATCGTTCATATTCAGCGTGTTAAGACCACTCGAAACAGGAACTCCGTCAATTACTAAAAGCGGGTCGTTATTGTTTATAGTCCCGACACCCCGTATACGAAAGGTAGCATCACTGCCCGGAGTGCCAGATGAAATAACCTGGACTCCGGCTGCACGACCCTGGAGGGCATCGCTTACACTGGGAACTGCCAATGATTTCATGTCCCTTGTTGAAACCAAAGCGATAGAACCGGTAAGATCTTTTTTGCGCTGCGTGCCATAACCTACTACCACAATTTGCTCCAGTTCAGTTATTTCCTGTACCATGGCAACATTTATGAGGGTTTGTTCACCAACTACAATCTTCTGTATTTTATAACCTACAGAGGAGAATACAATAAGTGTTTCTTTCGAAGGAACCTGGATGGAAAATTTACCTTCCGGATCGCTTATGGTTCCGTTAGCTGTACCTGCTATGCCAATACTTACGCCAAACATCGGCAAGCCATTGGACGCATCGGTGACTTTCCCGGTGACCAGCAATTTTTGCGCCATAATGTTCCCTGTAACAGCAAAGAGAAACAGGAAAACGGCAAAATGCCGGAATAAATTAAAACTGTGTTTTTTACTCATAATGAAGCAGATTTAAATCATTTTTAATTTTTTTAAGATGCCTGATACCTTTAGTAAATGAACCTTATAGCTACTGAATGGAGTTGCGGCATTTACTGAACTTTAATTTTTAGGAATGAGTTTTTTACGCATAAATTATATTTTTGAATGCTTTGAGCAGCAAACATAAATACAAAATGTAATGCTAATTTTTTGTGTGTTTAAAATGTAGTCAGGATCTATTGAAAGGAATGTTATTGCGCTGAATATATGCATGTTAATTTAATTATAAGATATTTAAATGTAGTAGATTTGTACAAAAAAAGGTCACCAGGTATTCCCGGTGACCCTTTTTAAAGAAATAAATCAGTTGTTATTTTATTGAAGTTCCAATTTGCATTACCCTTTCTTCAAATTCATTTCGCGGTCCAACTGCCTTGTTTCTGAGTTTCGTCCGGTAATTGTAAATGGTAGATAAAGAATAACGTAGAAAATGTGAAATTTTCACGCTATCGTTAATTCCAAGGCGGATTAGTGCAAAGATCCGCAGTTCTGTATTAAGCAATTCTCCCTGTTTCGGTTGCGTTTCGTCATGATCAACCAGTAAGCGGTTAAATTCTTCCACGAAAGTAGGGAAAAGCTGAAGAAAAGTGCTGTCGAAATTTGTATAGAACGATTTCAACTCATCTTCTATAAACTGTTTTGATTTAATTACATTTAATAAGTCTTGTATTTTACCGGCTGCAGCAGTTTTATTGAGCAAACGCCGATAACCGTCCAGTTTATCAATATATACGGAACACTGATCCATATACCTGCCGATATATTCTTCTTTAATCAGATTTGCCTCTACTAATGTTTCGTTAGTGCTTTTGAGTTGATTATTAGTAGCCAACAATTCATGATTCAGATTATTTAATTGTTCGTTGACAAAACTAAGTTCTTTCCGGGCTGCCGAAAGCTTTCTCATTTGCCGGTAAACAAAGAAAATGGCAATCAACAAAAACAATGATAAAATACTGATGCTGGCTAGGGATGTCACCAATTGTTTCTGACGGGCTTCCGTCTGATTCTGATAAGCCTTATCAATGATAGGTAACATCTGAGAAATCTCGTAAGTTCTCAGACGGGCATTGCAAAAAAGAGCATCTTCCAACGATCGTCTGATATATTTATAGGCTCTGTCAACATCCCCGTCTTCATACAACTTAAAAGCCAGTCTTCGTAATGAAATATATTCTTTTGTAGCCGATTGAATATCATATATGGCGGAAATAGCCAACCAGCGTTTTTCAAGCTGCCGTTCGTTTTTACCAAGATATGCCGTCGAGATACTGTAAGCTATTATGGCCTTGGTGTGTATATCATCTTTTATTGAAGGATAATAATTTAACAGTAATTTCAGGGCTTCATCATATTGTTTTCCTACTATGAGCTGATCCGATTTTACCATTACATGCGTGGCGGAACTCGGTGCGTTTACAATTAATAATGAATCCCGATAAGCTGCAGTGAGATAATCATATCTGTTTTTTTCCTGGCTGGATACTGTATAATCTGCCATATATCCATACACCGTTCTGTATATATGAAAATAATAAGCTTTTAAATCGGGCGCTTCACTGATATTTATTAAACTCAAAATATCCATAGCTTCCTTATACATGCCGTTTATTCCCATGATAGCAGCTAAATTCAGCCGGGCATTTGTCAGATCATACTTATTATTTAACTTCTCGGCAATTTGTAGTTTTTCTCTGGCATAAGTTAAAGCCGAATCCGATTTATAGGATCTGTATTCATCGTACAATTGGCCGCAAATCTCAAATTTCTGAAGATCGGTGGACGTATATTTAAGAAGATCTTTGAGTTTATTCAGTTTTTCCTCTTTCTGGTTGGAATAAATCTGGTAATTATCGACAGTTTTGTCTAAAACATGCAATAACGAATCCATATCATTATTTCCAAAAAGAAAGAGCGGGAATATTGCACAAACCGAAATGACAATTACTTTCTTCATTTTTGAAAAGCAGTCATAGATACCTGCTGAAGTAAAGGAAATATTTTTTAGCATTACCTCCCGGGAATAAATAATCCTCACTTTCAACATCAGCAGAAGAAATCGGCCATTCGTATTTATCATGGCAACTCATTTTTTTAGAAATATTCAGGCAGGACAAAAATATGAACTTTTTATGTAAAGTATAAGCTAAAACCAGTTCAATAAATTTTGGACTAATTGAGAATTGGGTTTAAATTCCAGTGTTAGCCAGAAGATTCATGCCCGAATGGAGGCCATTTCCGAACCCCTTTTTTCCCCGATCCTTTTAAACCCTTGCCGGCATTGATTAATGCCTTGATGCGAATTGTTAAAGGAGTGCCTGCAACTTGCTAATTTACCAAAACTATTTTTCAGAAGAGATGAATCTCAATGCCTCCGTCCTGGACTAACTATCAGCCTTCCCGAATTATTCAACGAGGTTTATACGCGCAGAAAATTTCTTGCAAATATGGATATTAACAGGATGTTTTTTCTATCAATTCATCAAATTTGCACTTATGTAAGATGATGTCTTTGTCCTCCGTTTCCTTTATTGACAGGTCCTTCTAACTTGTAAAATAACCAACCATTAAGTAAATCTCTGATGTAAAAGCTGCGTTAAACAAGTTCGAGAGGTGTTTTAGCCTCAGACCTCCCAATTAGCTTGAATCTGGAATATAAATAAACTATCCCTTTGTTTAACCTGGCTTCACTTAATTTCAATAATCCTATACTTTCACTCTTTAACTAAATACTGAATGCCGTTCACACCATCATTATTTACCGTTCCTTATTTCTGGAGGTTATTTCACTCAATTAACTCTACCGTTCACTCAAAGGCAATTTAGACTCTTAAAAATGAATTTACTTTTGATTTTTGATTGTCTTCCACTATTCACTCATTTTGATATTTATTATACTACAGCTGCCCTCTAGTAGGGCAGCTGTTTTTTATAAAGTAGATTTATAATTGCAGTTCAAAAATACTCAATTTGCTTATAAGGTCAGATAAGAAACGGGGCAAGTGTAAATTGTCAGTAGTAAGTTTAAGGATATAGCTGAACAATAAAATAAATTCAGAAGAGTTAAGCCTGCAAAGAGTGATTTTACGCGAAAGGGAAATAGGTTATGGCATTGTTGAATTAAATCGGTTAGATTGTGACAGCTTGAAATTGCTTTCTGCCCATTTCCCGGCTGAGGGCGCAACATCCCGGATTACAGCCCGGTGATTCATACAACAATCTTATTAAGGTTCCAGATAGGATCCTTGGCTGAAAGGGCAGGTGCCTGGTTTAATATTTTCTTGTCATAGAGAGTGATAGCATTCCAATTGTTGTAAATTTGTCTCTGAAAGAAATACATTTTTAAAGTTGATCTACAGTTCAGGGATATTACTATTTTCGCCCTTTATTCTGTTTGCTTGAATTTATGAATGGAACTGCAACCAAGTATTTAAAAATCCGGACTTCAGAGACAATGTTTATATCAGATGAAAGAATATACAGCAATTATCATAGATGATGAGAAAAATATTCGTGAAGCATTATTGATATTATTAGGTCAATATTGCCCGGAAATTCATGTATGTGGTACTGCCGATTCTGCCAGCGAAGGAAGGAAACTTCTTGAGAACTACAAGGTTGATTTTATTTTTCTTGACATTTCGATGCCCAGGGAAGATGGGTTTGCATTTCTTCGCTCGATTCCCAGTAATAATTACGGGATTATTTTTGCCACAGCGCATCAGGAACACGCTTTACGTGCACTGAAAGCTAATGCGGTTGAATATCTTCTGAAACCTGTCAATCCGATTGAACTGAAAGAAGCCGTCAATAAGGCAATTTATAATCATGATCTGCGACGAAATTATACGGAATTGCGGGAAGTTTACAATCAATCCCTGAATAATCTGCAAGAGCACCTGCAGTCAAAAAACAGTCAGGTCACAAAGCTCACAATAGCTGAACAATGGGGTTTTCGTATAGTGAATGTTGAAGATTTGATATATCTGCAGGCTGACAGCAATTATACTAATCTTTATCTTACAGGCGATCGGCAGATCATTGCAACCCGCACACTGGGAGAGTTTGAAAAGCTTTTGGATGGAAACAGGTTTTTCCGGATTCATAAGTCAACCATCATTAATCTGACCTTTCTGGAAGGGTATTCAAGTTACCAGGGAAATTTTGCCGAATTAAATGACGGTACCCTTTTAAGTATTTCCAGGCGTAAACTTTTAGAATTTCGTGAAAAGGTGAAACATTTCTCTAATAGAACAGATTAATGTGAGAAAATTATATCTTTTTTTATTTTTTCTTATCCTGCAATATAGTGTTACCACATTTGCTCAAAATCCGTATATCCGGCATTATACAACCCTTGATGGTTTACCGACAAATACTATATACCAGATGTGCCAGGATAGCCATAAGTTTTTATGGTTTACTTCTGATGCAGGCGTAGTGAAATTTGATGGCACCAACTTTACGAGCTTTAGGAAGAAGGATGGCTTAAGTAGTAACGATGTAGTTCGTATCAAAGAAGATTCAAAAGGCCGGATTTGGTTTTTCAATTATAACGGTACCGTTAACTTTTATTACAACAATAAAATCTATAATGGGGGGAATGCACCTTTTCTTAATATATTGACGGGGATGGGCTTTTTCCTGGATTTTTTCACGGATACCGCGAAGACAATATATTTCTATAATTACCAGGGTGAAGTCTATACTTTGGATAAAAATAACAAGGTATCAAAAGACATGCTTTTCAAAAACGGGAATATTACTCTACCGGTTCTCGGAAGACGATATGATTTGATTAGGGTTTCATATTTAAGTAAAAACCTTATAAATGAATGGATTATTTGGGCTAATTGCGGTATTTATAGCCAACATATACTGAGTGGAAATCTGACAATTCTTAATGACAGCCTATATGCCAGAATGGTATTTCCTGCAAGGAACAATAGATTTTATGTAATACCATATAATCTTGAAGATGGTATCTTAAAGGTTACCTCCAACCTTCAAAAAGAGAAAATTCCATTTCCGGGTGATGCACAGAAAATTAAAACAATTCTTGAAGATTCCGAGGGATATTTGTGGATAGCTGCATTGGATGAAGGTGTTTATTGCCTTAAAAACAATAAAATTGTCAGGCATTTTGACATTAAAAATGCGCTTGGCCTATTACAGGATCACGAGCAGAATATTTGGGTCAGCACACAATCAGATGGCATTTATGTGATTAATCATGATATCTTGATACAAGATCATTTTGATCGCAATTATTTTGATAATTCCGGAGTGAATATGCTCTGTGACTTTCCCGGAATGGGGATATGGTGTTTAAATAATAAAGCTGCCTTTTTGTTTATAAAAGATGATCTTTTCTACAAATTGGCTGTACCGAAAGCTGTCCAACCAGTTAATATAATACATTTCTTTAAGAATCAAACTTTATTACTGGGTACAAAAGCTATCAAATTATGTGCATTTGAAAACATAAGTCTGAAAAAGGAATCCCGGGAGATTGGGTATAGTAAAAGAATAATATATCCCATACCAATAAAAAAAGTTATTAGTGACCGCAATGGAGTTATCACTACATTAATTGATATAAGCAGATTTTTGTTTACGCTATCATCAAAACCTATATTGAACGCTGAATTTAAGGTGATCAATGAACAAATTTATAATGCGTATTATAATACGAAGGACGAATTAGTTGTGAATGGGAAAATAAACTATACATTCAGAAATAATCAGTTGGAACAGTATCCAGATTTGATGCGGTTTAATGGAAGCCTGATTTCAGATCACCTTGTATTGAATGATTCGGTCGAACTGTTTAATATCGACGGTGACAGCCTTTATTTGTTAAAAGGCCATGCATTTTACAATTTAACAAAAGCGTTTAATACTCCTGTTACATTGCAAATAAAAAAAGCCCTATATGAAGATTCAACTTTATATCTTTCTACAATGAAAGATATATTTGTTTGTTATAACCCGATTAAGATCTTGTCAGGAAACCCAGTTCAAATAAAATCCTTAAACATAAGTTTCAATAATATCAATGACATTCTTTTAAAAAAGGATTCACTCTACATTGCGAGTGATGACGGCCTGACAATTATCCCAAGATCATCACTAATCAAATATATTGCGCCACCTATACCATACTTGCATTCAATTACCGTGAATGATAAAAAATATTCTCTTCCTTTAAAAGAATTAGTACTGACCGGCAAAAACAATATACAACTGTCTTTTGGCTGTATAAGCTATTTTTCAGGTTCACCAACTTATACATACATGCTTGAGGGGGCTGAGAAAAAATGGACCACAGGGATAGGAAGCGAGATTGAAATATTCTATCGAAATCTACCGCCGGGAAAATACATTTTTAAGCTCAGGGTCAGGTCAAACTCGGATTGGAGTAAGCCTTTGTTATTGGCTATTGTTATCAAACCGACCTTATTTGAATACCCCGCCTTTTGGGCTTTTATGCTATTGATTGCGGCTGTTCTGATCATGTTATTCGTTTATAGAATCAAAACGCAAAGAATCAGGAGAATAGAGATTGATCATCAGCTGGTAGTTTTAGAACAAAAAGCACTTCAGTCGATGATGAATCCACATTTCATATTCAATTCACTGGGTTCAATTCAGAATTATCTTCT
>Ga0079306_1001808_pt1 | contig 13198 bp, 12 predicted proteins | sample Methanotroph_Enr_FD_79181 | JGI IMG/M metagenome (GOLD analysis project Ga0079306, IMG submission 79181) | Enriched soil microbial communities from Old Woman Creek wetland in Ohio, USA - Methanotroph_Enrichment_5 | ecosystem: Environmental > Terrestrial > Soil > Wetlands | place: USA: Ohio...
AGCTATCATAGGAATTTTTAAATCTTCTAATAATTTTGCAAGAGCCTGTGGCATATTTATTCTTTTAAGGTTGATTGATATGCTTATTTATGGTTTGCCTTCATTTTCAATGAGTTATATCCTTGTATGGATTTGTGTTGGTGTATGTTATAGTTCGCAATTAAGGGAAATGTCGGATGAATCGATCCTTGTTGAATTTCAAAAAAATAATTTGGCATGAGAGTCTTATGGTTATCTGCTACTTCATCAATTAAGGTTGATTCAACTGATAAACGGATAGGGGGGGGGTGGATCACCTCTTTGGAGCAAGAATTAGACAAAAAACCGGATATTTATATAGGAAGAATATTTATAAGTAATCGGGCAATAAATTCACAATATACCATCGGGAATACAACATATTTTCCAGTACCTGGTAAAATAGTTAAAAACAGGTTTGTTGAAATAATTAACCGATGGGCACATAAGCTTGAACCAGAGAGTTTGCTTCAATCGTATATCAAGATTATTGATGAATTTAAACCTGATATTATTCATATTTTCGGAACTGAGTTCATTTATGGATTAGTTATATCGAAAACGACAGTTCCATGTATTATTCATCTTCAGGGAAGTTTAATTCTTGTTAAACATAAATGGTTTGATGGTATATCAGGAATTGATATGTTGAGATATTCTAAAAAACGGTTACTAATACAAGGATATGGCTCTCTCCATGAATATTTCTTCTTTAAAAAAGCAGCTGAAAGAGAACTTAAAATATTTAAGGGATGTCACTATTTTATGGGTAGAACTGATTGGGACAGAAGGATAACTTCGGTATTAGCTCCCGAGGCAAAATATTTTCATTGTGATGAAATAATTAGGCATGAATTCTATCTGCATAACTGGCAATCACATTTGTATCGAAATAAATTACTGATAATAACCACAATGAGAGATTGCACTTACAAAGGACTTGAAACTCTCTTTGAATGCCAAAAAATACTACAGAAATCCTTTGGTGAAAACAAAATAACCTGGAAAATTGCCGGGATTGATGAAAATGATGAAATAGTATATTTGATTGAACGAAAATATAAAGATAGCTTTAAAAATAATAATTTTAATCTTTTAGGTCGATTGGAGGAAAAAGAATTGTTACGTGAGATGTTAGATGCCGATCTTTTTGTTCATCCTTCGCATATCGATAATAGTCCAAACACAGTTTGCGAAGCTATGTTGCTCGGTATGCCTATAATTGCCACATATGCCGGCGGAATTCCGAGTATTATAGGAAACAAATCTGAAGGTCTGTTGGTTCAGGACGGTGATCCTTTTGCTTTAGCTGGCGCAATTATTGAATTATTCAAAGATAATAATCATGCTGTTAGTTTAGGGAAAAATGCACGAACTAAAGCAATGGTACGACATAATCCGGAAGTAATAGCCGATAGAGTTGTTAATATCTATTCGAGTATTCTTTCAAATATATAATACCAAATATCATTTATTGGCTCCATAGTTTTTTGCACAAACTGTTATTATTGAATTGCATTTAGCCTCAGCTATTTTACAATCTGGTGAAAGGAGCTTATCAATTTCAATAAAAAAAATGAATTTGTTCCTTTCCGTGACTATTATTGCTCAGTTAATTTCACAACAATCTGTATCGTTTTATATGAGTGAATTCATATGAAAACTAAAAGGATATATGCTTTCGCTCCAGATTATTGAGATTCATCCGAAAAATTATTTTTTTTAAACAGTAAAATTCATCACTTCATCAAAGCGAAAAAAGACTATCTCATCATAACAGCTTGTTTGAATCAGGAAAAGAAATCTTAAAATCTTCTGGATGATATTCTGCTTTTGAAATCAGAGCATAATTCATCCTTTACTTGACAGAGAAAATGCGGTTTAACTCAATAAAGTAAAAGCGCCAACAGCTTCAAAGACTACAAATGCTACTAAATTATGTCAGTTTTTTATCCAAAAATATTAATTATTGGTGATTCTTTTGATAATAAGTCAGGAGGAGGAATAACTTTAACCAACCTATTTAAAGGATGGAAAAAAGAAAATATCGCAGTCGCTGCAAGTAATTTTAAAGAGTTAGATACCAATGTTTGTGAAAAATATTATCGATTAGGTTCTTTAGAAAGTAAAATAAAATTTCCTGTTAATAAGATTGGAAAGAAAAGTTTCATTGAATCAGGACCAATATCAATTACAGAGAATAAAGCAGCGGAACCAATTATAAATGGTAAGAAGAAACCAGGCTTAAAATATTATATCCAATTAGTTTATTGGTATATAACTGATATCATTGGATTAGAACATTATAGCAAAAGATTGGTAATAAGTGATGATTTCAGAAGCTGGGTCAAAGAATTTAATCCTGATTTTGTATATTGTCAATTATCTACATTAGAAACCATAAGGTTTATTAATGATATTCATTTTCAATTAAATATTCCCTTTGCAATTCATTTCATGGATGATTGGCCTGTAACCATCACTAATAAGCAAAAAGGAATATTTAAATTATATTGGCAAAAATTAATAGACAAAAAGCTTCGCCATCTATTATCCAATGCAAGCATACTAATGAGTATCAGTGAAGCTATGAGTGAGGCCTACTATAATCGATATGGTCTGAAGTTTATTCCTTTCCACAACCCTATTACTATTGAAGAATGGCTTCCTTTTTCGAAAAATGATTGGAGTTTAAATGAGACGTTCAGAATCTTATACACTGGCAGATTAGGAACTGCAAACAATAAATCAATTTTAACTATATCAAACATTGTTAGTAATTTATATCATTCTAACGTTAAGATTAAACTCGATATCTATTCTCCGGCTGCATCCACTGAAATGGCCGGTCATTATTTGGATTACGATGGAGTTGAAGTAAAACCGCCATTGCCATACAAGTCTATGCCTGAATTGCTTTCGAGTTATGACCTGTTATTATTACCTCTTGATTTTGATAAAGAAGGAATAAATTTTGCTAAATACTCTATGCCAACAAAAACGTCAGAATATATGATTTCAGGGACTCCAATATTAGTATATGCCAGTATGCTGACAGCATTAGCAAAATATGCTTCAAAGGATGGCTGGGCTTATCTTGTTACAAATAATGATGGGGCAACATTGTTGGATGCATTGAATGAATTGCGAACCAATCAACACCTGAGAATGAATCTGGCAAGGAAAGCCAGGGAAGTAGCTATCCGGAATGAAGATGCCATGATAGTGAGGGAAAATTTCCGGAATTGCTTTAAATTAAATCACAATAGGTCTTATAATCATTAATAAGTCTTTGAAGCTCTATTAAATAAAACTTATTCTTGAAGACTAAGAATAAATCGTTTCAAAATACTCATATTTCCATTGAAATAGGAAATTTATACTGTATTGTATGTCATATATAATCTTTGGAGATACTTTTTCATTTCCTGAAGGAGGTGCTGCAACAAATCGTGCTCTTAATTATGCAAAAGGATTCAAAATAAACAATATGAACGTTGATATTATTTGTTTTGATAATGAATATTTAGAACATCATTCGGGAATTTATGAAGGAATAAACTATTATCACCCATTAGGTCAAACCAAACGAAATAAAAATATTGTTAAACGAAACTGGTACAAGTTTCTAAAGTATTTCAAAACATTTCAATTAATCAAGTCTATAAGATATAAAGAAAAGATTTCAGCTATTCATTGTTATACTTCATCACTGAGAACACAGCTTTTTGCGTTTTCTTTAGCCAGGTTTTACAAAACGAAATTTATCCTTGAACGCGGAGAGCATCCTTTGCAAAGCTTTACTGATTCCTTTTTCAAGCAAATTCAAGGGAGTTTGAGAGTGAAAGTTGATTCAAAACTAAGTGATAGTATATTCTGTATTTCCAATTATTTAGTCAATTTTTATTTTGAAAGAGGTGTCAAACTGCAAAAATTATTTCTTATCCCAAGTACAGTGGATACTGAAAGATTCAATAATAAATTGAATCCCCCATTATCCTTTGATTACATTTTATATTGTGGCGGTCTTACTGCATATAAAGATGGCATTAATATATTAATTGAAAGTTTTTCTAGAATATATGATAAATTTCAAAATATAAATCTCGTATTGATAGGAAAATCAGATACATTAGAAGAAGAACTTTTTTTCAAAGGATTAGTAGAAAAATTAAATATTACTGAAAGGACATTTTTTCTTGGTGAACTACCTCGTAAAGAAATTCCTGCATATTTATGTAATGCTAAAATACTTTCATTAGCTCGTCCGAAAAGTATGGTTGCAGATGCCGGTTTTCCTTCGAAACTTACTGAATATCTGGCAACAGGTAACCCTGTAATAGTAACTGAAGTAGGTGATATTCCTCTCTATTTATTTGATAACAAAAATGCTTTTTTAGCAAAGCCTGACAGTATTGATTCATTCACTCAGAAGTTAGATTATGTCCTTAGCAATTATAAATTTGCTCAACAAGTTGGGCTGAATGGGAAAAAACTAACAAGTTCGGTTTTCAATTATAAGTTCCAGGCACTTCGAATCATTGATTATTTAAATTCAGGCCAATTTCGATAATCACTTGTTCATTCTTATTTTTAAGCTTAATCACACGGATTCAGCATAAAATCTTAACTATCTGAATTTTGGTTTTAAAAGCCTTTTCACCAAAACTTATGGGGAGTTCTATAATTTAATTCATTGTTAATCAAATGAATATGCTTATATTTACAGTTCAAAACTAGCCGATATATGCGATGCAAAAGCAAATGTACAAAACACAGGGTAATAAGGGTTTATTTGATGAACAATTCAACACTGAGCTTTTATCAAATATCGGGGATCCACTGAAAGTAATAAGCAATGTTATTGGTTTTGAAATGGTTAGAGACTTGTTGGAAGACAAAATGTTGAACAAAGACAAAAAAGCAACGCCGGTGCAAAACCTTTCGATGTGGTGCTGATGTTTAAAATCATACTGCTGCAAAGATATTATGGACTTGGGAACAAACAAGTTGAGTATCAAATTATTGATGGTACAAGTTTCAAACAATTTCTTGGTTTGGAAACGGGAGATAAAGTTCCGGACGAGAAAATCGTATGGTCCTTTCGGAAGCAAATGACCAAAACCGGTCTTGTGTATGAATTTTTTAGTCAATTTATCGGATACTTAGAGTATAAAGGTTTGATATTCAACGAAGGACAAATCACAGATACAAGTTTTACCATAGCCCCACGCCAGCGTAACACGCGGGAAGAAAATCAACAGATAAAAAACGGCCAGGGCAAAGACTTGTGGAATGATAAGCCCCATAAGAAAAGTCATTAGGCTATTGATGCCGGCTGGACAAAGAAAAACAACGAAACCATTTATGGATATAAGAACCATACAAAAGTTGATGCAAAAGGCAAATTCATCAATAGCTATATCGTTACTGATTCTTCGGTTCATGATTCGCAAGCCCTTGACGCTTTATTGAACGAAAAAGACAAAGGCCAACCACTTTATGCAGATAGTGCCTATACAGGTGAAGATCAAGAGAATGTGATATCCAAACACGAGATGAAGAACGAAGTTCATGAAAAAGGCTATCGCAACTGCCCGCTTACAGAAGTACAAAATGCAAACAACAAGTAAAATCAAAAACAAGAGTACGAGTAGAACATGTATTTGGATTTATGGAACAAAGCATGAATGGGTTATATCTTAGATGTGTTGGATTAGTCAGGGCAACCGGAATAATCGGATTAATCAATTTAACTTACAACCTGTTTCGGTATGAACAAATCACAAGACTAAAATGCAACTAATTGTAATACAATGACATAAATTCATAAACGCAAGTTATTTTGAAGGAAATTAAGATGGTTTAGTTGAGAAAAACTATTGATCTTTTCATCTGAAGCTAAACCAAGAGTGCTTCATTGTAATTTCTAGTGTCAAAATTATCAAAAAATCGAATTTTTAGAACTCACCTTAAAATATAAAAGCGATGAATCAACCATTTTTTACAATTTTCACCCCGGTTTATAATGGAGAGAAGCACATAAATAGAGTATTTATGAGCATTATAAATCAAATATTTAAAGATTTTGAATGGATAATTATTAATGATGGATCTACTGATAATAGTGCAATCCTTATCAAATCATTTATTGACGAACATCCTGAAATTAATATTAATTATATTGAACAAAACAACGCTGGCAAACATATATCATGGAACACAGCAGTTGAAATAGCAAGAGGTCAACTCTTTGTCCCAGCAGATGCCGATGATTATTTTCTTCCTGATACTTTGTCTTTTTTTTATAACAGGTGGAATGCATTGTCCTCAACAGAACAATTAAAATTAAGCGGTATAAATGTTCTTTGTTTTGATAACGAAACTAATAATATTGTTGGAACACCATTCCCGTTTGATGGTATCAAATCAAATAATTTAGAGTTGGCATTTAAGTATAAAATTGAAGGTGAGCATTGGGGGTGCATAAGATTAGACTTTTTAAAAACCAGACACTTTCCAATTGTAAAAGGTTCACATTTCCCTGAAAGTTACCTGTGGTATCATTTTGCGAAAAACTACCAGGTAATTTGTTATAACAAACCCTTGAGAAGATATTATACAACAGAAACTGGGATTATACAATCAAAACAATATAGGCATAATATAAATGAGGCAAGTGTAGTAGTTCGTTATAACTTATGGTTTGTAAAAAATTTTTGGCTGTATATATTAAGAAATTCACCTAAAAAGCTATATGAAATCGCTAAGGTGACTATTTTATGTACAATATTGATAATAATACTGTCTGTAAAAAAAAGCCTGGATATAATTTTTTTAAAAAAATACTAATATTTAGAGATTATACAAGCTGTTTTTAAGTCTGAGTTGGATAATACTGAACTTGTTAATGTACAAAAATTTTGCGATTCTGTTGATTATTGTTCTATAGAACAATCAATAGGGTGGACTCAACTGTTCTTTAATTCAAATATTCGTTATTTCTATCTAAAGGATGATTCTGGGATTAAAAGCTTTTGTCAGATAAATGAACGTTTGAGAGCAGCACAGATAGATTTTGGGCCCGTTTGTTGTGACAAAGAGCTAGTGGTTGACTCAATAAATGAAATAATTAATTATTATAAAAAGCGTGGATTCTATTATTTAGGTATCCAGATGTATATAATCAGGTTATGATACTGAGTATATTGAATTGCATTAAATAAGCTCTATAGAATAAAATATATTTTCAATTCTGAAAATACTAAATCTTCGTTTGAAATAAATCTCGAAGATACTATTGAAGAAATTTATAATAAAATAAGAACGAATCATAAAAGAAACATTAAGAAAGCAATTAAACTAGGAATTACTGTTGATACTGTTAAAAATACCAATGAATTAGATTCTTTTATTGAGGTTTATACAAGAATGTGCTTAGTTCGTAATATTGATGCTGGAGAATTATCCAAAGCGGAAATAGATGAAATTTACACTTATTTAATTGAAAATAATAAAGGTCAAATTCTAATAGTTAAAGATAGCTCTGGTGTAGTTTTAGGAGGTGCTATTCTTGTGTATCAGGGTATTTCTGTGAGGTATTTCAAAGGAACCTCAGATCCCGACAAAAGAGGACTGCCGATATTACATCTTGTAATTTATGAAGCAATTAGAAAAGCTAAAGAGGATAATTTCAAGTACTTTGATTTTTGGGGATATAATCATTTTGCAAATGAAAATGATCAGTTATTTAATATAAATCAATTTAAAAAACTATTTGGTGGTTATTATACATTTTTTGCTAAGAAAATGAACTTTAGCCTGATCCCTTTTGGTTATTCAATATACAAATCAATACAATTTGTTAAAAACGTTAAAAACAAATTACATTTTTAAATAATAATGCGGGTATGAAATTTATTCTCACAATCGACACGGAAGCAGATAACCAGTGGGACCATGGTAGGGAGCTCACTGTCGAAAATATACGATTTGTCCCAAGGTTTCAGGACTTATGTAATAAATATTTTATTAAACCAACATACCTTGTTACTTCAGAAATTTGTGAGGATGATTTCGCTAAAGAAATTTTTACAGATTACTTACTTGCAAACACAGCTGAAATAGGAGCTCATTTACATTCGTGGACTACGCCTCCTTTTCTGGATAAGGACGGTTATAGACATAATGATAAGAATCATGCTTTCGCAAACGAATTGCCAGGGGAATTATTAACTGAAAAAATAAAAAATCTCACACATCATATAGAGGCTTCATTTGGTGAAAGACCATTATCATTTCGTTCCGGAAGATATGGATTTAATGAAAATGTTGCCGGAGTTCTTGCAGAAAATGGCTATCTGGTTGATTCCTCAGTAACTCCATTTATGGATTGGTCTGCAAATAAAGGAATTCCTGGTAATTCAGGTGGACCGGATTTCATTGAAAAAACACCATTTCCATACCGTTATACTTTTGGTGACAACTCACTTTTAGAAATACCTATTACCATTTTACCAACTACGTTCCCGCTGAATAAATATCACAAATTAGCAAGATATTATTTCAGAGAAGTTAATGGGAATATACTCTTTAGAGTGATAAGGAAGTTAGTTTTTAATAATCAGCCTTTTTGGTTCAGGCCCTATTCCTGGATGAGCAATGAAATGTTTGATGAATTATTAAATGAAGCAATTAGATTAAAACTGCCTTATATAGTAATGATGTTTCATTCCAGTGAATTAATGCCCGGATGCTCTATATACAGGGAAGATGAAAATGCAATTTCCAGGTTATATGAGCAACTCGAAAGTTTTTTTGCAGTATTAAAAAATAAAAATATTTCATCCATTACCTTAACTGAAGCTGCAAGAAATTGAAAACTATGAAAATTTGCATATGGGGAAATGTTGGCGAGGCTCTCAAAGGAAATACGAAAGGAGGCGGTGAATTACAAATGGCTCTGATTGCAAAAGCATTAGCAAAAGCCGGTAACGAAGTAGTGATCATCGACTTCAGTATCCAGGAGGATTTTATAACCAGTGATGGAGTAAGGGTATTAAAAATAAATGGATGGAACGAAGGTATTAGAATCATCAGGACATTTACGCACCGTTTGCCAAACTTATACCGAAGTCTGAAAAATCAAAATGCGGATGTTTATTATTGTCGAATCCGGGATTCGAGGCAAATCGTTGCTTATTGGGCAGCACGAAAAATAAAAGCTAAATTTATTCTTGGGTTAGCCTCTGATTTAGATACTCTGGGTTTTATGAAGAGGTTGAAATACGATTACCTGGTTAAAGTGAGAGATTTATGGTGGTTTTTTAATGGCGCACTTACAGAAATTGTTTACCCCTTTTTAGTACGGAAATCTGATCTTGTAATTGTTCAGCATGAAGGCCAAAAAAAAATGGTCCAGAATAAATGTATCAAATCTGAATTATTTGCTAATTTTATTAATATCGATAAGATAGTAGTGCCAGCAAATGTTACTCACAAGGATTTTATTTTTGTAGGTTGGCTGGATAAGCGCAAAGGAGTTGTCGAATTATATGAACTAATTAAAAAATCTCCAAATCACTCTTTTAAGATAATTGGCCCGCCCCGCGATAAAACAGGACATCTTTACTATGAAAAACTTAAATCATTTAAAAATGTCTCCTTGCTAGGTAAATTAAGTCATTCAGAAACGATTAAACATGTGGCTAACTCAAAAGCACTTATTTCCACATCACCCATGGAAGGTTTTCCAAATGTTTTTATTGAAGCTTGGGCGTGTGGGATACCTGTATTATCCCTTTATGCTGATCCCGGGAATGTCATAGATCATGAAGAGTTAGGTGGAATTGCCAAAGGCAATATTGATTCTTTAATAAATATGATGGGGCAAATAAAAAACACGCATGAATTCTCTTTTAAAGCTAAAGCTTATGTTGAAAGAAATCATGCTTTTAACGCAACCAGGATTGCCGAATTAGACCAATTATTCAAAGAACTTTAATATTGCAAACAATTTATTAGAGGCTTAAGATATTACTAATCAATTAAATAATTCGTTGGTTTGCTGAATACCCTGAAGTTGCATTTCCATTTTTTATTTCCTTTCCAGTAATTAAAATAATTTAAAGGTGAAGATTTTATTTCTTATTGATACCCTTGGGTCTGGAGGCAAAGAACGCAGACTCACAGAACTTATGAAAGCATTAAAAGGTTACCCTCAAATAGAATTTGAGTTGATGACTATGAGCAATGACATTCATTATAAGGAAATACTTGACCTTGGAGTTCCATTGCATTATATGTTAAGAAAAACGAAGAAAGATATTTCTGTTTTTTATAAGTTTTACAGATTGTGTAAAAAATCAAAACCAGACATTGTGCATTGTTGGGATAGCATGACAGCGATTTACAGTGCCCCTGTTTGCAAACTATTGAAAATTATATTTATAAATGGAATGGTGGTAAATGCTCCATCCAAACAGAACATATTCAACAAGCATTGGTTAAGGGGGTGGGTAACTTTTCCTTTTTCTACTATGATTGTAGGTAACTCACTTGCTGGGATATCAGCTTATAAAGTGTCAAAGACGAAAAGTGTTGTAATCTACAATGGTTTTAATTTCAATCGAGTTGAGAACCTGATAAAAAGTGAACAAATACGGAAAGAACTGAACATCAATACTAACTATGTTGTTGGAATGGTCGCTTCATATAGTGGATCTAAAGACTATAAAACTTTTTATACCGCTGCAATGATCTTGTTAGAATCTCGAAATGACACTACTTTCCTTGCAATTGGAAATAGAACTGATTCAATAGAATCAATTAATTTAATCAGTAGTAAATACCTTCCTTCTTTCCGATTGTTAGGGGAAAAATCAGGCATTGAATCGTATATTAATGCAATGGATGTGTGTGTGTTGTCAACTTTTACTGAAGGAATCTCAAATTCGATACTTGAATATATGGCTATGGAGAAACCGGTAATAGCTACTGATGGAGGTGGCACAAATGAGATTGTTGTTGATCAGGTAACAGGTTTCTTAATAAATGCATCAAAGCCTGAGGAACTGGCAACAAAAATAGAAATACTTCTTGATGATAAGAAAATGCGCTTTCAAATGGGAAAGGCTGGAAAAGAACGTATAACTAATAAGTTTTCCATATCTAAAATGATAAACGAATATATAGACCTATATCAAAGTGTCTTGTTAAAATAAAATCAATTGATTGAAGTAATATAAAATACAAAATTAATAGTTAATCGTTCATTAACAATTAGGTAATTTATTTATTCAGTATGATAAAATAATGCTTATTTATGACAAAGATAATGAATTTAGCCATTTTATTGGATAATGAAGAAATATTCTTATGGGAGTACCGGGTACTAGAAGAATTACTTAATTCTGGGTTCGCTCATTTTAAAGTTATAATAAAAAATAGTAAAAAATGTAATGATGAAAAGCATAATCATTATCCCCTATTTTATATTTTTCATGAAAAATTAGACAGGTATTTTATTGAAAAGGAAATTGATTTTAATAAAAAAGTAAATATTTTCAAAATACTAAATAATACACCAGTTATAAATATAACTAACGAAACTTTAGTTGAGGGCGACATAAACGCGAAAATCATCTATATTCAGAATTACGAGCTCGATCTTATAATCAATTTTAATAATGCTCCGATAAGGAAGGATTTAGTAAATACCTGCAAATATGGCATCTTGACTTATAATGTTGGAAATTACAGCAATAATGGTATAACACCATCCTGTTACTGGGAAGTTGTGAAGAATTTGCCCGAAATAGAAGTTGTAATTAGATTATTCAATAAAGAACACGAAAAAGGAATTGGAATTTTTCGAACCGGAATCCAGCCACTTTCCAAATCACTAAACGTGAACAGAAATAGCTCATATAAGCTGGCATCATTACTAATACCAAGAATTATCTCTGGAATTCATTCGAAAGGGAATGCATTCATTGAAGAATTGAAAAGGTACTTCAAAAACAATGAGGAAGTATCCGGTTTTACAAGATTTAAAAATCCATCCTCTATTCAAGCATTTTCAAATTTAATTTCAGTATTCAACCGGTTCATTGCATACAAATATTGGTACCATCATATGGGATACTGGTTTGTTATTTTAAAATTAAATGAGAAAAACGAGTTTTTCCCTACTAATCCAGGAACTTTTAAAACGTTGAAAGCTCCAAACGGGGCATTTTGGGCCGATCCTTTCGTAATCAGCAAAGATAAACAGCACTACATATTTGTTGAAGAATATATATACAAAACAGGTAAAGGACATATTTCAGTATTAAAATTGGACGAAAAGGGAGTTTTGCAAAACTGTGAAAGAATACTGGAAAAAAAGTATCATTTGTCCTACCCACACATATTTGAGTATGAAGAAGAATATTATATGATCCCTGAAACCGGTTCGAACAAAACGATTGAACTTTACAAGTGTACGTCTTTTCCAAATAAATGGGTATTTGTAAGGAATATTATGGAAAATATCTCGTCAAGGGATACAACAGTCTTTTATTATAATAACAAATGGTGGTTATTTACTTCTATCATTGAGTTGACCACCACTACATTATCTTTTAACGAATTATTTTTGTATTATTCCAACGATTTGTTCTCTTCGGACTGGATAAGTCATCCTGAAAATCCAATCGTAAGCGACCATAAGCTATCACGTCCTGCTGGAAAAATATTCATAAAAGAAAACAAAATATATCGTCCGTCTCAGGATTGTTCAGGGATTTATGGAAAGGCTTTGAATATCAACCAGATAACTAAGTTAACAGAGAATGAATACGAAGAAATTCCAATAAAAAAAATAGAACCTAACTGGAATAAAAAAGTAAAAGGAACTCATACATATAATTTTAATGATAAAATTATTGTAATGGATGCTTTTACAGAAAGAAAGCGAATTAACAACAGAAATTGATTTTTTAACATTATATTTCGACAGTGGAATTTATTTGTTTTTATATTTTTATATTTCAGTCGGGAAATCGAAATTTTTTTTTAATTTATTCAACTTTCGCAAGTTCAATAAATTGTTGAAAATGAGATAAAAAGCAGCATATTTATTTTGTTATGTTATTGATATTCAATAACTTTGTTTTGCCAAACAAACAAGATAAGATAT
>Ga0079306_1001809_pt1 | contig 13183 bp, 11 predicted proteins | sample Methanotroph_Enr_FD_79181 | JGI IMG/M metagenome (GOLD analysis project Ga0079306, IMG submission 79181) | Enriched soil microbial communities from Old Woman Creek wetland in Ohio, USA - Methanotroph_Enrichment_5 | ecosystem: Environmental > Terrestrial > Soil > Wetlands | place: USA: Ohio...
TCCCGGGTGCCTGTCATCATCCTCTCGGTGAAGAGCGCGGACGCGGATAAAGAGCTTTTGCTGGATTCGGGCGCGGACGATTACCTGGTCAAGCCCTTCAGCCTGACCGAGCTGCTGGCAAGGCTGCGCGTCGCGCTGCGCCATTCCGTGAACCTCCGGGAAGACACGAAGTTCAGGCATGGTCCGCTTGAAATAGATTTCGGCAGGCGTGCGGTTTCCATCGACGGGAAAGAGGTCCATCTGACGGCCACGGAATTCGGCCTGCTCAAGGCGCTGGTCAGTCATGCGGGGAAGATAGTCACGCAGTCCCACCTGCTCGCCGAGGTCTGGGGCCCTCATGCCGTGGAGCAGTCGCATTACCTGAGGATCTACATCAGCCAGCTCCGCCGGAAGCTGGAGCGCGGGAGCGCCGAGCTCCGGGGCTTCATAATCACCGACCCCGGGGTCGGCTACAGGGTGGAGCTATAAGCCGTCCGTAAGGTTTTTCACCCATACACCTCAGGGAATCCCTGATACCCCCTTTCCTCCGCAATCCCTATAATTAATTAACGCGTGCAGCAACGCGCTAATTTACCACGGAGGAATACCACCTATGTTCGATACCGGAAATACCGGGTTCATGCTCGTGTCGACCAGCCTCGTCATGCTCATGACCCCCGGCCTCGCCTTCTTTTACGGCGGGCTGGTCGGCCGCAAGAACGTGCTGGCCATCATGATACAGAGCTTCGTTTCGATGGGCGTCACCACGGTATTGTGGTACGCTTTCGGCTACTCGCTGTGCTTCAGCGGCGGCCAGGGCCAGATCATCGGCAACCTGGACATGGCGTTCATGCACGGCATCACTCCGACGACGCCCTTCGCCGGTTCCACCAGCATTCCGCTGCTGGTGTTCTTCGGCTACCAGATGATGTTCGCCCAGATCACCCCGGCGCTCATCACCGGCGCGTGCACCAACCGCGTCAACTTCAAGGCCTACCTGATCTTCCTGGTGGCCTGGCTGATCTTCGTCTATTTCCCCCTCTGCCACATGGTCTGGGGCGGCGGGCTTATGGCCGCGCACGGCGTGCTCGACTTCGCCGGCGGCATAGTGGTGCACGCCACGGCGGGCTTCGCGGCCCTGGCCTCCGTGTTCTTCGTCGGTAAACGCAAGGTGAAAGATCCGGGCGCGCACAGCATCCCGCTGGTGGCCCTCGGCACCGGCCTGCTCTGGTTCGGGTGGTACGGCTTCAATGCCGGCAGCGAACTGAAAGTGGACTCCGTGACCGCGCTCGCGTTCATCAACACCGACGTGGCGGCCTCCTTCGCCGCCATCACGTGGCTGGCCATCGCCTGGGTGCTTGAGAAAAAGCCCAAGTTCGTCGGCCTGCTGACCGGCTCCATCGCCGGCCTCGCGACCATTACCCCCGCGGCAGGTTATGTCACCACCAAGTCCGCGGTGTTCATCGGCATCCTCTCCAGCGTGGTCTGCTACATGGCCGTGAACATGAAGAACAAGATGGGCTGGGACGACGCGCTTGACGTCTGGGGCGTGCACGGCGTGGGCGGCGTGCTGGGCGTGATCATGCTCGGCGTGCTGGGCACCACGGCGGTGAACGCGGCGGGCGCCAACGGCCTGTACCACGGCGACGCCGCCTTCTTCGGGAAACAGGTGGCGGCGGTGTTCTGCACCGCGCTCTACGCCTTCCTGTTCTCCTATGCCGCTCTCTGGGTCATTAACCTGTTCACCCCGGTCAAGACCGCGGAGGGTGAAGAAGAGACCGGCCTGGACGAAGCGCAGCACGGCGAAACCGCCTACCTGCACGATTAACTTGACCTTCGGCAGCCCGTTCGCCCCGATAGGGCGGACGGGCTTTTACTATTAAGGAGATGAAAATGAAAATATTTGTCCTGCTCGCGGCAATGCTGTCGGCCTCGGTCGCCGGCGCCACCCCTTCCACGCAGATCTGGATCCCTTCCACGGATATCCAGAAATACAGGAGCCTGCATCTCAACGTTGATAATTATGTGGCGGCGCAAAAAGAGACGAACGGTTCCTGGAAAGCCCCTGTTTTCATGGCCGGCCTGACCCTCGGAGTCCTGCCGTATGAAAAGGTGCAGGCCGAGGCGGGCTTTGACGTTATCAGGGCAGGCCTGTCCGCTGACAGCTACCCGGTCTATCTCCACGCGAAGGCCGGCACGCCCGAAGGGTCGCTTTTCGCCGGCAGCCCGGCGCTGGCTGTCGGCGCCTATAATGCCGGGCTGAAGAAAAACGTCACGGACCAGGACGTGGTGTACGGACTGGCCGCGAAAAATATCGCGAAGCTGGGCAGGTTCTCGGCCGGCGGCTTCGCCGGGAACGGCAAGGTGCTGCTGGACGAGAACGGCGATAAGGCCAATACCGGCGTGCTGCTTTCCTGGGACAGGACCATGAGCGAAGTCTCCGACAAACTGTGGGCGGCGGTGGACTACCAGGGCGGGGAGTCCGCGCTGGGCGCTCTCAGTTTCGGCGTGTCCTGGGCGTTCGCCCCTGATACGAGCGTTATCTTCGGCTATGACGTTTACAATAACGTGAAGGCGGCAGGAGCCGATACTTTTACCGTTCAGCTCGATATTAATCTCTGGTAACAGAGGAAGCGCCGCGCCCCGCGCCCGCCGCGGGGCGTTTTATTTTCCACCAGGGAAATGCGATAATATTCCTATGCTGCACGAACTTTTGAACTACTCCGCTTTCGCCCTCCTCGCGCTTTTCCCCATCCTGAACCCGCCGGCGATGTCCCCCATTTTCCTGGACATGACCTCGTCGCTGCCGGACGAGGACAGGCACCGCCTGGCCTGGCTCGTGGGAAAGAATACCTTCATGCTGCTCTTCGCCGTGCTGGTGGCGGGAGGCTGGCTGCTCAAGATCTTCGGCATCTCCGTTCCCGTGATCAGGATAGCGGGCGGGCTGCTGCTTTTCAATACCGCCTGGAAGATGCTCAATAACGAGCCGAAGTTCTCGCAGGCCGAGCAGGACGAGCTGAAAGCCAAGATGTCCGACCGCGCTTTTTTCCCGATGACCATGCCGGTGACGGCGGGGCCGGGCTCTATCGCGGTGACCCTTACCATGGTTCCAGCCGGCTCGCTGCTGGCGTCCTCCACCTGGGTCAACTTCGCCGGGATTTCCTGCGGCATAGCCCTGGCGGCCCTCAGCGTTTTCTTCTTTTACAGGTATTCGGAGAACCTGCTGCGCCGCCTGGGCCGCGCCGGGGCCCAGACCATTTCCAAGATCTCCGCTTTCATCCTGCTCGCTATCGGTGTGCAGATAATCTGGGAAGGCATTAGGGGACTGCTGAAGATATAGCGGACGGCTGCGGGGCTGGTCCCGAAGAGAGGACTGCAGAAATGCGGTCCTCTTTTTTTGCGCCCGGCCGTATTTCTCCGGCTCAGGAATGGGCCAAAGGACCTAGATAGGACCTGGGCCCTTTGGCCCTTGTAGTATAGGTACAATCGGCTAAACTATTGATATTAGTCATGTTGATTTCGGTCAAGCTGGAGGAAAATTGAAACGCTTAGCAGGTCTTCTTTCACTGGCAGTACTCATCGTCGTCCCCTTAGCCTTCCCGGCCGCCCAGCCGGCGCCCGCCCTCGCGGTCCTTACCGACTCAGCGGCGGGTTTTTCATTAACCGCCTCCATTCCCGCCCCGGAAGCCCCTCTTCTGTACAATCAGGACAAAGCGGCCGCCGATTCGCTTTCCGGCGAGGCACTTTTCGAATACCTGCATGAAGCTACCGCCCCGGCCCCCCGCAAGATGGTCCCTTCCTATAAAGGTTCCAAGGCGTATATGTATTCCACTGCGGACAACACCGGCTGCAACGGCGGCCCCGGAATAATAACCGCCTACTCCGAGCTCTGCGTCAACGGCTCCGGCGGTGACGGCAACAGCTACAAAGAAAGGGGCGACGCGAACGCGGACGGCATCGCCGGTGACTTCGTCAACGCGGAGCATATCTGGCCCCAGAGCTATTTCAACAGCGGCCTGCCCATGGTCGCCGACCTGCATCACCTTATGTCGACCTTGTCCGTCCCCAACGGCCGCCGCGGCAACCTGAAGTTCGCCATGGTCGCCAAGCCCACTTACGCCACCTCTTCCGGTTCAAAACTCGGGAAAGAAGGCTTCGAACCTGACGACTCGGTGAAAGGCAACGTGGCCCGCGCGATGTTCTACTTCGTAGAGCGCTACAACGACAATAATATCCGGCAGGGGATGGACTACAACAGCTTCTGGACCAAGAACGTGGCGATGCTGATGCAGTGGAACCGCCAGGATCCCCCCGACGCCAACGAGCGCCGCCGCAACGACCTCGTAGAGGAGTACCAGGGCAACCGGAACCCCTTCATCGATAACCCGGCCCTTGCCGACAGGATAGGCGAGAAAGTGTTCGAAGCGCATTAAGCCGCACCACGCTTAAAAAGGAAAAGCCCCGCGAGGGGCTTTTCCTTTTTCCGGGCGGGCTTTCACTTATTGATAGGCCAGCGGCATTTCGGGGCGAGTTCGGTATTCACCCGGAGGATCGATCTTTCGGGGTAGGTGACAGGGAGCTGGGGCTTTCCCTTATAGATCCCCGTGATGGCCTTGGCCGCCGCTATGCCGGCCTCGGCGAAGCCGGGCGCGAAGGAAGCCGTAGCCCCGCTCTGCACCAGGGCATGGGTAGGGGCGTAAAAAGGGATGAAGTTGGCGCAGGAAAAGCCGGCCAGCACCATAAGGCTGTTCCTGGTTATCAGTACCGGGTCGGGCATCAGCCAGAAAGCGTCGATCTTCCCCATCAGACGGCGGAGGCGTTCCGGGAAAGAGTCCGGGCTTTTCAGTTTTACCGAAATTATTTCTACCCCCGCTATCACCCCCGCCTCCTCTAATTCATGTATATACTGCTCACCAGGATACGCGGCCCAGAAAACGGCCAGCCGCCTGAGTCCAGGCTGCAGGCCTTTGTAAGCTTCGATCGCTTCCGCCGGCGGCGGGAGCATGGAGATCTCATGCCAGCCGCGCGCGCGGGCGTTCACCGGGGCCAGCGCGTAAACCAGGTGCGTTCCCGGCGGGTAATCCATAGCGGCCGCCCTGGCCCCGAACGCTACCGCGTACCTCGTGTCTTCCGGCGGCGTGAAGCCCGGCTTGGAAGCGTCGTAGTAATCGGCCGGGATCCCGGGGGAGAGCGCGGCCCTGAAGGCGGCGTAAGCTTCGCCGTAAGGCCCGGAATCGTAGGAGACCACGACCGCCAGGTCCGAGGCGTGAAGCGCCGCCGCGGACAGGAGCAGGGCGCCGGCCGCGCAGAGCGCCGGGACCTTACGCCAGTATCCGGTCGGTTTAGCCGTCATCAGAATTTATAATCCAGGCCCGCCGAAGCCTCGAAAGGGTTCTGGGGCGCACCGTTCATATGGTCGGTGCCCCCGCCGTAAGCGCCGTTGTGGTAGCGCCTGTCGAAAATATTCTTAAGGTCCAGATAGGCCGTCAGCCCGCCTGCTTTCAGCCTTGAGACAGCGTAGCGCAGGTAAAGGTCGAACACTGTGAATCCCGGCACCCTGCCGCCATCCTGGTTGCGGGTATAGGAGCGGTAGAGGGCTTTCGGGGTAATGGTCCACCTTGCGCGCACCGCCGAAACGCCCGCCTGTATGGAATGCCTGGAGTTGAACGGGATCTCCGCCCCGGCCAGTTCCCCTTCGGAGAAAGTGTAGGCGGCCCAGGGTTCGAAGTTCCAGCGCCAGGCGTGCAGGACCGCGTCGGCGCGCAGCGTCGCCCCGTAGGTTTCCATCGTGCCCCGGTTCTCGGCCATTTCAAGGCTGTCCACCTCCACGCCTTTGAACGTTCCCGGGCCTGTCGCGACGTCCTGTATAAGGTCCAGCACCTTGTTGTAGTAGGGGTTGAAAGAGAGCCTGAACCCGTGCCCGAAACCGCGGCTTGCCGACCCCTCCACCGAGCGCAGCTTCTCCGGGTCCAGGTTCTCGTTCGGCACATGGAAGAAAAAGCTGTGATAGCCGCTGCTCGCGGTCGGGGAGGAAACGAAAGAGCCGAAATGCTTGTGCGTGTTAAAAGGCGAAGGGGCCAGGTAGGCCTCGCCGTAGAGGATCTTGACCACGGTCTGTTCGTCGGCGCCCGGCTTCCAGACCAGGCCGGCCCTGGGATTCCAGGTCTCGCCGTAACGGGTATTGTAGTCGTAGCGCAGCCCCAGCGAAAGAACGGCGTTCCCTATTTCCGGGGTCTGCGCCCGGATGAAAGCGCCCGTATTGCTGTAGTTGAGCGAATAAAAATCCACGGGAATGGTGGACCCGGCATAGACGAAGCTCTGGGAGACCGGGCTCTTCGTGGTGTCGAAGCCCTTCCCCAGGTCCGACGTGTACGGCAGGACGGAGTTCTCCAGCCTGGTGACGCCGATCAGCACCGGGTAGTTCTCCACCGGCTCGAAAGCGAGGGTTTCCTGCAGGCTGGCGGTCTGCGACAGGGCGTATTTATAGGCGTTCTGGTAGCCGGAAAAGCTGTTCCTGAACTTGGTGTCCGGATCTATCTCGTAATTGTAATAGGAAGCCAGGCTGGTAAGCGTCCAGTTTTCTTCCGGCGGAGTGTACGTATGCCTGCCGTAAACGGTCCAGTAGGAGGTGGAAAAGCGGGCGTCCTCGGAATAAAGCGTAAGTTCCGGTTTTACGCCCATCGAAGAAGAGTGGGACTCTTTCAGGCTGATCAGGCCGGTCTCCAGGTTCCCTGTGTTCAGCCGGGCGTACAGGAAGGAAGAGGAGGTCCTGGCGTCATAGCGGAGCACTGGCACGGTGGTGGTGGAGGCGTTGAACGGCGAGATCTGCGCCAGGCCGGCCTGGTACTGGTTGTTGAACCAGGAGTAGTCCTGCTTGTAAAATTCCGGCAGCTTCGGGTTATCCTTGGCTTTGGCTTCGAAAGTAACCGCCGCCGTCGGGCTGTCCACGGCGTCCCCGGTCAGGGCCGTCATGGCGTGCACGTCCCCGGAGCGGGAGTTGAAGCGTCCGTACCTAAGGCCCGCCCCGCCTTTTCCCGACCGCCGGCTGACCACGTTCACGACGCCGCTGAACGCGTCGGCCCCGTAGAGCGAAGACATGGGCCCCAGCACCACCTCGACCCGCTCCGCGTTCTTCAGGGAGAACTGGCCGGCGATGGCGAGCAGGTCCCCGGTAGGCGGGGTGACCCTGACCCCGTCGTAAAGTATGACCAGCCGCTCATTGTTGGAAATGCCGCGGACGCTTACCAGGTTAAGCCTGCGCGCGTCCGCGTTCCGCTGTACCTGGAACTGCGGCGTATCTTCCAGCAGATCGATCAGGGTGGAGTAGCCGCGCTTATCTATGGTCTCGGCGGTGACCACGTAGGCGGTGGCGGCGGCGTCCGAGGGTCTTTCCTCGGCGTAAGAGGCCGCCAGCAGGGGCGTATCCAGTATTTCGCCAAGGGTCGACTGGAAAAAGTCCACGCCGCCCGACGGCTCGTCGGCCGCGGCCGGCAAAGCCGCGGCCGCGCAGCAGGCGGCCGCAATAATTATCTTTTTCAGCATGCTCCCCCCGCTCCCTTCCTTCTAGCGCGCCAGTTTATACGGGTCGCCGGTGACGCCCAGCATGTAAACGGCGGCTTTGATGTTCTTAACCGCGGCCTTGTCGATCATGGCCGCGCCGGGATAAAAAGTAGTGCCTTCCAGCTCGGTGGTAAAAGCGAAGATGCCGCGGGCGGCGTAAGCCCAGTCGGTGGTGTCTCCGGTCGCGGCGTAAAGGTCGCTCGACTGCTCGGCCTTGTAGCCGGTGAAAGCGGCCATGCCTTTCGCCATGGCTTCGAAAACCTTCCGGTCTTTTTCGTTCTCTACCGGGACGTCCTTGCCGGCCCACGGGTAAAGGAGCAGGCTTGAATACGAATGGTAGCTCATCAGCGTCTTCAGGTTGGGCCTGGCTTCGACGAATTTCTTGATGATCAGGGTTTCAGGTTCGGAGAAGGCGAAGGGGCCGCAATAGGTGTCCGCGCCCGGGTAGGCGGAGGACCCCGCCTGGCACCAGAGCGAGTCGTAGTTGCGGTTAAGGTCCACGCCCAGCGATTTATCCGCGTTGACCCGCATGTTCTTGCGGTGCCAGCGGTATTTGCCGGTCCGTATATCGTACTCCGCGCCGTCCGGGTTGGTCATGGGCGCGATATAAATATCCAGCGTCTCCAGGTATTTTTTTATTTCCGGGTCGCCCTTGCGGGACAGCAGGTGGGCGGCCAGGCCCAGGGCCACTTCGTTCGACAGGTGCTCGCGGGCGTGATGGTTCCCCATGAAGAAGGCCGCGGGGCGCGCCGAAGGGGTTTCCCCTTTCTCGGCGGGATTTATGCGCAGGCACCAGACGTCGCGCCCTTCGGTGGTTTTGCCCAAGGAAAAAAGCGAGGTTTCGGCGGGATTGGCGGCGGCAAGCCCTTTCAGGGCGTCCGTGGTTTCCTTGTAGTTATGGTAGACGGCGTCGGCGGAGGGAAAATCCTTCAGCTGCTTTTTAGCGTAGTCCTGTATGGTCTGGCGGCTTGTCACTATAAAGCCCTTCGCGGCCAGCCGGTCCATTTCCCTTTTCGGGATAAAGCCCGAGACCGTATCCTTTCCTATTTCCACTATATCCATGCCCGCCTCGAGCAGGGCCGTCCTGTCGTACTTATCTCCGGCCGTCACCGTGATCCAGTAGCGGTCGTCGCCCTGAAGGTAGTCCGTGCCCTGCGTCTCCGGCGCAGGCTCGGGCGCAGAAGGAAGCTCGAGGCCGCCGCGCAGCTGTTCGAAAGAGCCGGCCGCGGCGGCGGAGGCGAGGGAAAAGAAGAGGTAAGCGTGCAGTATTATTTTCATGGGTTGCCCTATAGTCTGAATATAGCAAACCCGCGTGCCGCCGCGCTATATACTTTAGGAAAATAATGTTATAATTTTTACGTCGTCCAGAAGTCGAAAGCCGGAGGCATTCTGAAACGCATCGCTCTGCTGCTTGTGCTTGCCTTTACCGCCGCGGGATCACTGGCGGCCCCTTTGCGGGCCCAGGACCTGCCGAGCCTCGAACAGCTTCTTTCCGGCCTGCCCGGTCAGACGGTCCCTTCGCCCCTTCCCCCTTTCAGGGTTCAGCAGCAGTACCTGGCCCAGGCCGCCGGGCTCTCCGGAGAAAAACTTTTCCAGTTCCTTCACGAAAATACCGCGCCCTCCATGCAGGGCACCGGCACGGATTACCTCAAAGCCAAAAACTACATGTTTTCGGTCGCCGACAATGCGGGCTGCGGCGGCGGCCCCGGCGTGACCTGCCTGTATTCGCAGGTCTGCGCCAAAGGCGCCGGCGTGCACGGCGCGGATTATAAGGAACAGGGCGACGCCAACGGCGACGGGACCATCGACTCGGAAGGCATGAACGCCGAGCATGCGTGGCCGCAGGGGTTCTTCAACCAGGCCGCTCCCATGAGGTCCGACCTCCACCATATCTTCCCCACTTTCATCACCCCGAACAACACCCGCGGCTCCGTGCCCTTCGGCCCCGTGGCCAGGGCTGAATATGTTACGACCAGCGGCACCAAGTTCGACGGGGCCGAGTTCGAGCCGGCTAACGCCGCGAAAGGCGATATCGCCAGGGCGATACTTTATTTCGTGGTCCGCTACTACGACAAGAACATCCGCGACGGCGTGGATTACAGGGAGTTCTGGACCAGCCGCGTGCCGATGTTCCTGGACTGGGACAGGCAGGACCCCCCCGACGCCGCCGAACGCCGCCGCAACGACCTTATCGCCGCGTACCAGGGCAACCGCAATCCTTTCGTGGACGACGCCTCGCTGCCAGGTAAAATAGGGCTTAAAGTTTTCCAGGCCCACTGATACGGCGAACTAAATAGAAAAAGCCCCGGCAGCCGGGGCTTTTTTATTGACGGGGAAGGCCCTGTCAGGGTTTGAGCGGGGTCAGCCCGGCCTTGCCGGCCACGACCGCCAGGTTAAGGCGGACCAGGTCGGCGGCGTAGTCCCAGGAAAGGGCCTCGAGCTTGTCGCAGGCCTTGTGATAGCAGGGGTTGTGGTTCTCCCAGTGCTCGATGGAAAGGTAAGTGGGGATCCCCTCCTCCAGGAACGGGACGTGGTCGCTGCCCCAGGCCGGCATGGCGATATAAGGCTGCAGCTTGGTGTACGTCCTGGCCAGCGAGGCGACCCAGTCGGCGTGGGCGGAAAATTCTTTATTGGTCTCGATCTCGATGATCCCGTCTTTGTTCCAGGAGATCATGTCCATGTTTATGGCCCAGGCCACGCGGGCCAGTTCGCCCGAGGCCTTCATTTTTTTCGCGCAGGCGTAGCCCCCGCTTATCCCGTTCTCCTCGCCGTTGGCGGTGACGAAAATAAGGTCATGGTCGGACTTATATAAGGAGAGGACCTTGGCCATCTCCAGCACGCCGGCCGAGCCCGAGGCGTTGTCGTCCGCGCCGGCGTTCTCGAATCCCACGGAGTCCATGTGGCCGATGACCAGTATCGCCTTGGCCCCCGGCCGGGCCGCGCGCCGCGCGACGATATTGCATTCTTTGTCGGCTTTGCGGTCCTTGTAGCACTGGCGTTCAACGGCATAGCCCATGTCCCTGAAAGCCCCCGCGACATAGTCCATCGCCTGGCGGTTGCCGGAGGCGGCTGAAAGGTCAAGCTGGCCGGCGCTGCGCTTGCCGGTCATCGTTATGGCTTCGGCATAGCCCATCAGGCGGCGGCCGTCCACCTTGGAAGTGAGAGCGAGCACGCCGGGATCGGCGGCCTTCTGTTCCCCCTTCGCGGCGGGGCCGTTGAAGATCTCGCTTGGCGGGACGGGGCGCAGTTTGGCGGCGATCTCCTGGGGAAGTTCGGAGAAGGGGACGGAAAGCTTTACAAGGCGGGTGCGGCCGGAGGAATAGACCGTAGCCGAGATCGGTGAGATCCGCTCAAGGAAAGCGGGGTCGTGCGACAGGAGCAGGTAGGCGGGGCCGGAGGGGGCCTGCTGGGCGAAAAGAGGCGCCAGCGCGCCGGCAAGAATAAAGCAGAGCAGCGGGGAAAAGCGTATTGTTTTTCTCACAATTAAATTATAAAGGAAACCTTCGGCGGGGTCAAGGGCCTTCGGGCTCCGGCGGCGTGAACCCCGCGCCCCCGCCGGCCGCTGTGGCGGCCAAAGTTGGTAAAGTGGTATCATCGTATCTGGCGAAAACCGGCTGGCCGGACACACAACAGGATAAGGAGCATACTAATGTATAAACTGGCATCTGCGGCGGCCCTGCTGGGCATAGCGCTCTGCGCGCTGCCCCTTACGGCGCAGGAAACCCCGACCGCGAAGTATAAAGTAAATTTCTACGGCCACATAAAGAGCGATTTCAGCTACGATACCCACGGCGTAGCCGGGGACGATCTTACCCAATACGTGGTCTCTCAGAAAGCGGCCGACCGGGATTTCCGGGCCAGCGCCCGCGGCACCCGCTTTGGCCTGGACGTTACCGACGGCGACAAGATCTCCGCCAAGATCGAGACCGACTTCGAAGGCCTCAGCGAGAACGTCGCGAGCACCACTACGGCCGGCACCACGGCCGACCTGCGCGTGCGCCACGCTTATGTGACCCTCAAGGCCGGCAAATTCGAGATCCTCGCCGGCCAGACCTGGCATCTCACCCCCCAGGAATACTCGGGCACCAATAATGAATTCGCCATGGGCTACAGCGGCGTCTTGTGGTACCGAGCCCCCCAGCTCCGCCTGACCTATAAGGCCAGCGACAAGGTAAGTTTCGCCGCCGCCGCCGTCCGCCCTACGCGCAAGCTCACCGACTCCGACGGCACCGCTTCCGGCCTGCCCCAGGCCCAGGTGCAGGCTCAGGTGAAACTCGGAAAAACGAAGCTCACCCTGATGGGCGCCGCCGGGCAGTGGCGCAACAACGCGCATCGAACGGGAGAGATCCTGCTGGCCGATCTCGGCTACAACATCCCGCTGGGCCCGGTGTTCACCGTCAACGGCCAGCTGTGGACAGGCCAGAACCTCTATGATTTCCTGGGAGGGATCGGCAACGTCGGCTACGGCTCCGCCAAGGTCAAAGCCTCCGGCGGCTTCATCAATATCCTTATAAAGCCGGCGGGACGGTTGTTCTTTAACACCGCCTACGGCATGGACAATCCCCTGGACGACAAGATCCAGGCTTCGGCCACGGCGAAGATAATGAACACCACCCTGATGGCCAACGCCAATTATCTCCTGTACGACAAAGTGACCGTAACCCTCGAAGCGGCCAAGGAGGTCACCGAGTATAAATTGACCAGCGGCGACAAGGAACTGGACAACTTTCATTACCAGCTGAGCTGCAAGTTCCCGTTCTGACCTGCGCGGACGAAATGAAAAAGACCCGGCTTTCGGCCGGGTCTTTTTTCTTTGCGCGCGCGCCTACAAGGGGAGAACGGTGCGCCCGTAAACCTCGTTCAGGATCTGCGCGATCGCCGCGTAAAAAGCCGAAAGGCCGCAGAACAGCCCTTCGTAGCCGGCCAGGGTCTTCGACGTGCCGGTGAAATCCGCGTAAGCCAGCATGAAGAACAAGATGGTCAGCGACAGGAAGACGGTCTGAAGGGCGCGGTTGAGCTTCAGCGTGCCGATGAACATGCAGGCCGTGAACAGGCCCCAGACGGACAGGTACCAGCCCATGGAAGTCGCGGAGGCGGCCTCACCCAGGCCCATCTTCGGGAGTACCAGCAGCGCGACCAGGGACAGCCAGAAGAAGCCGTACAGGGTGAAGGCGGTGGTGCCGAAAGTGTTTTTCTTCTTCCACTCCATGGCCCCGGCCAGCACCTGGGCCAGCCCGCCTATGCAGATGCCCATGGCAAGTATCATCGTGTCCATGGGGTAATAGCCGGCGTTGTGCAGGTTGAGAAGTATCGTGGTCATGCCGAACCCCAGCAGGCCAAGGGGCGCGGGGTTGGCCGTGCTGTCGGCGATGGTCAGGGTATTATTGTTGTTGGTCATTGGTGTCTCCTCTTAGAAAAGCGAAGGTTAATTATAGCAGTTAGGATCGTGCCGCGGTTAAATTAAAAACCCCGTTGCGGGGGTCTTGGTAAAATATACTTATCGGGCTGGACGGGAAAGTAGTAACCGCTGGCGCGGTTACGACGCGAACCAGGGAGGTGGTCCGAGATCACCCGGTCCGGCGAGCAAATTTAAAAACCCCCTTGCGGGGGTCCTGGCAAAATATACTTATCGGGCTGGACGGGA
>Ga0079306_1001811_pt1 | contig 13169 bp, 7 predicted proteins | sample Methanotroph_Enr_FD_79181 | JGI IMG/M metagenome (GOLD analysis project Ga0079306, IMG submission 79181) | Enriched soil microbial communities from Old Woman Creek wetland in Ohio, USA - Methanotroph_Enrichment_5 | ecosystem: Environmental > Terrestrial > Soil > Wetlands | place: USA: Ohio...
ATCGCCGCGGTACCAAAACGGCGTGATCACAACCGGATCAAACGCCCGCTGCCGGCAGCGGCCCCGGTAACGCTATACAGATAGATACCCTCCGGTAACCGGCTCACCTCCCCGCAATCCAGAACGACATCCCCGCTCAATACCTCATACTCCCTGTGTATGAGCTCCTTCCCGGTAAGATCCAGAACTCTTAAAAGGACATTTCCACCCCCAGATTTCCGGATGCTGATGGTCAGTTTATCCGCCACAGGATTCGGATAGACCATAACCGACGGGTTATCCAGGTCTGCCACCGGGGTTCCCAGGGACGCGGTGCTCAGGGTAAAATCCCGGCTTCCCCGGAGGCCTTTGGAATCCTCTACCCATACTGGAAACGTCCAGCTTTTGCCGGGCTCGGTAAGGGTTCCGGAAAGTATCCCATCCGGCGAAAGGGCGATGCCATCCGGAAAATCAGTAGGAATAAACCTGATATTCAATCCGTTACTCACACCCGTCTGATTCACCTCCGGATAGACAAACTGATCCGCGTTACCCCCGGCGATCGCGGCGAACCAATTGAAAAAGGGGCGCATCTCGATATTCCCGTAGTAAAACTCGATCATGCCGGAGGGATAGAGCCTGGCCGCGAAATTCACATCGCAAAATTTTCCTCCGGAAATGATGGATGCGTTCCACCGCACGGTTGCCCTCGAACTGTCGGCCTGGTACCAGATCCAATCCTGCATGTGCGGGAGTACCAGATCGGTGTTGTACCAAGGATAGATCGCTCGGTTATTGGCCACCAGTTTCATCCGGTCGATCGCATAAGGATAGGTATAGGTACTGTTTTCAAACATCAGTGCCCCATCGGTATAAACCGTCATCCGGCTAAACCTGCGATCATAAAGCGGGAAGCTGAACGGCAGGTTGACCGGCATTTTAACATCATTTCCCACCACCGGAAGAATCCGCCTTTCGGTAATTGCCGGAAAGGTATCGGCAAAAATCTCCTCACTGTATATTCTCTTGACAGGCAGCCATTTATATGGCGGCACACCGCCGGTTGCCGTCATTTGCAACTGGATTGGTTCTCCGATAGCAATGCCGGAAAGCGATGGAGTAGCGACAGCGGGTGGATGATGATCCGGAGCAAAATTGACTTTATAATAATGGTATCCATTCATCAGCGGGGAATTATACAGGCCGGAGGTATGCTCCTCGCCCCCACTGGAATAATCAATAAACGCGAAATGCTCGATCAACCCCGGCAAAACGCCATCGGGATCTTTTTCATCGATCACCAGAAAAAAGGAAGCTGAACGGCCGGGTTCAACAAAATCAAGCAGTGGTGTGGCATCGATCCCGATTTCAATCTTATTCCGGTCACCCGAACCCAATCCCTGCATGGGAAAATCCCCGCCGCGATAGTTGAAAACCGGTAGATCCAATAGATGCTCCGGCTTGCTCGCACCCGGATTTTGCGAAACGCCCACGGTGATCCTGAGTTTGGAGCGATCTTCACAGGAAAGCTTTACGCGTAAGCCCAACAGAGGTTTATAGGATTCTTTTACGCGGGCGACAACAGCCGATCGCATCCAGATCCCTCCGTTCAAATGATTGTTCGGTAGTACCCGGTAAGCGACAAAAGCCTTTCCGGTGTTTCCCCATAAACCGGCGTATGAATCCACAAAGATCAGGGCCCCCTTTTCCCAGTCGAGCATCGTGACCTTCCCGTCGCCATTGGTATCGAGGTCATTGGTGTATTTGCCGTCGCCGTTGAAATCATACCTGACCGAGTCGTTATATCCGACGAAAGTCATGGAATGCCCCACCTCTGACCTAAATCTTCCGATCAGGATCTTCCCCTCTTCCTCCGTTCCTGCTGGCAAAGTAACCAATTGATAAGCCGCGGAGGCGATCTGAAAACTGGCCACCCCGCCCGGACTCTCTTCGCCTCCATGATCGAACAGCCAGCTTTTCAGCGTCTGCAATCCCTCGGGTGTTCCGATATCAATCGACCAGATCCCTTCGATCCGGTTCTGCATGGCATGATAATACTTCTGATAACCCGACATCCAGATGGTACAATCGCTTGGATCTCTGCCTGTTCCGTAACCGAAATCCGCCACGCTCGGGCATCCGGCATCCTTTACCACATCCCAGCTGTCGAAATAGGATACCCCTACATTAGCTTTCCCGGAATTCAGCATATTCCAGGGAAACAGGAGTGAATAGCGATTGTCTTCGGTTGTGGGTGACTTTTTACGGATGATGTTGGTTTCGTACGTGAACAGGTAGGCGATTGAGCTGCACTGATTGCAGCTGTAACCAAATTGAGTGAACAGCGGCGGGAAATACCACGATTTCGAGTTATCCACCTGATAAGGCAGATAGCCTGATTTCAGCGGTTTCTTCAGAACGAGCTTCGGTAATTCCGCCAGCCGGATGCTGTCGGCTTCCAATTGCCCGGCAGGCAGCCTGTAACTTTGAGGTATGGCCGGAACATCCGCAATGAGAAATAAAAGTATGAGGCACAACCGGTTCATTCTTCTAATGTACGGAAAAAGGGATCAGGTCAGCCCCATCCTGAAAAGTCGCTGGTAATAGGGAAAGACTTTCTCCGGATAGATGTAATACAGGGCATTGTCATGAATGGATATTCTGTCCATCGCACTGTACCGGGGCAGAAAAATCTCCGGCCCTAGCTGCCCGGTTTGGGTGTCCAGCGGTTTGATGGTGAAATGGCTGTTGATGTTGAAAATGATGTAAATCTGATTCTTAACCGGATCGGTGATCGTCCGGAAAGGCACATAAGCATTGGTAATATCATCAGTTTCCCGGAAGTAGAAAGTCAGCGGCACGATCCGTATTTCATTCAGGTTTTTCCCGAAGACATGGAGCTGGTTGTCCTTAAGATTGATCACGTACAACGTATCCTGAAGCGCATAAACGGTTGATCGCATCTCACGCAGATAATCGCTTTTCTGTTGAGATACAATGAGTCTCAGTGTCCGTGGTCCAAAATAGCGCCCCATCCAGGCGTATCTTTTTTCGAGGTAGCCTTTCCCTTCCCTGGAGTTCAGAAAAACTTTCTGGGGCACTTTCATGGTCGAGTCGACATAATGGAGGGATAATACATCGATGTAGGGATTATACGAAAGCCGGACAAGACCGTTATTGAATGCCACCTCGTAGGCGCTCATCAGTTCCATGAACTTACCTTTGGATTCAGGATACAGCAGCTGGATCGAATCGCCGTCGGCAAATAGCTGAAATACGGAGTCGGGGCGAACCAGATGGATCTTTCCGAAATAATCGCGGTACAGCCTGACATCATTGACGATGGGTACGGAACAGACGGTATCGCCGTATGGGTCACCCAGATAGAGCCTGACGCCTTTGGGTGAATTGTCCATGCACCCGATAAACCACATGTTTGGGCCTTCGAACTGATAATCGGTGATGGTGTACCGGGTTTTCCGGTTGAGTACCTGAACCTTGTTTTTCGTAGCGGTAACCCGTACCTCAGGTATCTGGGTAACGTTGCGCTCCATGCGTATAACAAGCTCGGTGGCCTGTTTGCTCACCGTTACCGTCATCCTGCCATACGATACATGGGAAACGGAAAGGACTACCGGTAACTTTTCAACTTCCAGGGCAAATCGCCCCTGGACATCGCTGGTTGTACCCTTGAATTGATTGGTGGTGATTGTCGCAGCGATAACGGCTTCACGGGTTTGCTTGTCGATTACCCGGCCCCTGATCAGTACCGGTTGCGCCGAAACAGTACCAACCGTAAGCATCGCACTCAGCCCGATGATGATCTTTTTCAGGTTCACTGGCAAGGAAGAAGGTTAGGAGATGCACTGTCAAACTCAAACGAAAACTAAGTAAAACCCTGACCACTAGCAACTAAAGTGCAGATCAAATGATAACCGCGGAGCATTGAACATTAATTGAGCAGAAAGTGAACCAATCGCCGTGATGATGATTAGTTGGCGCTATTTGAAGCCTGATTTTCGGCCAGAAGCCGGCCGCTGAGCAGCAGAAGTTCGGTTTCAGTGAGTTTGGCCACAAACTGGGCCGTTACCAGCCGGTTCCGCGCCGCCAGCAGGTCCTCCTGGACTTCCCTGAGCTGCAGGGATGAGATCGATCCGACGGCGAAACTCTGTTTGGCCAGCTCCATGTTTTTCAAAGCCAGCTGCAGGTTTTCCTGTTCAAATCCGATCATCTCCTGTTGATTCCGGTACTGGTTGTAGATCCCTGACAGACAAGTGATCAGGCTGCTTTCAACTTGTTTGAATCCAAGCTCATAGGAATGCATGGCGATGACCGCATTCTTGTATTGCCGCTTCTGGTTCAGACCGTCGAATAGTTTCATGTTGAGTGTCAGCCCCATCGAAGGACCATAATTCCGGTTGTACTGAATAAAGCTCGACTGCGTTTCGTTCCGGAAATAATTGAATGCGGCAAAATAATCGAGTGTGGGCCATTGACTGGCCACTGCACTTTTAACATCCAACTCGCTGATCTGTTTGTTTTTCGCCGCCACCATCAGGCTCCGGTTGGTGGATTTCAGTGAGTTCAGGAGCGTATCGTAATCCAGGGCCGATGCAGGCGGAATGGTGTCATTAACAGAAAATGCTGTTTGTACGTCCCTGGATAACAGATCATTAAGATTTGTTTTAGCGTTTTCGTAAAGTGTTTTCTGATTCGATAGATTTGCCAGATCGGCGTTCAGTTCGACCCGGCTTTTCAGATATTCGAGCTCCGATCCGGTACCGGTTTCAAATCGCCTTTGAGCCAGGCTGGTACGATATTTCGAAACATCGATCTGCTCGGTGAGCATCTGGCAGATGCGCCCCTGCCTGACGATCTCGTAATAACCGGCAATGATCGAGGCAACGGTAGTTTCGATAGTGATTTTTGCGCTCAGTTCGCTCTTTTCCTCGAGCCTCTTTAGCTTATCATAGGTAATGAACATGTTCAAACCGTCGAACACCTGCCAGTTCAGGCCAACACCGGCGGTCAGCAGATCCGAGGGGGCGCCCGAAATATCCAGTTCATTGCCGGTATACACTTTCACCCGGGCATCGCTCAACCCTTTGGAATAGCCTCCGTTCAGGGCGATCACCGGAAGCATTCCGGCGTTGCCGCGCGTGGCATTGTTTCTGGCTGCCTGCAATGAATTTTGCGAAATGATGATTCCGTAATTGTTGGTCAGTCCGATACTGACTGCCTGGTCGAGCGTTAACAGTTCCTGGCTGTGCACCGCGCCGATCAGGAGGAACAAACATAAACCGGTTATTGTCAGGTTCTTCATCGGCTAATTATTTTCGGTGACTGAAGGATCCTTTTCAACGGTAAGTTGCGTATGATCGATGATTCCGCTACCGGGATTTCCCGACAGATATGAGTAAATGGCCGGAATGATGTACAGGGTGAGGAAGGTCGAAAAGAACAGTCCGCCCACCACGGCAATCCCCAGCGATTGGCGGCTCTCGGCCGATGCCCCGAGGTTCAGTGCAATCGGCAGGATTCCCAGGATCATGGCCGATGAGGTCATCAGGATAGGCCTGAAGCGCGAAACGGCGGCCCGCTGAACGGCTTCGATTTTATCCAATCCGGTCGCCTTGCGCTGGTTGGCGAATTCAACGATCAAAATCCCGTTTTTCGTCACGAGGCCGATCAGCATGATGATACCGATCTCACTGAAAATGTTTAGGGTCTGATTGAAATACCATAGCGAAAACAGCGCTCCGGCTACTGCCAGCGGAACGGTCAGTATGATGATCAGCGGGTCCCTGAAGCTCTCGAACTGGGCCGCCAGGATCAGGTAGATCAAAACGATCGCCAGCAGGAAGATGAACATCAGGCTCGATGAACTCTCCTGATAATCACGTGATTGACCGGCCAGAGAGGTATTCATGGTCGGTGGCAGCACTTTTTTCGCTACCGCATCCAGGGCCTTGATCCCGTCGCCCAGGGTGGCGCCTGATACCAACCCGGCGGAAACCGTAGCCGAGATGTACCGGTTGAACGAGAAAATAGAGGCCTGATTGATCGACTCCTCCACACGGATCAGGTTATCGAGGGAGATCAATTCGCCCTGCCTGTTCCTCACAAAGAGCGTTTTGAGCGCATCCGGCCTGTTGCGGTCGTCACGCATCACCTGACCGATGATCTCGTACTGGTTCCCTCCCATGATAAAATACCCATATCGCTGGCTGCTGAGCATCAGCTGCATGGTGCGTGCAATCTCCTGGGTCGATACATTGAGCTGTGCTGCCTTTTCGCGGTCGATCGTTACCCTGAGTTCGGGCTTGTTCACCTTGAAATTGGCATCGACCAGCTGAAGGACCGGAATTTTGCGGGCCTCCTCCAGAAATTTGGGCAACACCTCCGTAAGTTCCTTGACGCTGGATGCCAAGAGTACGAATTGAAGCGGCTGACCGGAAAACCGGTCACCGATCGTTGGCGGTTCAAATGGCAGCGAACGAACACCGGAAATGGCCGGAAGCTCGCGCGTCATCTTTCTGAAAATTTCTTTCTGGCTCCGCTTACGTTCCTTGGGATCAACCAGATAGACAATCTGCTGGGCCTTGTTCGGGTTTTCTTTCGTCCCCAGCGATGGGGCAAGCCAGGCAAAAGAGGTGGAGACCTCCGGAAACGAATCGGAGATATAATTATCGATCTGTTTCAGGTATTTTTCAGTGAATTCATAGGACGATCCTTCCGGGGCAATCACGGGGATCCGGATATTCGACCGGTCTTCGAACGGGGCCAATTCACTGTGTAAAGATTTGAATAACAGCCCTGTAAGTACGATCAGGATCGCGAATGCCGGAAAAACAAGCCAGCGCCGGTTCATGAATGCTTTCAGTGAATAGCGGTAACCGCGGTTCAGCCAGAGGAAGAATGGTTCGGTATGGTTCACCAGCCAGTTCTGGTTCAGGTGCCGTTGGCTTTTCAGGATGCGCGAGCACATCATCGGTGAGAGGGTTAAAGCCACAAACGCCGACAGCAAAACCGATCCGGCGACCACAATGGCAAATTCCTTGAACAGCCTGCCGATCAGCCCTTGCAGGAACATGATCGGGAGAAAGACGGCCGCCAGGGTGATGGTGGTGGATACCACCGCGAAATAGATCTCCTTCATCCCTTTTTGTGCCGCTTCGATCGGATGGATTCCGGTATCGATCTTGGTATAAATATTTTCAAGTACCACAATGGCATCATCGCAGACCAGCCCGATGGCAAGTACCATGGCCAGCAGGGTAAGCACGTTGATGGTGAGTCCCATCAAGGCCATGATGATCAGCGCACCGATGATTGAGACCGGAATAGCTACTACCGGTATGATCGCGGAACGCCAGTCGCGGAGGAAAATAAATATGATGAGAACCACGAGCAGCAAGGCGAGGATCATCGTTTGCTGAACCTCCTTCACTGCACCTCTTTCGAAGGTGGTAAAGTCGTATCCGATGCCCACTTCATATCCTGCAGGAACCTCTTTTTTAATCTGTTCCATCCGTTTGTAAAATTCATTCGTGATGGCGATGTTGTTCGCCCCGGTTTGGGGAACCACGCCGATCACCACAGCCGGTAAACCGTTGTATAGCACGGTGGACCGGTCGTTCTGAGGGTAAAGCTCGGCATGGCCGATATCCGACAGTCTTATGATATTCCCATTTTGTTGTTTAAGGATGATCCGGTCGAACTGTTCGGGCGATTGCAGTAATCCCAGCGTGCGAATCGTCAGCTCGGTGAGCGATCCCTCGATGCGGCCCGACGGCAGTTCGATATTCTCGCGGCCGACCGCCTGCTCTATATCTGATGAAGTGATCCCGTTGGAAGTCATTTTGTAGGGATCGAGCCACAGGCGCATGGAATATTTCTTTTCGCCGAAAATAACCATGTCACCGACTCCCGGGATGGTTTGCAGCCTCGCTTTGATCGTATTCTCCACCAGGTCATTGACTTCCATGATATTGTGCTCATCACTTCTGACCAGCATAATGATGATCGGATTCGCATTGGCACTCAGTTTTTCCACGATGGGCGGGTCTACATCCTTGGGTAGCAGCTTGATCGCTTTCGATACCCGGTCGCGGACATCATTCGCAGCCGATTCCATCTCTTTTCCCAGGTTGAACTCTACGGTGATCATGCTGGTTTGATCGGTTGAAACCGACGACAAAACGCGGATCCCCTCGATCCCATAGATGGCATCCTCGAGCGGTTCGGTGATCTGGGCCTGGATGATCTCCGGGTTGGCCCCGGAATAGCTGGTGAGGACAGTCACGATTGGCGGATCCATGGCCGGATATTCCCTGACCCCGAGATAGAAGAATCCCACTCCTCCGAAGATGAGGATCAGCAGGGAAAAAACGATGGTCAGGACGGGTTTGTTGATGCTGACTGATGATAGGCTCATCTCAGTGTAGGTTAGTTAGGGTGAGCGGTGATCCGTTTTTTATCCGGAGCAGATTGGTCATCACCAGGGTATCGCCTGGTTTTAATCCTTCGAGTACCTGCACCAGGTCGCTATTCCTGATACCGGTTTTAACCGGTGAGGCCAGTGCCTTGCCGCCCCGGTTGATGAAAACCGTGTATCCTTTGATGCTGGGTATCAGGGCTGAAGTCGGGACAAATATGCTCAGTGCCTGTTCCTTCAGAACCAGTGAAACGCGGGCCGAGGTGCCCGGGACCAGGTTGCCGCCGACATTTTGAACGGAAGCCCTGACCAGGAGCGTACGGGTACGTTCATCCACTGCAGGCTCGGCGGCTTCGACCGATGCTACCAGCTTTTCCGGGAGGTAATCGGTGGTAAAATATACCGGCGATCCCGGCTGCAGGTCGCGCGCATAACGCTCGGGAACCGAAAAATCGAGCGTCAGCCGGCCGATATCCTGAAGATTGGCCAATACCGTTCCAGGGGTTACCAGGGCGCCGGTGCTGACATTCCGCAACCCGATTTTCCCGCTGAATGGCGCCCGGATCTCGGTTTTGGCCAGGTCGACTTTCAAAATGTCGATTTCGGCCTGCAAAGTCTGGCGCGTATTTGAGGTTTCCTCAAACCGTTCCTGGCTGATCCCTCCACTTGCCAGCAGTATTTTTTCACGCGATTCATTGGCCTCTGCCAGTCGTTCCTGAATGGTCAGCTTGCTGATCCGGGAAGTGATATCCGCATCATCCAGCTTGAAAAGTAATTGCCCCGCCGAAACCAGCGCGCCTTCTTTCATCTTGATTGCTATCACTTTACGAGTGATCTCACTAACGATATTGACTTCTTCCCTGGCATTTAAAGTACCGACGGTTTCAATCCGGTAATCCACCAGGGTGTCGCGACAGAGATAACATTCCACCGGCAGCGGCGGATTGGCGGCGGGTTGAACGGCCTTTTCCTTTTTGGGTGTTAAGGCGAAAATCTTGATGAGGATAAGGGCGGTAACCACGGCAGCCACCGCAATAATCTGAATTAATCTTTTCATTATGTGGTGGTTAAGGCTTCGTCTAAGGTGGTGAAAATGCTGAAGATGGAGGTGAATCCGGCAATGACCATGATTTCACGGATGTTGTCCTGCAACCCTGCTATGCGCATCGTTCCTCCGGCGGCGGTCACCTTTTTCAGCGCAACCAGCAAAATCCGCAATCCGGTACTGCTGATATAGGTGAGTCCGGCACAGTTGATCACAATGTTTTTTTCGCCTGACTCGATGACACCGAGCAGCTTCCGTTGCAAGTCGGCGAAATCCGGAACCTTAACCTGCCCGGCGATATCAACGACACAAAAATCTCCGCTTTTGCGATAGGAAAATTCCATAGGTTTGAAATTAGGATCGGGTAATACGCGTTTAGATCGATATAAAGTTAAATAAAAAAGGATATTCTTATTGGCTGATTTTTAGGAAAATCACTCCATGATAAGGCACCTCGGCGGTGTACACCGACTGGTATTCCCCGACATCCTTCTGTCTCCAGATATCCCTTACCCGGAAGCCTCCCCGGAGTCCGATTTCTTCAGCCGTCAGGCTGATTTTTGATGGTGAGGGCTGATTTTCCCAGATGAAATAATCGGCCGGATCCATCGGCGCTTTCATCACACCTCCCATCCCGGCGGCCTCTTCGTCGACCAGGTCGGGATTGCTGGAATTGGCATCGCCGGTTACCTGGAACAAGGCCACCGCTTTCGACCCATCCTCCAGTTCCTTTAGCATCACCAGCTCATTCTTGTTTTTACGGATGATCCGTGCCTGTTTACCCAGGATATCCTGATTAACCCCGATCACCTCGCTGTTACAGAGCACATTGAGCGTAAAGGGGTCGAGCAGGCTCATCTCGCCGCTGTAAATCAGTGGAGCCGTCAGCATCGACCACAGGGTCATGTAAGCATACTGCTCATCGGGGGTGAGGCTGGTTTTTTCAAATTCTTCCTCTTTCAGCGCATTGCGGAACCAGCCGATCAGGATATAGTCAGGGTCGTTCCAGGCTCCCGGACGTGCATATTCCCAATGTTCGGCCGTGCTCAGGCCGATATAATAAAACGGTGGCATGGAGGATCCCTCGAGAATCCCCAGATCGCCCGTTGTGCGCCAACAGTTGCCCACCGAGCCACCCCATTTCCACACATCAGCCATCCCGTACTGGCACAGGTTGATGACCAGGTCGCGCCTGATCTTCAAAGATTCATCCCACAAAAGCTGATAAGGTTTCCGGCAGGCTTCGGGCGTTCGTTCCGGGATCAGCCTTCCATAGGAACACCAATCGTATTTAAGGAAATCGAAACCCCAGTCGGCGAAGGTTTTAAGATCCTGTGCTTCATGCTGATAACTCCCGGCATACCCGGCGCAGGTTTTAGCTCCGGGTGTTTCATAGATTCCTGCTTTCAAACCTTTCTGGTGGATATATCCGGTCAACGCAGGCATGTCGGGGAACCTTCCGTTCGGCCGCAGGCTGCCGTCGGAGTTGCGCGGCTCACCCCCGATGACCGGATCGGTTGAATTGAACCGGATGGCCCAGCAATCGTCGATATTGACATACTGATAACCGAAATCGGCCATGCCCGAGCTCACCATGGCATCGGCCGCCCGCCGCATGATCGAATCGCTCACCCTGGAATAGTAGATGTACCAGCTGTTCCAGCCCATCGGCGGAGTCAGCGCCAGCGTCGGACCGGCAATAATGGTAAACTCCGAACGGCTGAGTCCTTTGTCGTTCTCTGCGATCAGAATCGTTTTATAGGTGCCTGCCGTTTCGATCCGGCCGGTGATAATTCCCGTCGACGAATCCAGCGTTAGACCATCGGGAAGGTTTTCAACCCGGAAAAGCATCGGCCGGTTACCGGTTGCGGGAATGCGGTAAAGAAATGGGGAACCCGGATGAACTCCGTATACCTTTGGGGCATTGATCTTCGGCGATTCAGGCGGTGCCGGCGTCAATATGGTTTCGGGCCCCCTGACCACCCGGTTTTCCGATGCAAAGGGTGCGTTTCCGCGAAAAGTGATCGATCCGGCGCTCCAAACCGGATCGGCCTTCATTTCAACCTTGCTTCTGCTGAGAATCAGCAGTCCCAGTTTCCTGACACCTTTCAGGTTGATCCTGACTTTCTCCGGATGATCACCTGATTTTATTATCCCGCTTGCCCAAAGCACTTTACGATCGCCAAGCACCAAATATTCGATGGCTGCACCCTCGCCGCCATTGGCGGGAAAACCGCAAAGGGCGGTAAACAACTCCGCATCCCCGTCGAGGGTGATCAGGCGCATGCTGAGGGCATCGGCTGAACCGCCTGTTCCCTTTTCGCCTTTTGACTGATCCAGGTTGTCGAGACGGATTGTGCCGGTTTGGCCGGTCATCCGGCCTACTTTAACCGTCACGCCGTCATTCGCATATTTGCTCAGGTACTCGAAGGGCATCTTCCCGTATCCGCTGTCACCGAAACCGGCCCCGTGCGAATTACGGAAAAGGAACCAGCCTCCTCCCGGCGCTGAAGGATCATCCTGATAACCCGCCATGATCACGCTATGCCCGTCGAACACCCCTTCGCGCGGGGGGATCGACATCATTCCGTTCACGGTTTTTCGGTATCGTTCTTCATTTTTCGGCCACTGGAATCCGATGGCCACCGGATGCCCGGCCCGGATCTGGGCTTTTACCTGCCCGATCTGGTCCTCGCTCATACCGTTATTCGGGTCCCATTCCTTGATCCAGATGGTTTCTGCCTTTTTGCGCGTCTTCCCGTCGGCAAACGCCTGAGGCGATGGTTTAAGACTGGTGCTGTAATCTTTTAAATGATAGGGCATCAGGGCGTCATTGCAGATGCCGTACCGATGCATGCCGGTGAGCGCATCTGAAAAGAACGATCCGTCCTCTGCCTCGCCGGTCACCTGGTTTGAGGCCCAATTGAGGTATTCAACCGACAGGTTCACCCGCTCGCCGAGCAAATGCGCATATTCAAACTCCATCAAACCGACGATGGCGAATACCGAGCAGGTGCCCCGGCCACCCTGATCGCGGATATCCAGGCCATATTTTTCAAACAGGGGGCGAAGATTATATTCCTGGGCCGAAAGGTTTTTGCTGCTAAAAAACTGAATGACAAACAATAAGATCACTAAACACAAATCCGGGCGGACGATTGTTTTCTTCATGGCAGGTTGTTTAGGAAGGGCTCATGCCCTCACTCACAAATGTAACGAATATCGGAGGCCGTGAAAAAATGTACATCCTGATTAAATGATTCGCTATATTTAGATCGAAAAGAAACCATAACGATGAGAAAACTAATCTTTTTAGCGCTCATCCTTGTATTTCCGTTTTTCGTTTTTGCCCAGCAGCCCCAAACCATCTACCTCCGCGATGCCATCAGCCAAAAACCGGTGGAAGGTGCCAATATTCAGAAGGATCATCAGCCGGTTACCTCCTCCGATAAATCCGGCCGGTTTATTCTGGATGCAGATTTTCCGATGATTCTGACTATCTCCCACATCGGATATTATACCAAGGAGTTGATTATCAACAAAATTCACCAGGACAGCCTGATCATCGAATTGATCCCGAAAACCCGCGACCTGGATGAAGTTGTTGTTACCGGCAAATCCTATTTTCAGTTTTTCAAGCCTGAGACCTTTTTCATTCAGGACTATTACATCCTGGATAAGCAGGTATGGGCATTGGGTTATGCCGGC
>Ga0079306_1001813_pt1 | contig 13164 bp, 9 predicted proteins | sample Methanotroph_Enr_FD_79181 | JGI IMG/M metagenome (GOLD analysis project Ga0079306, IMG submission 79181) | Enriched soil microbial communities from Old Woman Creek wetland in Ohio, USA - Methanotroph_Enrichment_5 | ecosystem: Environmental > Terrestrial > Soil > Wetlands | place: USA: Ohio...
ATTTACCATGTAATCTATCTTTGCTTTAATCAGGTTCAGCCGGCTTTCTGCTTCCAGCGATTCGGAATCCAGCAGGTCGAGGTTAGTGAGGGTGCCGGCTTTAAAGCTAAGGTCTGCAAGACGCCTGGCTTCCTCAGCCTGTTCAAGCTGAAGTTCGGACTGATTGATTTTTCGTTTTGAAGCCCGAAGGTTAGCTGCATTCTGGTAGACCTCGGAAGAAATTTCACGGCGGTTTGCTTCAACGTCATCTTTAATTGAATTAATATCTGAAGTTGCCATCTGCAGGATATAGCGATGCCGGTACGTTGTGAAAATCGGTACTTTAATCCCGATGCCTGCTGCGTAATTAGCTTTGGGCTGGTTTAAATCAGGGAAATATCCGTTTTTAATGCCTCCTGAAGCAAAAGCGCTTACTACAGGATTATTGGCGATTTTCAGGGACTGAAGGCGTAATTCGGCTTGTTTTTTACGTAATTCTATCAGGGTTAGTTCGTTGCGGTGTTCAATTGCATAGCTTATCAGAGAATCGGACCCATCATTAACCTGTTGGGGAACCAGGTGGTTTTTCACCTTAATCCGCGTGTTTTCAGGCAACCCCAGGAGCGAATTTAAAATGGCTGTTTGGTTATCCAGGGCTGTTTCCAGGTCCATTTTCTGGTTTTTTGCACTCGAAATCCGGACGTTCGTTGAAAGAATCTCATAATCCGTTGCCGAACCGGTTTCTTTTTTGCGGGTAACAAAATCCAGGTGCTGTTCCAGAATGCCAAGTTGAATCTCTTTGATATGAATAGCTTCCTGCAAATACGCCATAGAGTAATAATTCGTGATAACCAGTATGGAAAGCCGCTGTTTTACCAGGTCGATGTTCTTCTCGGCAATTTCCTTACCTGATTCAGCAACTGCAATGTTTGTTTTCGTTTTCGAAAAATCATACACCGTCTGGTGGATATTCAAGGATGTATTATAGTTATTGGCAGGAGCCATATCGAAACTTCCAAGGCCAGGAACCGAGATCGCTGGAACCGGGCCGATGCGTGTATAACCAGCTCCCAAATCAACATCCGGATACCAGGCCGCTTTGGCCAGGCCGATACCAGCTTCAACGGAATTAATCGCTTCTTCTGCTTTTAATACAGAAGGATGTGTTTCGAGCACACTTTTTACAACCAGTTGCAAATCAACGGAATCAGATGTAAAATCTTTGATATTGTTCTGTCCTTTGGCCCCCCTTATAAACAGCACGCTAAAAATAAGAAAGGTCAATAATCGTAAGTTATTCAGTTTCATTTTTTTTAATATTTTGGTCATCTGGTGAAATATCAGTAGAGGTTGAAGCTAAGAGTAATAATCCGGATTCTTGCATGCCCTCTTCATCTTTAATTGGTTGGTTAACAGGAAGATTACCAGCCTGTTTCCGTAATTTTTTCTTGCTTCCCTTCAGGAAAAATACAGGCACTACACTTATAAGCGTGATGATGGCAGCAAGTTTAAAGTCGTCGTCAATACTTTGAATATAGGCTTGTTTTGCGAGATTCGATTGTAGTATATATTTTGCCTGGTTTGCAGCGGTGGTTCCCACATTGCTGGTGACTAAAGTTACATAGCTGCCGAGGTGATTTACTACTGACTGGTATACGGGTGAATATGGTTGCAGGGCTTCACCATAGAGTTGCGAATGAAAGGTAATGCGTATTGTAAAGATTGAAGTGAGTAATGCTACACCGAAACTACCGCCAACCTGCCGGATCACATTGCTGATTCCAGAAGCCTGTGCCATTTTATGACGTGGGATGGAGAGCAAAGATATGGTGGTTAAAGGGCCAAACAACAATCCCATTGAGAGTCCCCGAATGTAAAGGGTCATCATTATATAATCGAGTTCAGTAAGATAGGACATCGAACTGTTCAGGTAAAAGCTTAATGCCAGCAGTAAGGCTCCAATAATAATAGGAACTTTTGGATTTACCTTATCCGAAAAAATCCCGGCCAGCGGGGCAATTAATCCCTGTATAAAACCCAGCGGCAGAAATACAGCGCCAGCCTGTATGGCAGTATATCCCATTGAATTCTGCAGATATAGCGGGATAAGGAAAGTGCTACCGAACATACCGATCCCAAAAATAAACATAACCAGCGCACTGATGCCGAAATTGTAATTTCCGAGCAAACGCAGATCAATGAGCGGTTCCTTTACGGTAAATTCTGTCACTAAAAAAACTGCAAATGCCAATATTGATATTGCAAAACAAATTAGTATAACGGGTGAATGCCATCCTCCGGCATTGGTAGCAGCATTTCCCTCGGTTAATGCGTATAGCAATACGGGCAGAAAAATACTCACTGAAAGAAATCCTATAACATCGAAGGAGCGTATGCTCTTATTCCTGAATTCCTTCTGAATTATAGCAGTGGCAAGCATCCCGGCAATACCGACCGGTATATTGACATCAAATATCAGCGGCCAGCTGAAATTATCCACCAGGTATCCTCCGATCAGCGGCCCGAATGAAACGGACGCTGCCGAAGAAATCGACCAGAACCCCAAAGCAATACCGCGTTGTTCAGGGGGGAATTCCCTGGTAATAATGGCCATCCCCACAGGCATGAGGCATCCTGCTCCCAATCCCTGTATGACCCTGGAAAAAATCAGAAAATCTTCATTAGGGGACATTCCGCATAGAAATGAACCCAGTGTAAAAAGAAGAAGCCCCAGGAAATAAACTCTTTTGTAGCCAAATTTGTCAGCCAGCCAGCCCGATGTTGGAAGCATAACAGCCAGTGAAAGCATGTAAGCCGTCAGAACCCATTCGATCTTATCGATTCCGACCCCGTACGATGCCATGATTTTAGGCAGCCCGACATTCACAATAGTAGCATCAAGCACCGCCATGAATGTCCCGATCATGACATTCCCCAGCAACCACCAGCGATAGGTTGGGCTGGTAGTATCGAAAGTTGAATTCTGTGTTCTGACGAATTCAAGCAGATGCTTTACACCGGGTAGTTTACGCATGATTAATTCCTGCGGATTTTAAGATTTGCTGACATGCCGGCAATAAGCCTCAGGTTTGGATATTTATTTTTCTGATTCCAATTAAGGATTGAAAAACGTACCGGAATGCGCTGGGTCACCTTGGTGAAGTTTCCTGCGGCATTGTTAGGCGGAATCAATGAAAACTGGGATGCCGTATTGGACGCAATGTAGGTTACGGCTCCGCTGAAAGTTACTCCCGGAAAGGCATCAATGGTGAATTCAACCGCTTTCCCGGGATGGAGGTCAGCGATCCTGGTTTCTTCGAAAAATGCAGTGATATATAAGGCAGAGTCTTTTGTTATAGTAAAAATAGGTTGACCGGGTTGGGTAATGTCACCAGGTAATGACCAGCGTTTTGCGATGAGTCCGGATGAAGGTGCATAAATCCGTGTGTTACGCAACTGGGTTTGGATGGTACTTACCTGGGCACCTGCCATTTTGATAGTGCTTTGAGCACTTTCGATCATTGATTTGCTTACATTTACCTGCGCCCTGGCGGCATCGAGCTGGGCCTGGGCTGATTCATACGTTTTTCGGGCATGATCCAGTTGTTCTTTAGCGATGATTTTGCCCTCGTATTGGAGGCTTGCACGATCAAAATCTTCCTTGGCTTTTTCCAGGGACACTTCCTGCACCCTGATGCTGAGTTTGTCAAAATCATATTTTGCTTCTGCCTGGTTAGCAGATGCAGTAGCCTGGTTTTTTGCAGCCATAGCCTGCTGTTTCTGGGCAACCATGTCGCTGCTGTCCAGTTCGACCAACAATTGTCCTTTCGTAACGGAGTCACCTTCGGCCGCATAAATTGTGGCTATCCGGCCCAGTATTTTTGAACTTACCGAAACTTTATCCGCATCTACATAAGCATCGTCGGTGGTGATGAAGGTTGTGTACCGGATGTACCATTGCCAGCCAAAGATGATCAGGGCTGCCACTACAAGGGTCAACGCAATATAGGCACGGATCCGCCTACCTTTAGGATTTTTATTCTCTTCCGTTGTTTCCATAAATTGTTTTGAAAGTAATTTCTGAATTAATTAATTGGCTGTAATATTTTATTGTATTTCAATCCATTGATAAACAGCAAGGTTGCATCGCGAAGCATTTTGACCATATGGTTGTTTTCTTCAGCAGTCATTTCAATGCTACTCATCTGTTTCATTTCCATAAACCGGATTCCCTGCAAAAGATCGCTGAATAAAATGGCGAGTTCAGCTGCATCCTCAAACTGGAAAATGCCACTTTCCCTTCCATGGTTGAAAATGGTCACCAGAATGTTCTTTTCTTTTTCCCGCAGTTTGTTGTATAAATCCATTAACAGCGGTTTTACCTTTTGATTATCAGAAAGACGGAATTTGCTCAGGTTCAAAAATTTACGAAAAAGCGTGTGTCTAAGTTCCACTAATTCCATAACCATCTGGTCCGCATCGGTTAACTCAGCAATCCGATGTTCAAGCAGACGGAAAAACTCTTTTTGCTCATTTTCAATCACGGCTTTGAACAGACTTTCCTTGTCGGGAAAATAATAGTAAACGGCGGCTTTCGACATGGCAATATCTGCTGCAATTTCCTGCATGGTGGTTTTTTCATAGCCATAAACGCCAAGCCGTTTCTGGGCTGCTTTCAGGATAAAATCAACCTTTGCTTCCGGTTCGTCTGCAGTTGAAGTTGCTTCCATGTATATTGTACTTATCAGGTCTATGTTGCGGATAAAACAACTATCTGACCTTTTTGTTTAAAAAGTCAAAATTACATCATTTTGTTTTACCTCTGTGAATATGCCACCGGTTTCTCAGAAAATCACATGTAAAAAAACATAAAACACTGCAAGGCTAATGCAAATCCGCTAAATTAATATAGGTATGAATTTTGCATTTTTTTGATAGATTCACTATCTTTAGCAAACCGAAAAATTATTGTTTCCGGTTGCATGAAGCTGTTTCTGACTATAAACTGACCGGCGTCCCTTTTGTTTTAATTCTATTTTACCAGGCATTGCTTTTCCGCCCGGTCAATTCGCTCTCCTGTCTTTTATCCGGATTGAACAATCAGATAATTTATCGGCAAACCATCTTAAAGCCATTTGATATGAAACAATCTCCTAGTTTATCATTTGTGTTTTGTCTGCTGCTATTCACATCCATCCAGGCACAGCAGGCGTGGCAGTGGCAGAATCCGTTGCCACAGGGTAATGATCTTGAAAGTGTTTATTCGTTTAATCAAACTACCGCAATTGCCGTCGGTGCTATCGGAATAATAATTAAAACCACTAACGGCGGATGCAGCTGGGAATTTAAAAACAGCGGTACAAAAGAAGGATTAAAAGATGTTTTTTTTGTTGATAGCCAAACTGGCTGGATCGCAGGTGATAATGGAATAATACTTAAAACCGGGGATGGTGGTGGGACATGGATAATTCAAAACAGTACACCCGTTTATTCCCTCAATGCAATTCATTTCATAAATGCGAATACGGGTTGGGCGGTAGGCACTTTTGGTAAGATTCTTAAAACCACTGACGGTGGTTCTACCTGGGTAACTTCAAGTTTTGGAGCCAGCACCTTAAGCTCAGTCTGTTTTACGGATGAAAATCATGGCTGGATTTGTGGTTGGTTTGGATCCATTCTGAAAACTACGGATGGTGGCATCACCTGGGCCCCGGTTGCTGTGAGTGCAACCGATAATTTTTACTCATTGTGCTTTACTGATAACTTAAATGGAGTTGCGGTTGGAACCGGGTATATTGCCCGTACAACCGATGGAGGTGCAACCTGGCCACTGGTCCAGAATGCCCCGTCTCTGAATTCTGTTTGCCTGCTTGATAATGGAAAAGGATGGGCTGTCGGGGTTGGCAGAGCATATGCCTTTACCGAAAACGGAGGACTTTCCTGGGTTTATGAACCGGGCAACGGAGCATACAGGCACCTTCTTTCTGTTTCCGCAGCAAACGAATATTCGGTGTGGGCGGTAGGAGAATATGGAAACATTTTTGAATCAACAAGTGGATTAGTCAATCTTGTCCCTGTTTCAACCGGAACAACTGATGAATTGAGAGATATTTGTTTTGTTGATCAGGATAACGGGTGGATTGCAGGAGGGAAAGCTAATCCTTTCAGTGGTCCTACAATGTATAAAACCACTAATGGCGGCATACACTGGATTCCAGTTGACCTTCCCGGAGATAACACCCTTTTCGGATTGGATTTTATTGATAAAAACACGGGTTGGGCGGTTGGTTCAGATGGTTTAATATTTAAGACAACTGATGGTGGAAATAGCTGGTCGGTTCACTTAACGGACAATCAAGACTGGTTATATGATATCTTTTTTTTAAACGAAGATTTGGGTTGGATTGTCGGTTCAGGTGGGACCATACTAAAAACCACAGATGCAGGGGCAAACTGGACTCACAAAACCAGTGGTTCATATGCAACTTTATCGGCAGTATATTTTGTAAATGAAAATGTGGGCTGGGCAGTAGGACCAGACGGGAAAATTATTAAAACAACCGATGGCGGTGATAACTGGCAACCTCAGTCAAGTGGATTTACTTTCTTGTTATCAGATGTGTTTTTTCATGATGAAAACAATGGCTGGATTACCGGCGGTTCGGGCAGATTATTGAAAACCGCCGACGGGGGGACAACATGGACTCCCCAACTGATAGCTCCCGGTACATCAAATGATTTTTCTTCGGTTTACTTTCTTGATCAAAACAACGGGTGGGTGTGTGATTCGTATGGAATAATTATGAAAACAACCGACGGTGGTTTGAATTGGATCCTGGAAGAGCAAAAAATGCATCACGGATTAAATGCCATTTACTTCATTGATAAAAATACGGGTTGGACAGCCGGAAATGGTGGAACCATTTTGAGATTTGGAGAAGGGATAAAAACAGGTAATCTGTCACACAATAGTATAAACCTGGGTATCACTGATTTTAATACTACAGAAGATATCATATACTCGTACAATGATAAAAGTTACCTGGATTTTAATAAATTACTTGATGTTGAAGTGCTTTTGGATACAGTCCTCCATTCTTCTGACGGTGATCTTGTAATATCTTTAAATCACGCAGGTATAACGGATACTCTGGTAAATAAAAAAGGTGTCGATGGCGATAATTTTATTAATACACGGTTATATGATGCTTCGCCGGATCTCCTTTCATCGGGAAGTGCACCATTTACAGGTAATTTTAAACCGGATTATCCCATAAAGTCATTCATCGGTCTTGACCCAAATGGGGAATGGAAATTACGTATCTATGATGGTGCCCCGGGTAACACAGGGACTTTGCAGGCATGGGGCCTGAAGCTATATTTTGGAGTTGTTACTGGTATTGAAAATGAAACGGAAAATCATCCAAAAGATTTTGTGCTTTACCCAAATTATCCCAATCCGTTTAATTCCACCACCAGGATCAGCTGGCAGCTGGCAGATCGCAGTCATGTATTGCTGAAAGTCTGTGATTTTCTGGGCAGGGAAATCAGAAAGCTTGTCGACGAAAACCAGGTTGCCGGCAAACACCAGGTTACGTTTGATGCTGAAGGGTTTCCGGTGGGAGTGTACTTTTATCAACTCCAGGCTGGTGCGATGGTTGAAACCAGGAAAATGGTAATATATAAATAAATTTAGGAATACAGATGAGGCCAAAAGTATGGATTTTCACTGACGATACTATCAGGATGGACTTTTTCCCCCATCTATTGCAGAAACGCCACCGCTTTTGAAAATACTTCCTTAAAACTTTGATCCACAAGAGATGATTCCGCCCCATCGAACACAGGAAATGGATTTTCGTGCGAATAAGCGTGGGGGAAATCCATCACTTCCACATTTACCCAGCGGCTGAGCGAATCCAAAATTCCTGCGGCAGGAATTACTTTATCTTTCAGCAAAGCGACCACTATTATCTGACTGCTCATTTTTTGGAACACATTTTCTCTGAATGATTTCAGGTTCCCATCTGAAAGCATGGCCAGAAAAGCCTTCCCCATTTCAGTTTTATTCAACGATTCAGCAAGTATTTGCGATCGTTCCATTTCCGAATCAAGCTCTTTTATATAAAATTGCCTCAACCGGTCAAAGGCTTTCTGATCCATGATAAGTTTTGATATGCCATTCATCTGGTCGAATAAAGCGCCTCCGCAGAACAGGAAAAGTTTCGAATCGGAATACAGTCCGCCGGGACTCCCCAGGAAAAGTATTTGTGCCAGGAATGCCCCGATTGAGTATGCGAAAACATCAACAGAAGTATCTTTTTCAAACAGAGGATGCTCGCCGCTTTGGAGCTGTTTCGCAAGCTGAACCAGGTCGGCAGCGCTTTGCTGCCCGGAAGTGAAAAACCGCAAGGGATCTTCACAAAGCCTCTCGCTAAGTGCCACATTCGCGAATGTCGACATGGGAACTTCACCTATGCGTTGCCTGCGGGCAGAAAGAAAAGAGGTCATGCTACGCGGATTGCTCCATGCTTCCGGCGAACGGTTCATATGAAAGGCAATCGGGAAAAGGATCACAGGGCGCCCGGTATTCATGACGAGGTAGTATGCCCACACCAGGTATTTATTCCAGTTGCGCTCATTCAAGCCATGGAGCAAAATGATTGCTTGCCGGTTTTTAGCCGAACCTGCACTTTTGAAAACCGGGTATGTAAATGACCTGTTTTCGGGAATCTCTTCATCCGGTAGCGTTGTCAACTCCGAAAGTCCATGCACGTGGCGATCCCGTTCTTCGGCCAGTACACTTATATTTTGCGATTCGAACCGTACCCATGAACAGGAAATATCCGAACCGGGGAAATCCGTTTTGATAGCATCCGGGACAAAGATGGATTTAAGCTGATGGTATGTGTGCGTGTAGTCCATATAGTAAAAAGTCAATGATCAGGAGGTATTTTTTATCATGTGATCCGGATATTAAAAGTCTGGAACCTCCACTGTTTTATGGTTTTTAAGCCTGGCAAGTGTTTTTCGTTTTTTATTTAAGCTGCTTTGATCTGGCAAAATTACAAAAGCTTTGTCCTATTTGAAATTAAAACAGATATTCCAGTAATATCAGAAATTCAATAGTTGTTGGACAAATAACAGGCAGTTAGCTCCAGAAACTCAATAAATCATCCCGGCTTTCCCTGTTCTTCACTATTTCAAAAGAATTATTCGTGCTGTAATATCCAATTACTTTCGGCATCTGCCGGCTGTTGTAACGCGACCACATACTCAAAGTGTAAGCGCCTGCATCATGTACCATCAGGTAATCTCCTTCAGACACCACCGGCAATTCAAGGTCTGTTGAAATTACGTCGCCACCGAAGCAAAGAGGCCCTGCCACGGTGTACTTATTTGCATCGGTTCCGGTTTTCAGTATTCCATTCTTGTCAACCACCGTGATATGGTGATGCCAGTCAGCAGGGTTGTAGCATTTGCGTAAAAAAAGATCGGCTCCTACATGAGTCATAATGATATTGTAGGCAGGCTCCCGTTTCACATATTCCACTTTTGATGCTACCCATCCGGAATTGGCGTAAATATAACGGCCAAATTCGGTTATCAGCCTGAATTGACCACCGAAGAGTTCGCTACAAGCTGATTTCAGCATAGCTACAAATTGTTCCATCGTAACAGGCTCCCGGCCTGGATGGTATGAAACCGGAAGACCGCCGCCAAGGTCGAAAACTGAAATCCTGTTTTGCTTTGATTGCTGTTTTAATAATGTATTCACCTCTATGGCCAGGTCCAGTATTTTCCGTATTCCTGCAATTATCAGCGGAACCGGGCAACCCTGTGAGCCAATATGAACATGAATACTTCTGAGCCAGTCATATTTCAGGTAATACTCAAATATCCTTTCCTTGTTGTTGTCAATCGGGATTCCGAATTTTGAAATACCATCAGCAACACTGGTTGATTTTATACTTCCTGAACCAACCTGTGGATTTATCCGTAATCCAATGACGCTTTTCGAGTTTAGCGTTTTCAAAATTTCAGCTATACGGTCGAGTTCATCAAATGAATCGGCATTGAAGAAAACTCCTGATCGGAGTGCATATTCAATTTCCGCTTTTGTTTTACAGGGAGAATCAAATACGATCGACTCGGGCGCGAATCCTGCCTTTTCGGCCAGGTAAAGTTCAGGCAGACTTGCCACTTCGGCACCAACACCCGAAGCATTAATTTTAGAAAGAATATTGGTTAATGGATTTGCCTTTACAGCAATGGCATGCAGTGAAGTTGGCGGAAATAACTTTTGAAGGTCATGAATCCGGTCTGTTAAAAATCCCAGGTCATAGAACACAATGGCAGTGTCCTCAGGGTCTACCAGGTTTTTATCGCCCAGCGCATGACTGAAAGCCTTGCTCATTTCGTCCTCAGAGAGATTCGATTTAATCACTTCCTTTACGTTTGTGCTATTTGTTGGATGGCCAATGAATGGGATTGATCACGTTGCGTAATGATAGGTTTCAATCACATCTCTTCCGGCTAAGTACAAACTTAGGTGTTTTATCAATACTTTATAATCGTAATATTGTAAAAAAAAAGGAGTAAAAGTTAAAATACAATTTGCTCTTTATACCAGGTTTCGTTTAGGTATTTTTTTAACTCTGCCGGCAATCTTTTTCCTGATTTTCATATACGACGGAGGAGGGCCTGTCCTTATCTCTTTACCATCAATAAAGAGTCCTTCTGCTATTCCCCATTCCTTAACCCGTTCCCTGTCGAGCATATTAAATTCCCGTACATTTATTTTACCGGGAAACTCTTCGGATGCTCTGATTGCTCTTTCGCATGCGATATTCATAGCCGGGCACCAGCCATTTCTGAACAGGGTTACATTTACTTTTGCGAGACCTTTCTCCGGCCGCTTTTTTCGTTTCATGAACCCAGGTGGCTTGGCTTTTTCATTAAAGGGTTTCCATAATAATCGCATAAACCCGCTTTTTGCCACTACGGTGTAGCCTTGCCGTCTGAACCAGGATGACCTCATAAAAACCGGGATTATAAGCCCCCAGGTTACCAGCCCGTTTGTGCCCAGTTGCCGGCAGTCTTCTTCGGCCGCTTTTAAGAGTGCTTTCCCCATTCCTCTTTTCCGGTAATCTCCGCGGCCTTCTTTATAACCATGCACCCATATGCATAACACAACATACAGATTCTCTCCTTCGAACATGGAATGTTCAATGGGCACATATTGAATCATGCCACCAATTATATTATCGTCGTCAAGGGCAAATTTTACTTTCACCCCTTTGTCTTTCATATGCTCGTACCACTTCTGTTTGTAATCGCCTGCTTCTCTCATTTCATCTGACCATTCCTCAAGACAGCAATAGTACAAATACTCATTTTCAAGTGTAATATCTGTGATTTTCATCTTTCCAGGCAATTATATGCTGTTTTGCATAATAGGGAAGTACAGAAAAAAAACATCTGTATTTCCTCATATACATGCAAAGTTAATTCAAAACGCAGAAATTGTCAATCTACAGATGGACAGGATTTGCCAATCCGGGATGAAGTAGCTTTTGAAAATATGAAACAGTATTTAAGTCATTCGGGAAATTCCGCGGATTTAAATGAACCACATGGGAAACGAATGTCCACAAAAACCCAATGGAGTCAGGGAAAGTACAAAAGGGTATTAATGGGTATCAGACGGAACATGTTCGGAACCCATCCCCGAAACCATTTTTAGTTTGCGCTAATTATGCTTCTTCATTAAAATTTGTCAGCGTTCCGCTGAATAATTTCCGGTCGCATTTTATTCTTGTTTTGTACACAACGGGAAATACCTCCTGAAAGTTGAGGCCAAGTTTTAGCAGGGCTTTATTTTTTTCATTTTCGGTCCAGTCATTTTCCTTATAAAACTCAACCTGTCCCTTGCTGAAAAATACAACGGGCTGAATATTATCTAGCCCGCCATCGCCTTGTGGCGAACAGAATCCTATATGTTTTGTTTTGTTGTTAAATATAAAGTCTGTTACTACAAGATGAGTAACATTATTGCCTTCGGTAACTTCTGTCTTATTCGATGCACTAACATATTCAATGTTATTCTCCATCCAATATTCCCATATCTGGTTTTCAAGTAAATCAGCGGTAGACAAGTCTGAGAGTCGTTTTCTGTTCATTTTAAGTGCGTTATAAAGAATTTTTAATGCGGCAAAGGTACCATATATTTAAGTACAAACCATGTTTTCATTGTTAAATATTTAATAATCAATTCCTTCGTGACCCGGATGGAAATAATAACCATATAAGGATTTCGTTATCCACCAGGTATAATTTGCATGATCGGTGCAAGAGTTAACCCGGATTTATAAATGAAAGCGCAAGGGAAAATCATTCCTGGTCTTCCGGGGTTGATAATGAATCCCGATTTTTGTACCTTTATCACTCAATAATTTCAGCCATGATAAAAGAAGATAAAAGCCTGACCCCATACGAAGTTTTCGAAGGATCGGTCTGGGAAGCCGGACTGCTGAAAAGTATACTCGAAGACAATGAAATTGAAACGATCATGCAACAGTCCTCAGCACTGCCTGTGAATATATGGCCAACGGAAGCGGCCACCATGCGAGTGTTTGTTGCACTGAAAGACTATGAACAAGCAAAAGCTATTGTGGATGAGTTTTATACAAACATGGAGCAGGAAACCACAAACGGATCGCCTGAATAATGCCAGTTATGAAAATAGCCTTTTACCTGAATTAACGGTTTGGTATTGTGAAAATGAAAAAAAATGAAATCGTGTAAATCAAAAATTAAAAAATCTTGTTCATTATTCTTAAATCAAAACCTAATTATAAACACATCTCAAAATGAAATATAATCAACTTGGCAAAACGGGCGTCCTTGTTTCGGAGCTCTGCCTCGGCACCATGACTTTTGGCGGCAAAGGCTATTGGAAAGCAATTGGCGAATTGCCCCAGGAGGAAGTAAATAATCTGGTAAAAACAGCCATCGATAACGGTATTAATTTTATCGATACGGCTAATGCCTATTCTGAAGGATTGTCGGAAATCATGCTGGGCAAAGCACTCAGCAGCCTGGGCATTTCAAGGCCTCAGGTAGTGATTGCAACCAAATTACGCATACGCATGGGGACCGGTGCCAACCAGGTAGGGCTTTCGC
>Ga0079306_1001815_pt1 | contig 13158 bp, 15 predicted proteins | sample Methanotroph_Enr_FD_79181 | JGI IMG/M metagenome (GOLD analysis project Ga0079306, IMG submission 79181) | Enriched soil microbial communities from Old Woman Creek wetland in Ohio, USA - Methanotroph_Enrichment_5 | ecosystem: Environmental > Terrestrial > Soil > Wetlands | place: USA: Ohio...
CCGACGATGGTTGACAGTGACCGGAATTTGCGCGTAATATGCGCAACTTGAGGAGGATCCCATGCCACGTAGCGCATCAGCACATTTCAGGGGGAAAAGGCGCATCTTTACCCGGCCGTTCTTCGTCCTCCTGACCCTGTCGCTACTCGGCATCTACTTCATCGGGGTCCGCTTCATCAAGGGCATCGGCGCCGTCTCCAATCTGAGCGACGGCTATCCCTGGGGCATCTGGGTCGCCTACGACGTCGCAATCGGCACCGCCATCACCTGCGGCGGCTACGCCGTGGCCGCCCTCATCTACATCCGCAACCGCTGGCAGTTCCATCCGCTCATCAAATCCGCCATCCTGATCAGCCTCTTCGGTTCCTGCCTGGCCGCAAGTTCCGTCGTCGTCGACATCGGCCGCCCCTGGAACGCCTACGGTTTCTTCGTCCCAACCAACGCGCAGCCGTCCTCGGCGCTGTTCCAGCTGGTGCTCGGCCTCTTCGGGTACTCGGTTGCCCAGGCGATGGAGTTCTTCCCGATGCTCGTGAAGAGCCTCGAGAACGGCGCGCCGCGGTACCTGCGCTGGTTCTTCTCCCTGTTCCATCCCGGCAAGGCGCACCACTCCTGTCGCGAAACGCTGTCCCTGTTGCCCCGGAGGATGAACCGGGTGCTGATCGGCGTCGTGGTGACCGGCATCATCCTGCCCACCATCCACCAGTCGGCGCTCGGCTCGCTGATGTTGATCGCCTCCACGAAGCTGCACCCGCTGTGGCACACCGCGTTTCTTCCCCTGCTGTTCCTGATCAACTGCATCTACATCGGGTACGCCATGGTGATCCTGGAATCCCTGGTCGCCTCGCTGGTTCTGGAGCGCGCCTACGAATGCGAGGAGCTCGCCGGCCTGGCCCGCCTGATCCCCTGGCTCACCCTTGCCTGGCTCACCATACGGGTAGGGGACATCGTGCAGCGCGACCAGCTCTCCGCCGTCTTCCACGGAGATTTTTACTCGGGCTTCTTCCTGGCCGAGTTCTTCCTGATGGCCTTCGGCTCCGCGCCGCTTTTCAGCTCGGAAAAGCGACGGTCTCCCCGGTGGCTTTTCATCTCGGCAGCCATGATGCTGCTGGGCGGCGGCCTCTACCGCTTCAACGTCTACCTGATCGGTTTCAACCCCGGCGCCGGCTGGCACTATTTCCCCTCGTTTGCCGAGGTGATGATCCCCGTGGGGATCGTAGCGCTGGAAATCCTGGCCTACCAGTTGCTGATCAAGATCCTGCCCGAGTTGCCGCACCCCCCGGCATCCTCGCTGTAGCTCCGCATCTTGCGCCTCCGATTGCCGTGCAAAAGCCTGCAGTGGCGTTGTATCTGCTGCTGGATGTCTGGCTTCGCCGGTTTGCTGCCGATCTTGGACCGGAAGATCCCGGCTGGCTGACAGTTCCCGGTCCGGCCTCTTACTTAGCTAGACAGAACGGCGTTGCATTGAGAGTGTGCATTTGGTAGGATTGGCGCCGGATCTGATTTGGGTGTTTCGTGTCTGGAGGTTGATTGAACGCAGGTCGCATACTAACAACCATACTTTCGTGCCTGCTTGTGTTATCGGCTTCGCCCGCCTTCGCTCAGCCGGAGATTGTCCCGGCCAACATGCTGGAAGGTCTGGTGGTTGGTATAGCCGAGGGTGACCGCATCACCGTCAACTCCTTCGGCACCGAGATCAATGTCCGCCTGTACGGCATCGCGGCGCCTCAGACCGCCAAGATCGACAAGTTCACCGGCTGGTCCAAGCCGGGACAGCCCTATGCCGAGGAGGCCTTCCGCGCGCTGTCCCTCAAGGTGTTGCATCAGCAGGTTAAGGTGGAGATCCGCAAGACTCTGGTCTTCAAGCCGGAGGGCAAGCAGCTGGCGCTGGCCGTGGTCTACCTGGACGGCCGCAATGTCAACCTGGAGATGGTGGCCGAAGGTTGGGCCTGGGCCTACAAGAAGCTCGTTACACGGTCCGACTTTCACGCCTACTTCCTCGCCGAACGCAGGGCCCAGGCCAGAAGGCTCGGCTTGTGGAACCAGGACAAGCCCGAGGCCCCCTGGGAGTTCACGCCCAAACTTCGCATCGACCCCCACCACGCCCGATAACCACCCGGAACGCTTGACGCCTCAGGGCAGCGCCAGCTGCTCGGCCCCGCGCGACTCCAATGCCAGCAGTTTTTCTTTAACCTCGATTCCCCCGGCATACCCCCCGATAGCCCCGTCGCTGCGCACCACCCGGTGGCAGGGGACGATGATGGCGATCGGGTTGCGTCCGTTGGCCGACCCCGTCGCCCGTATCGCACCCGACTGCCCCAGTTCCCGTGCCTGCGCCTGATAGCTCACGGTCTGGCCGTAGGCGATCTTCTGCAGCGCTTCCCACGCCTTTTTCTGAAACGCGGTGCCCCGAGCCTTGATGGGGACCGAAAAGTCCCGCCGCCTCCCCGCAAAGTATTCCTGCAACTGCTCCTTGGCCTCTTTGATGACGGGGTTTTCCTGCTCGGTAAGCTCGCTGAGTCCCAACCGCTTGCGGCAGGCGTCCAGGTTCGCATCGAAGGCAAGGCAGATCAGAGCCTCGTCATCCGCGATCAGGTGCAGCGGCCCGATTGGGCTGTTCCAGGTGGTAAGGTAGGCGATCATACGGTGCTCCTTTGCCATGAGGTGGCGTTTACTTCGGCGGATTCGCTCGTCGGCGCTTTTTCCAGGGGCGTTGCGGTCTCGGTCTTCCACAGGGCGAGGGCCAGGTAGCTGCGCCAGGGACTGAATCGCTCCGGCGGCGCATTGAATTTGTTCAGGGCCCGCCTGAGGACCAGGTCCGAGGCCGGGAAGGCGTCCGTGTCGCCCAGGCACCTGAGCGCGATTATCTCCACCGTCCAGGGCCCGATGCCCCGGATCTGTGCCAGCGCTTTCCGGGTGGCCGCAAGATCGCAGGTGCGCGAGAGGTCGAGCCTCCCTTCCAGGGTCGCGCCGGCAAGGTCCCGGATGGCTTCTGCCCGAACCCTGGTGAACCCGAGGACGGTGAGGTCCTCGCTGGCCAGTACCTCCGCCGTCGGGAAGAGGCGGTACACCTGCGGGTGCCGGGGATGGCCGCTCTCCCGGCCGAACCTCTCGACCAGTTTCTTCAGGTTGAGCCGGCCCTGCCGGGTGGAAACGAGCTGCCCGAGAACCACGCCGACTGCGGTTTCCAGCGGGTCGAAGGCCCCCGGGACCCTGATGCCGACCTGCGCCTCGATCAGGTTCCGCACCTCTTCCGGGCAGTCGGAGGGAAGCGCGATCTGGCGCGGGTTGTGATCGACATCGAAGACGCAGCGGATGGTATCGACCACGTAGCGCAAGTCGGCGAAGTCGGTCAACTTCAAGGATACCTGCAGCGAGCGGTTCTTCTCCTGGTGCTCGACCTTCAGGTAGCACTCGCCGCCCGGCGTCTTCAGGTGGCGCAGATAACAGCCGCCTTCCACCGCGTCGACGCCGAAGACCTCGTGCCGGGCGAAGTAGCTGAGTAAGGTATCCCAGTCGTAGCGGTCGAGGTAGGGGAGGCGCAGGACGATGCTGTCCGCCTCGCCGGAGGTGTCGACCAAGGACTTGCGGAAGTCGCCGGGGTTTCTGCGATAGGTGGTGAGAAAGGCGTCGTTGAAGCGCCGAAGCGAGCTGAACCCGGAGGCGAGGGCGATGTCCGTGATGCTTAAGCGGGTCTGGGTCAAAAGCTGGCGCGCCAGGTGCAGCCGGCGCGAGATGGCAACCTCGATCGGCGAGGCGCCGAGGTGTTCCCGGAAAAGTCTCCTGAGATGGCGGTCAGTGATGCCGAGCCGTGCGGCCAGGCCGGGGAGGGTGCTGCCGTCGGCCTCACCCCGGTTCATCATGCCGAGGGCACGGGCGACCACCGCAGCGGTCCCCTGCCACTGGATGCTGGAGGGGGAAAGGTCGGGGCGGCATTTGAGGCAGGGACGAAAGCCCGCCTTTTCGGCCTCCGCCTTGCTTTTGAAAAAACGGACGTGTTCCTTCAGGGGGCGAGCCGAACAGATCGGGCGGCAGTAAATCCCCGTGGTGGTCACGCCGACATAAAAGCGTCCATCGTGGCGCGGGTCCCTCGAACTGAGGGCCTGATAAAGTGTTTCGGTATCCATGGCGTTCATGAGTCTCAGGATACGGGAAAACGGCTCGGCCTACTAGCCATTTTCGGACCTGGTCATGAATCGGTTGGGTCTATCGACCTGTCTCAGCTCGCCGGAACGCTGGCCACCGTCGGCTCCTTGAGGACCGCCCCCTGCAGCACGCCATGATGGGTCTCGACATCGTAGTCTACCTGCACCTGCTTCAGTTTCTCGAACCTGGCCTGGACCACCGCCTGTGCGGCGCGGTCCAGATCGCTCTTGTTGGCAAAGTTCCCAAGCGAGGAGAGCGCCTGGTAGATCTCCTCGCCGATCTTGATCGCCAGGTCCCGGTGTCCCGACTCGTGGGTCTGCAGATGCTCCAGGTACTCGTTCCAGGAGGTCTTGAGATCGTTCGGGGTCTTTGCCGAGGGGATCAGGCGCGGCATGTGGAAGACGATGTCGACGTCGGTGCGGACGCCGGTGAGCCTGAACTTCCCGTCCGTGGAGTTCACGTCGTAATGGTAGCGGATATCCCAACAGGTGAGGGCCGCGTAGACCTTGCCGTCATTCCAGGTGGTCCCGTTGCGCTTCATCTGGCTGCGCAGCTCGTCTTGGGTGAGGCCGTCGATGTCGTAGTACTGGAAGCTCTCCTTCACCTTCACCTGGGGGGAGAGCTTCAAAGGCCCCACGTGCGGCTGCTCCAGCTCCACGAATTTGGCCAGGGTGACGTTGGTTTTCTGCCCGCCGGTAGCCGGCACGGCGCATGCCATCACAAAACAGACCCCGATTGCCCAACGTGCGATCTTCACCTGGTCCCCTCCTCGTTTCGCGGCCTAAAAGCGACAACAGTGCCATGTCCTCAGTGTGGCCGAGCATAGTGCATTTTTTCTTGCCGGTAAGTGTTCCAGGTCACAGATCCCCCAGCTAAAAATTAGGTTTTGGCCACAAATTTGTTTTGGTTGCAAAGCAAGGGATGTATGTTAAATATCTCTAATTATCTGAGGCTGGCAGGCGCACTATACCAACAACGGCAGAAGGAGGAGCTTTATGGACCTGACACAGGCCGTGCCCCATTCGGGAGCAGGCGAGAGACACGATAAAAAGGTTAATGTGGGGCAGGCCGAACGAAAGGCGTCGCTGGTCGGGGGCGCAGCCCTGGCGGCCTCCGGACTGAAGGCGGCGGCGGATAAGCACTACCTCCCCGGGCTCGCACTGCTGGTCGCCGGAGGCCTGTTTCTCTACCGGGGCAAAACTGGGCATTGCGGTCTCTACCAGACCCTGGGTCTCGACACCAGCGAGGGCGCGCAGCAGGGGGTGCGTGTGGAGACCTTCGTGACGATCAACCGTACCCCGCAGCAGGTGTACGAGTTCTGGCGCAACCTGGAAAACCTCCCCAAGTTCATGAAGCGCGTCGAGTCGGTAGAGGTCACCGGTGAGAACACCTCGCATTGGAAGGCGCGTGGCCCCGCCGGCGTTCCCCTGGAATGGAACGCGGAAATGGTGGCCGACTATCCCGGTCAGCTGATCCTTTGGCGCACGATGGGTGAGGAGTCCCTGCCCAATGAAGGGACCATCGAATTCCGCGACGCGCCGGGAGACCGCGGCACCGAGGTGAAGGTGAGCATCAGCTACCACCCGCCCGGCGGGGCGGCGGGGACGGCGGCCGCCAACCTGGCCCATGGCGTGACGGTCCAGCAGCTCGAGGAGGATCTGAAACGGCTGAAGCAGATTCTGGAGACAGGCGAAACCGCAACCGCGGAGAGGACCAACAACCACTGAGACCGGCGCGCCGGGCGGGGACGGCAGCACAGGTAGGCTACCGCCCCTGCCGGTGCGGGTCGCATGCCGGACCGCCAGTCTGCCCGGGTGAAACGGTTTCCGGACGAGCGGTGACGGACTGATAAGGGGGAGTTATGAAAGCTGTTGTCTGGCACGGAAAACATAATGTGCAGGTGGAGCGGGTACCCGACCCGCAGATCCTCAACCCGCGTGACGCCATCGTAAGAGTGACCCTGAGCGGGATCTGCGGCTCCGACCTGCATCTCTACAACGGGGTGGTCCCGACCATGAAGGACGGGGATATCCTGGGTCACGAGTTCGTCGGTGTGGTGGTGGAACTCGGTTCGGGCATCACCAACGTGGCCAAGGGCGACCGGGTGGTGGTGCCCTTTCCCATCTCCTGCGGCGACTGCTGGTACTGCAAGCAGGGGCTGTGGTCGCTGTGCGACAACTCGAACCCGAACTCCTTCATGCTGGAGAAGCTCTACGGCGGCACCGGCGCCGGCATCTTCGGCTATTCGCACCTCTACGGCGGCTATTCGGGCGGGCAGGCCGAGTACGTGCGGGTCCCCTACGCCGATGTCGGGCTGCACAAGATCCCTGAGGAACTGACCGACGAGCAGGTGCTCTTCCTCACCGACATCTTTCCCACCGGCTACCAGGCCGCCGAGAACTGCTCCATCCGTGACGGCGACACCGTTGCGGTCTGGGGGTGCGGACCGGTCGGCCTTATGGCCATGAAGAGCGCCCAGCACCTCGGCGCCACCAACGTGATCGGCATCGACCGTTTTCCCGAGCGCCTGGAGATGGCGCGCCGCCACTGCGACGCCGAGGTGATCGACTACGAGGAAAAAGACGTCGCCGAGACCCTGCACCACCTGACCGGGGGGCGCGGCCCGGACGCCTGCATCGACGCGGTCGGCACCGAGGCGCACGGCAGCGGTGTAGAGGCGGCCTACGACATGGTGAAGCAGACCCTGAGGCTCGAATCCGACCGTCCCATCGCGCTGCGCCAGCTGATCAAGGCCTGTCGCAAGGGTGGCACCATCTCCATCCCCGGGGTCTACGGCGGCTTCGTGGACAAGATGCCGATGGGGGCGCTGTTCGCCAAGGGGCTCACCATGAAGGGGGGGCAGACCCACGTACACCGCTACGTCGAACCGCTCATGAAACTGATCGCCACCGGGGTGATCGACACCACCTTCATCATCACGCACCGGATGGCACTGGAGGAGGCGCCCGCCGGGTACCGGCTCTTCAACGAGAAAAAGGACGGCTGTATCAAGATCGTCTTGAACCCGAGGCTGGCAAGCGGCGCCACAGCCTGAAACGAGGGGATTGCCGCCACACAAGGAGGTAACGTCATGGCACAGCAACTGTTTGATGTATTGAAGAGGGACCACCGCCAGGTGGAGAAGTGGATGTCGCAGATCGAGGACGGCCCGGCGTCGCAGCGGGAAGAGCTGTTCACCACGCTCCAGGATGCCCTCGAGAAACACATGCAGATGGAGGAGAGGCATTTCTATCCGCAGCTGCAAAAGATCAAGGAGCTGAAGGGCCTGGCTGCCGATGCCCTTGAAGAGCACGAGACCGCGAAGAACTTCCTGTCGCAGCTCGAGGACATAGACGTGGAAGACGACGAGTGGATCTCCACCTTCGCCGAGATGCGCCAGGGCATCCTGCACCATGTCGAGGATGAAGAGAAAAAGATCTTCCCCGGCTGCACCCAGCACATGGACGCGAAGCTGCTGCAGGAGATCGGCCAGAAATGCGTCGACGAGAAAGAGCGCAGCACCGGGGCGCGTTCCAGCGGGCAAAAGGCCAGGAAGTAAAGAAAGACGGGCGACTAAAGTGGAGGGCGCTTCCCGGTGATCCGGGGGCGCCCTTTTGCGGTGGCCGGCGGGGCCGCGGTGCCCAGTCGCTCAAGCCGATAAGGAGAGACCTCATGAAAACAACCGGTCGCACATTACCCCTGGCGTTTGTTGCCGGTGGCGCCGCGCTACTGGCCGTGGGGCTGGCGCGCGCGGCGCGGCGCAGGCGGCGGGAGGATTTCGTGGGCGCTTCGGTGCTCATTACCGGCGCCTCCCGTGGACTCGGGCTGGAACTTGCCCGCTGTTTCGGGTTTGAGGGTGCCCGGCTCTCGCTCATGGCCAGGGACCGGCTGGCGCTCGACCGCGCCGTCCGCGAGCTGCGCGGCATGGGGTACGATGCCGCCGCTTTCCCCTGTGACCTAACCAAACCAAGCCAGGTGAAGGAGACGGTCCGGGAGATCATCGAGCACCGGGGGCGCATCGACGTCTTGGTGAACAACGCGGGGATGGTGCAGGTGGCTCCCTTCGAGAACCAGGACGTGGAGGATTTCCAGGATTCCCTGGACATCCACGCCTGGGGGCCGCTCTGCCTGATACGCGAGGTGGTGCCACATATGAAGCGCCAGGGCGGGGGGCGCATCGTCAATATCTCCTCCATCGGCGGCCTGGTTGCCGTGCCGCACCTGCTGCCGTACTGCATGGGGAAGTTCGCGCTGACCGCCCTGTCCGACGGGCTGCGCGGCGAGCTCGCCAGGGACGGCATCCGGGTCACCACGGTAGCACCCGGCCTGATGCGGACCGGCTCGCACCTGAATGCCTTTTTCAAGGGAAAAAACCGCAGGGAATTTGCCTGGTTCTCCATCTCCGATGCCTTTCCCCTGCTTTCCACCAGTTCACGCAGGGCCGCGGCCAAGATCGTGGAGGCCTGCCGCTACAGCGACGCCCGGCTCATAGTGACCCTGCCGGCCTCGTTCATTCACCTGGTAAACGCGCTCGCTCCGTCGCTCTTCTCGGCAGGGTCGAAGCTCGCCGGACGCCTGCTCCCGGGCCCGGTTGCCTCAAACGAGAACCGGCTGCGCACCGGTCGCCAGAGCGGGTCGATGCTGGCCCCGTCGCTCATGACCCGCCTGGCCGATCGCGCTGCGCGCAGGAACAACGAAATCTGATAGGGACGCCGGAAGAGACCGCTTTCGGCGTCCCCAGCGTCAACCTGTCATTAAACAACCAAAAGGAGCTACCGATGAAAAGACAGATCTGGATCAGCATGTTAGTCGCCGTTGCCCTCGTCGTCACCTCTGCCCTCACTGCCTTGGCCGCCCAAGGTGCACTTTCCAGGGGTGACAAGAAGTTCGCCAGCGAGGCGGCAGCCGGCGGTCTGATGGAGGTGCAACTGGGGCAATTGGCCCAGCAAAACGGCGATTCGGCAGACGTGAAGCAGTTCGGTCAGCGGATGGTGACGGACCACGGTAAGGCAAACGACGAGCTTAAGACGCTGGCCCAGCAAAAGAACCTGACCCTGCCGACCGAGTTGAAGGGCAAGCACAAGTCTGAGCACGAAAAGCTCTCTAAAATCACGGGCGCCAACTTCGACCACATGTACATGGGCCTCATGGTGAAGGATCACGTGAAAGACGTGGCCGATTTTCGTAAGGCCGTCAAAAATGTGAAGGATCCCGACCTGAACGCCTGGGCGGCCAAGACGCTGCCGGTCCTGGAGCAGCACCTGCAGCAGGCGAGGGAGATCGCCCAGAAACTCGGCATCAAGTCGAAATAGGCGGAAAGTACCCGCCCCCGGAAAACGAGGGGTCGAATAGGGAAGAGGAGCAAAGGAAGGGGCCAGCTGTACGCTGGCCCCTTCCTTTGTTTATGTGGCGGTTATCTCGAATCCAGGCTTTGAGCCTGGCGTGTTTCCGGGACAAAAGAGCCAAGAGAACACCTCAGGTACCGATCACTGGCGGTTGCCCGCCGCATCACCCTCTTTTCTTCGCATAGAGGCCGGTCAACTGTGCCAGGGCGATGATATGGTCTTCCATGGCGTCGGTGAGCTGCTCCGGGTTCGAGTTGCCGGAGATATCGAGGGTGGTATCGAGGGCGAAGAGCCGAAACTCGTAGCGATGGGTCCCTGAGGGCGGGCAGGGACCGCCGTACCTGTTGTGTCCCCAGCTGTTCTTGCCGCCCACTGTTTCCCTGGGCTCGGCGTTCTCCTCGATCCGCTCCAGACGCGGGCGGATGTTCCAGAGCGTCCAGTGGGTAAAGGTGCCGTGCGGAGCGTCCGGATCCTCCATGATCAACACGAGCGATTTCGCCTCGGGCGGAACGTTGGCTATCGCCAGGGGCGGGCTCACGTTTTCGCCGTCGCAGGTGTATTTCGCGGGCATGGTCTCGCCGTTGGCAAATGCGGGACTGGTCAAGCGCATCTCTTCCATGGTGTTACCCCCTTGATCGGCCACCGGCAGCAAGACTCCCTGCCGGGCGGCCTGTCATTCTTCGACGTCCTTGGTGCGGTTTCCGGTGCCCGTCGCCGAGAGGTATTCCTCCCGGTTCCAGGCCCTGACGCAGTTGGGCGATTCCGGGTTCGGTTCGCAGAGGTAGACCTCGTGAGCCGGATGCCCGGTAATCCACATGCCGCTTGACCCGACGCCGCTCGCCTTGACCACCAGGTCTGCGCCGTAGGCCAGCTCCAGTGAGCGGTGCACCCCGTCCAGATCCGCGCTGTAGACCACGACCCGGGCCCAGTCCGGGTCCGGCACTGCAACCACCTGGACACCACGCAGTGGGCGGTGACCAGTCGCGGGACCCGCCTGGAGGGTAAGCGTCAGCTCGGGGGACTGACTGCCATTCATGCCGCCTTACCGGGCCGGGCGCACTCGCGCGACTGCTGATAGGCAGTTTCCAGCGCCTGGGCCACGTCCACCAGACGATCGGCAGCCGGATCGAAGCCCCCACCCCGGGTAAGCTGCTCGGCCCAGGCGACCGCGGCCCGACCGCCCCAGTCGTCGGGTGGGGCGGCCAGCGCTTCCCGTGCGGTGCCGTGAAAACGTTCGGCGGCGAAATCGTAGAAGGAGCCTTCCACGTTCTTGAAACAGGCGCCTCCCGCGGTGCCGTAGACGCTCGCCTCGATCACGGCGTCCCGTCCGGCGGGAAGGTTCCAGGAGCAGGCAACTCTTACCAACTGGCCGCTCGCCAGGCGGTAAGACACCACGGCGAAGTCCTCAACCGCGCCCGGGGCCCGGTGTAGCTGGACCCCCTTGGCGAAGAGGGCGCTCGATACGTTGCAGACCTCGGGAAAGTCGAAGAGCCAAAGGGCCAGGTCGACCAGGTGGCTCCCCAGGTCCATGAGGCAGCCGCCGCCCGAGAGTTCCGGATCGTAGAACCAGGCCTTGTCCGGACCGTAGGCGTTATGGAAGAACAGATCCGCCGCGAAGATCTCCCCGAGTTCTCCCGAGCGAACCAGGTCGTGGATCTTGCGCATGCCGTCGGTAAAGCGGTAGGAAAAATCGACCGAGAGCGAGCGGTTGGCCCTTCTCGCCGCGGACACCACCTGGGCGGTCTCGGCGGCCGAGATGGCCAACGGTTTTTGGCAGAATACGGCGAGGCCGCGGTCCAAAGCCCGGATCGCCTGGGCGGCATGGCAGGCACTGGGGGTGGCGATGACGACGCCATCCAAGTCCAGCTCAAGGAGCTGGTCCAGCGTGGCTACCTGCAGGGCTCCGGGAACCATGGCGCCCGCAGCCGCCGCGTTCTCCCGGCAGACGTCGGCGATGGCGGCGACCTCCACCGACTCAGAGGCAAGCAGGGCTCGCATCCGGTGGCGCCCGATCCAGCCCAATCCCAAAAAACCCACCCGCGGCCGCGACCCCCGGGGTACCGACGCAATCACCGTGCTCATAGACGTATCACTCCTTTTATGAAACCATCGGGACGCTGCTCCAGGGTCCGGTAGGCGAGAGCCACCTGTTCCAGGTCGAACTGGTGGGTGATGAGCCCGGCGAGGCTCAGCTGTCCAGCGGCAACCGCCTGGATTCCCTCCTGGATTCCTTCCAGGTACAGCCTCGGCTCGCGCTCGTGGGCGTTGATGACGTCGATCCCCTTCCAGTTCCAAAGCTGCAGGTTCACCTGGCGGGGTCCGTCCTGGTGGAAACCTGCGATCACCAGCTTGCCGCGCTCGCGCACCAGTTCGCCGGCCAGGTCGAGCGGCCACTGGTGGCCGGTGGCCTCCAATACACGATCACAGCCGACGCCGCCCGAAAGCTCCCTTACCCGGTCCAGCACGCGCTGGTGGTCGTCCATAAGGACCGTGGCAGCAGCGCCGTAGGCTTCGGCGAGTTCCAGGGCGAAGGTGCGCCGTGAGAGGGCGATGACCCGCGCCCCGCGCCTGGCGGCCAGTGCCGTGAAGATGAGGCCCAGAAACCCCGTCCCGACTACGGCGACGGTCTGTCCCGCGCTCACCTCGGCGCGCCGGAAGACGTTCATGGCGCAGCCGACGGATTCGCCCGGGAAGGGGAGGTTGTCGAGCGTGGCGGGGAGTTTCAGCGCCGAGCTGGCAGGGGCCCGGTCGAACTCGGCGTAGGCGTGGTAGGAGAGGAAGGTCACCCGGTCGCCAACCTCGAAGCCGCGTACCCCGGCGCCTAAGGCATGGATGCGGCCCCACCCCTCGTGACCGGGGGCGCCCGGCGGGGCGGGGTAGCTGAACCATTCGCGCCCCTTCCACAAGGGGAGGTTCGAGGCACAGACGCCGCACCCCTCGAGCTGCACGACCAGTTCTCCCGGATCGGGGTCGGGGGCTGGTGTGCGTATGACTTCTGCCTGTTCCGGGCCGACGATGACCGCTGCTTTCATGTGTGGTCCTTCCTTTGCTTTAACTGATGAGGGGTTGGGGGAAGCCCGGCTGCCACTGGCGCGGCGTCGGCTTGCGCGGGGGATGGGCGTATCGATCACGTACTGGTCCACGTACCCCTTCGAGCAGCCGTAGGGGCTGCGGAAGTCGAGCGTCGTCGCCTCGGAGAACCCGAACTCCCTGAGGCGCGGGTCAACCGGCAGGTATCGGTAGTCGCTGCGCTCCATGGCGAGGCTCGGCAACCCGCTGTACACCTTGTTGGTCGAGGTGAAGATGAGCCCCGCTCTGGCCGGCGCGGACCATGGTCTGGTGGTGGTACACCACGTCGACCCCATCAGTACCAGGCGCACCGTGTTTGGGTTGCGCACCTTTCCTTTCATGAGTTCCACGTCGGGGCAAGGTAGGAAGGTCGGTGCGCATCGGGCCCAAGAATTTAGGGAAGCAGGAGATCCATGGCCCGGACCTGATAGCCATGACGGAGCAGCTCGTCTGCGAGGTGTGATCCGATGAGTCCGGCACCTACGGTGATCAGTACGCGTCCCATATTGTGCTCCTTTTGAATTGCAATAAAATAAATTAAATATCAAATACTAATGAACGATGGTAGCAGGTAGTTCGGGGCTGTCAAATCAAATTTTTC
>Ga0079306_1001816_pt1 | contig 13146 bp, 11 predicted proteins | sample Methanotroph_Enr_FD_79181 | JGI IMG/M metagenome (GOLD analysis project Ga0079306, IMG submission 79181) | Enriched soil microbial communities from Old Woman Creek wetland in Ohio, USA - Methanotroph_Enrichment_5 | ecosystem: Environmental > Terrestrial > Soil > Wetlands | place: USA: Ohio...
AGGCCGTCCACTTCGGGCATGCGCAAATCCACAAGGATGATGTCCGGCTGGTCACGCCGGTAGACCTCCAGCCCCACTCGGCCGTTGTTGGCCTGGAGCACCCGGAAACCGCTATCTTCAAGGTAGGCCTGAAACGAGCGACGGATGACCTCTTCGTCGTCGATGGTGAGGACCGTGGCCAGGGGTTCTATGGTCATCAGGCATTAGTCCTTGAGGAGTTCTTTAATTTTTCCAGCCATCTCGCCCATGTCCAGCACGGGTTTGAAAAAGACATTGGCATCGGTGAGCCCTATGGACTTGAGCTCGTCCGAAAGGCTGAATTTCGTGGAACCGGTGTGAATGATGTATTTGACGCCCTTGTCGAGTTTGGCCATCTCCTGAATGAGCGCGGCCCCATCCATGCCCGGCAGGCGCAAGTCCACAACGGCCAGGTCGGGCGGGGAATCCGCGGACATCTCCAGGGCCTGCTCAGCGGATTCGGCCATCCGCACGGCAAAACCCTCGTCCTCAAGATACGCGGCAAGACTCAAGCGTACGGGGTTTTCGTCGTCAACGACCAGGAGATTGCGTTTAGGCAGATTCATGCTCTCGCCGTGGGTTCATCCCGGCAGCCGGGGCTGAGGTTTGTCGCTTTTTGAGTATATGGAATTATCCGGTTGAGGCCAATGGAAAATTTCCTTCCCCTGCCTGCCTCTGCGAATTCATGGGATTGGATACCGGAAAGCACGCATCATCGCGCCCCTCCCTCCCTGCGATCAGTGCTTGCCGATCTTCCCGCAGCTGCCCCGCTCCCTTCCAGCCTGGCCTATTCACAGCGCATCTTCAATCAATTCAAAAGATACAACATACTTTCGACACACACCCCTCGGCCACGCCGCACTATAGGCAGCGCGAACGCCTAGCGCATTTTAACGCAAGTATCAAATCTTGTTCCATTATCCGAAACAATGCAAAACAATTCCTATATATCAGAAACACAATATATACATTTAAAATTGTAGTGACTCCAACAATACGTCACCAGCAACTACCATTAGCTGCAGGCATCGTTTTTGCACCTTGCCTGCCTGTTAGTGTTTCAGGAGAAATCCCGGAAAATGTTTCCGCCACAGCTGCACACTATACTAGAATCCAAGAGGTTTTGTCATGAGAACAAATTTCATCACGCAAGATGATTCTTATACTGCGGGTTACGAAATCAACTCGACACCATCAACCTCAGACGAAACGGTCGCATTTGAGAAAACAGCAATGGCCTTCCCAACATCTTCCCTTGAACAATCCGAAAACAGACTGCGTGCGCGGCGTATCCGCAAATCACCGCTGCTGAAACTCAATCTTGATGGCATCGAATCCCCCAGCATCATTATTGCGCAGAGCCTTGACGACTATAAACAATCATTCAACCTTGTTCACAATGAATATGTGAACTGTGGATACCTACAGCCAAAGCCTCAGCACCCTTACCATTACTCCAAACATAGCTTCCTGCCAGGGACACGGGTGTTTGCCTTCAAATCAGCGAACACCGTTGTCGCCACATTGACGGAGATCCTTGACTCTACGGACATCGGACTGCCAATGGATGAATTGTACAAAAACGAGGTCGACTCCCTGCGCAACCAAGGGAGGACGGTTGCGGAACTTTCCGCATTTGTCACTTCCCGCTCGTTCCGCATGAGGAACATCATGGTCTACTTATGCAAGGCGATGTTCAACCACTCCAGGGCAACCAAAGTTGACGACATCTGCATCATGGTCAACCCGAAGCATGTGGCCTTCTACACGAAGATGTTTCTGTTTGAGCCCTTCGGCCCGGAGCGTTTTTTCGAAAAGGTCCATGCCCCGGCGGTCCCCCTCCGGATAGACATGAGACACATCATACACCGCCTGCAGGAAACCTATGCGCAAGGCGTTTGCGAAGAAGACCTGTGCTCCTTTTTCTGCAATACCAACACTACCTTGGAGATGCTTCTTGCCGGCTCCAATCGGCGCGAGCCCCGGCACACCCCGCAGGATGTCATGGCCTTCTTCCGCCATCCCAATGCGCTGGCCATGGCGGCTTAAATACTCCTGAGCGCCAGGGGCAGGCGCTCCAGATCATGGTTTGCCGGACGCGAACGCAAGCAGGGCCGGGGGAATATTCCCCCGGCCCTGCTTGCGTTCGCTGTTCTTTGAAGATCAGTGGGTGAAGAGCCGTCTGTTGGGCTTTGCCGGTCCTTTGTCAAAGGTGATCGCCGTGCCGTAGCAGGAAAAAAATTTGGATCCGTCAGGATGGAAGGCCAGGGTCTCCCGGTACCCGACGATGGCGTCCGCCCCCATCTCCAGGGCGCTGGCCGTCAGGCTGAGCAGGGCGCATTCCCCGTCGTAGCCCCGGCCGTGCACCAGGCCCACAAGCGTCTTGATGCGCCTGCCCTTCACGGCGGGGGTGGTGGCCACGGGGAACTTACCGGAGTAGAACATCTCCTTGGCATGCTGCAGCCGCTTGCCTTGCTTGAGTTCCTCATTGGGATCTTTGAACTTTTTATCGCCGCCGGTAAACAGTGACAGCATATTTCCTCCTGATGTCCGGACACGTTGGCCGGAATGCGTGGTACGCTCATCTGCCCAGATGATAGCAAAGGCCTTGCCATTGTTGATTTAACTAAACATTACGGCATGTTGTCGGCAATGACCTCGTCCTTCGCACAGGCATGCGTCCATATTCTGACATCCCGATCGTAATCCTTCGGGCGCGGGGCTGAGGGGGTAAACAAAAAGCCGGGCCACCTTTCGGCGACCCGGCCTTGAAAAGCTCCGCGCGGGATGCCATCAGCCAACCTTATCGATAAATCTGCTGCCCAGGGGGGAGACGCGAAGCGACGACCGGTATCCCGACAGGCGCTGGTTCTCTTGCTTGGCATGCAGCAGGTCCCGCTTGATGGCCGCATGCAGCTTTTTGGCCTCGGCGGTGATCTGTCCCTGCAAGCCTTGAAGCTGCATGAGCTTCTCCTTAAGAGTACTCACCCGCTTCGGGTCACGCATGCGCCAGGCCTCTTCCATGAGAGCCACACGCTCGTGGGCCAACCGTTCCGCCTCGTCCACCTCACCTTCGGCCAGATGGTGAAGCTCCTGACGCCCTACATCCATGGCATGGTCGAGGATTTCGATCTCGTCGCTCATAAGACCGCCTTTGGGTTACGCAGCGCGGGCCACGTCCTTGATGTCCTCGCGCAACTGAGCCACGATCTTCTTCCAGCGTTCGACCGCGGGGATGAATTCGTATTCGAGCAGATCGGCCAACAAAATCCAGTCTTCGTTCTCGATGACCTCGAGCATCTCCGAGAACAGCACGGAGAGTTCGTTCGCGGCGGCGTTGAACTGCACGTTGTGCTTCAGGCTGAACTCACTGCGCAAAACGCCGATCATGCCCAGAAAGTCGCGGGTGACGTCCATGAGGTCCTGGTAGACTTCCAGCGCCTCGTTGTCGTCGGCCTTGCGGAACAGGGAGGCCACCTTGCGGGCGCCGTGATCCATCAGGGTCACCACCTTGTAGAGTTCGCGCGTGATGTTCACGGCCATCTCAGCGGTAGGCATGCTGATGATTTCCACGGATTCGATCTCGCTGGTCTCGATGTCCTCGGCCTGATGGGGATAGATCTCGGAGAACTGCTCCTTGTTCACCAGCACGTCGGTGACCACGCGGTCCTCAAGATGATTCTCTTCCATCACCTTAATCAACAATTGTTCCAGGTTTTCGAAACTCTGGATTTCCAGTCCGGTCTCCCGGCCGTCAACAACGATCATGGCTCTCCCTCCTCTATGGCGTGGTGGAAAAAATTTCCCGCACACGCACACATTCAAGGAGCGTGCCAAGCTATGATTGACCGTCCTTGGAAAGGTATCTGACAAGGGATGAAACGAGATTCTCCACGCGGGAGGCCAACAGCAGAAAATGGCCCAGATCCTCGGACTGCTGCTGGGAAAGATGAAGCCAGAGATGGCCCAGGGCGCTCAAGCCGGGGCTGGAGGAGAACAAAGTTTCCAGCCGCTGCCAGGTGGCCATGAACTTGGTGCGCATGACCGGCCGGTTGACCGCCTTGAGCACCTCGGCCTGCTGGATGAGCACGGACAAAAGGCCGGACGCCTGATGGAGAACCGCAAGCAGGCCGTCCCTGTATTCCCTGGAGAGGCCGGGGCCTTGAAGCCCGGAGAGGCAGACAGGCTCACCGTCAAGAAATTGCCGCCACGCCCGGCGCTGGATGGTGTTCCAGACCGCCCGGTCCGTGGCCCCATGACCGGAGCGGGAGCGCAGGCCGAGAAAGTAGTCCGGCTCCACCACGGTTTCCCAGGCCCGCACGCCCTGCTCCGGCAGTTCCGGCCAGACGCCGTTGCGCAGAAACCCTTCCGCGAAGGCCTGGGCGACATGAGCTGAAATTTTGTACCGGCAGGCCTCGTTCAGCAGGCAAGGCTGGCCGAAACCGCAGGGATGGCAGGGCATGTCGGGTTCCAGGCACAGGCAGCCGGGCCGGTAGGGGCCGGTGTCCCAGGGCTGGGCCGTGGCCAGAAAGATGGCCAGGCTGGGCACGTCGAGCCCGGCGGCCAGGTGCATGGTGCCCGTATCGTTGGTGACCAGAAGCCGTAGCCGGCTGACCACGGCGGCAAGCTCCGTCAGGCCGGTGCGGCCGATGAGATCGACATGGGGGGTCTGGCAGGCGGCCCGGAAAGCCTCCGCCAGGGGTTCCTCGCCCTTGCCGCCCACCAGCACGGGGCACAGCCGCAGGCCCTCCCACAATCCGGTGGCCAGGGCGGCGAAGGATTCCACGGGCCACTGCCTGCGCGCGGCGCTGGCCCCCAGTTGCAGGCCCAGATATCCGGCATGGCCCGGCGGGGCCGATGCGGCAAGAATTGCCAGGGCGTTTTCCACGGCGTCCGGAGCCGGTTCGGCCAGCCGGAAAGGGCGCGGCCCGTCACCCAGGTGGGCGGCCTTCCAGAACAGGTCCACCAGGTTGAACGGGCTGCACCCGCGTTGGCGGGAGGAGGCCTCCAGAAAGGCGGACCAGGGCGAGGAATAGGTTCCGAAGCCGTGCCCGTCCATGCCGAAGCCGGAAATGCTGCCCGTGGCCAAAGCGCGGGCCAGAAGCCTGCCGGGAAGCGAGGGCGTGAGGTTGATGCAGGCCTGCGGCCAGAATTCCTTCCGGGCTCCCTCCGTCCAGGCCAGAAAATCGCCCACGGCCTCGGGCCAGGCCCGGTCAAGACCGGCCAGCAGCCGCGCCCCCGGGACATCGAACACCGCGTCGACATCGCGCAGCAGCGCCGTGGCCCCGCGGAAGTTTTGCAGGCACACAAGCCCCACTTCATGGCCGCTGGCCTTCAACCCGCTCAGCACGGGCTGGGTCTGGAGCAGGTCCCCAAAACGGGTCAGGTTCACGACGAATGTGCGCATGCCGGAATAACTCCATCCAAAAAACGGGCCAGCTTGTGAATCCTGTTGCAATCTACAGGGGACTTCCGTAGGAATCAGGCCGTTCGCCAACTCGCCCGCACCTTAAACGCTTGACCGCTATTTGGAGGTCATGATGGCTCTTTTCACCAAAGAAGAAGCCCTGCGGTACCACTCGGTATGGCGCACCGGCAAGATTGAGACTGTTCCCGTCAAACCCTGCCGCAACGCCAAAGACTTGTCCATGGCCTATTCCCCGGGCGTGGCCAACGCCTGCCTGGAAATCGCCGCCGACCCCAAGAAGGTGTACGAATACACCAACAAGGGCAACCTGGTCGCGGTTGTCTCCAACGGCACCGCCGTGCTGGGTCTGGGCAACATCGGCCCCCTGGCCGGCAAACCCGTCATGGAAGGCAAAGGCGTTCTGTTCAAGATCTTCGCGGACATCGACGTCTATGACATCAACGTCAACTGCAAGACCGCCGAAGAAATCATCCAGCTGACCAAATGGCTTGAGCCCACCTTCGGCGGCGTCAACCTCGAAGACATCCGGGCCCCCGAGTGTTTCGAGGTGGAGCAGACCCTGATCCGCGAGATGGAAATCCCCGTGTTCCATGACGACCAGCACGGCACGGCCATCATCTCCGGCGCGGGCATCATCAACGCCGCCGAAATCGCCGGCAAAAAGATCGAAGACATGCGCGTGGTGGTTTCCGGCGCCGGCGCCGCCGCCATCGCCTGCTGCAAGTTCTACGAGATCCTGGGCGTCGCCCGCGAGAATATCGCCATGTTCGACTCCAAGGGTCACCTGAACAAGAGCCGCACCGGCCTGCACTCCACCAAGGAGTACTTCGCCGCGACCCAGAAGAAGGAATTCGCCAACCTGGGCGAAGCCTTCAAGGGCGCGGACGTGTTCCTGGGCCTGTCCACCAAGGGCCTCGTGAGCAAAGACATGGTCAAGAGCATGGGCAAACACCCCATCATCTTCGCCATGGCCAACCCCGATCCCGAGATCCCCTACGCCGACGCCAAGGAAGCCCGCCCCGACGCCATCATGGGCACCGGCCGTTCGGACTTCCCCAACCAGGTGAACAACGTCTCCGGCTTCCCCTACATCTTCCGGGGCGCCCTGGACTCCGGCTCCCGGATGATCAACGAGGCCATGAAGCTGGCTGCGGCCAAATCCATCGCCGCCCTGGCCAAGGAGCCCGTGCCCACCGACGTCCTGGACATGTACAACGAAAAGAGCGCCACCTTCGGCATCGACTACGTCATCCCGAAGGCCCTGGACTACCGCCTGCTGGAATGGGAAGCCCCCGCCGTGGCCCAGGCCGCCATCGACTCCGGCGTGGCCACCAAGACCCTGGACATGGCCCAGTACAAAAAGGACCTGCGCAAGCGCCTGGACGATGCCCGCAAGCGCATCGAGGCCTACGTGTCCTCCTACGGCCTGTAAGCCCAGGCCGACACCGCATTGCATTCGGGGCGCGCCATCCGGCGCGCCCTTTTTTGTGTGCGCAGACCGCACATTAAGGGGTATTGACCGCCTTTATGGCTGCGATGGTCCGGGCACGGGCCTTCAGGCATCCGGCGTCCCCCGGGGGGACATCGCCCAACACGTTCTCGCATTCGGCCAGCACCGCTTGGATTTCTTTGGCGTTCTGTCCCGTGTTGAGCTTCGGACTGCCCCAGGCGGCCTCCACCGCTTCCAACGCCGCGCAAGCGGCAGCGGGATTCCTGCCCGCGACTGCCAGCCAGGCCTCGCAGCGGGCCATGCCCAGGGACAGGTACCCAAAGCGGGTGGGGTCTTCCCCGCCGGCGAGTTCACGCCTGGCATCCGTCAGCCAGCGCAGCCCCTCTGCAACCATGGCGGCATCGTTCCCCTTGATGCCCGTCACCCGCAGATGAATGCCCAGGCAGGCCTTGCCTCCGGACCGCACCACCGCCAGAGGGGAATCGACGGACCTCGCGGCCAGGTCCCGGCTCAGCCCCTCGGCCTGGATCAGCAGGGCGCGGTTGCCGCTCTTGAAGGCTGCGGCCCGCAGCATGGCGACCTCCCCTGCAATCTGGCGGACCAGGTTGTCATCCAGGGTCTGATCCTTTCGGGCTTCGCGGGCCTGCCGATACATGGCCGCGGCGTGTTCCATATCGCCGGGATTGCCCGAGGCTTCGGCTTGTTCGGCGGCGATCCAGGCCAGGGAATGCTGCAGCGTCGCCCATCGCTCAGGGTCTTTGTCCTTTGCTGCAAGGGATTGCGAGAGGGTGTACGCCTTTTGGGCCCGGTCCAGCAGGGAGGCGTCGCCGGTCAACTCGTAGCGGTTCGTGAGGTTGCGGCCCAGGCGACTGTTGAACCAGCTCAAGAGAACCCGGTCATTGGCGAGCGCGTGGGCGTCCAGGCCCCGCTGGTAGGCGTCCAAGCCCTGCTGGTAGGCATCCCCGCCCTGGGCCAGGCGTTGCGGGTCTTCCCGGCGGTAGCCCTGATCAGAGAGAATGAGCCCGCGATGGTACTGCGCCCTGAGCCATTCCCAACTGTCCTGGCGGTTGTCCAGGGCTGCAACGGCCAGATCGAAAGCCTCCAGGGCCTTGTCGAAGCGATTGTTCCGGCTGGACCGCTTCGCGGCAGTGTAGAGTGCGATTCCCCGCCGGAACTGAAGCGAACCGAAATACCGCGCCTGTTTGTCGCGCGGGACAACGCTCGCGGCCTCGGCGTAAGCCAGGGCGGATTCCTCATACTGCTGCGGGTCCCCGGTTATCGCGGCGATGTTGCTCTTGGCCTGTCCCAGGCCCCGCTGACACCAGGCGAAGTTTTGCGGATCCCCCTGTCTGGTGAAGACCAACAGGGAGTTCACGAAGGCGTCCCTGGCCTGGCGGGCCATTGCGACGTTCATGGCGTTGCTGAAACGCCCGTTGAGCACGCCGCCGAGACGCTTGTTGCCCACGGCGTTGAGCCAGGGGGTGCGCTCACGGGTCAAGGTGGTCAGCGCCTGCCGGTAGTACCGGGTGGAATCTTCCAGATATTTGGGGGATCGCTCGGCATCGGCAAGAAATTCCATGGCCGCGCCCAGGGAGAAATTCACCCTGGCCAGGGGCAGGGGACCAGTCGACGGATCAAGGCCCTTCAGGGCCGCCTGGAGCGTCTCCACCGCCTTCCTGGCCAACGTGCGGTCGCCCGACCGAGTCAGGTGCATCAGGCACAACCCATGGTTGACCTGCAAAAACGGGTCTTTTCCCCCCTCCTGCCCGCCGTTTTCCCGTTGAGCCAGGGCCTGGTACAGGGGCAAGGCCTCTTTGGCCCCCCGCACCACGCCCTGCTCGCCATCGAGCTGCATGAGCGCGTCGGCCAGAACCCGGCGCAAGGGGTCCAGGCTGGGGTCAGCAGCCTGGCCGCGCGCCAGGCGCTTCCCGGCCGCCTCCAGCCAGGGCTGAAGAACAGGAGCCTCGAAGGCGCCGGTCAGGCTGGACCACTTGGCGGCGTCGCAGGCGACGCGCACCCCCAGCGTCAGCCAGAGCGCATCGGCGTCCAGGACCGGAACCGCCATCGTTTCAGGGAAATAGGCGTGTACGCTGTAATCCGGCGACCGGGTGCGACGCACCAGGAAACGCACCGAGAGCGCCCCGTTACCGAGTGCGCCCGCCACCAGAAGCCGCGCGCCGGTTTGCTCCAGCAGGGCCAAGCCCGCGCGCCTGCCTGGAATGTCGTTGCGAAACGCCTGGGGAGCGGCCTCCGCCACGATGCGGGCCTCCACGCCGCGCATCTCTCCCAGACGCTGAATCAGTTCCAGGCCCAGAGCATTGCCGTCGTCACCCGCGATGGGCAACACCAGCACACCAAAGGCCTTCGGGGATATTCTCGGAATCTTCCGGGCGCTCAAAAAGCTCGGCCGGAGGGCATTCGTGGCGGGCTGGCCGCCGGGGGCCTGCCTCCGCCAGGCGGCAAAGGCCAGCAGCACGGCGCACAGGGCCAGGCCGCCCACAACCCAATACACTCCCAAACGCCGATTTCGGGATGACCGCTCGTCCATGACCGCTCCTCCGCCCTATGCCCGGTCCGACCTCGATAGAACGCACCGGCAGCATGAAAATCCCTCAACGGATATCAACGCATGGTCAATGGAAACAGAGGCCTGGATATCCGGAATACGCCCTCCTGGCAAACCCGATGGCAGGATGCTGTTTTGCTTTGCCCGGTCTTGGTGTACAAGCGGGGCATGAACCGCTCCGCCACATCCCTCCTGACGTCCCTGGCCCTGGCCGCCCTGCTGTCGTGCGCGGCCCCCTCCAGTGCGGATACCGGCAGCCTGCTGGCCTCCATGAGCCTGGAAGAAAAGATCGGCCAGATGTTCCTGGTGTACTTCAAAGGCCCGGCGCTCTCGCCCGCGCTGCAACGGATGATCGCCGAACGCCACATCGGAGGGGTGATCCTCTATTCCAACGTGGGCAACATCGAAAACGTGGGCCAAGTCGCGGCTCTCACCGCCGCCATCCAGGCCGAGGCCGCCAAGACCCCCAAGGGCATCGGCATCATCGTGGGCATCGACCAGGAAGGCGGGCCCGTCATCCGCCTGCGCGAGGGATTCACCGTCTTCCCCAGCCAGATGGCCGTGGCCGCCACCGGCAACCGCGAACACGCCAAGAACATGGCCCGGGTCACGGCCCAGGAATTGAAGACCCTGGGCATCAACTGCAACTTCGCCCCGGTGGCCGACGTGAACTCCAATCCCGACAATCCCATCATCGGCATCCGCTCCTTCGGGTCGGACCCGGCAACCGTTTCCCGCATGACCGCGGCCATGACCGCCGAATACGTACGCGCCAAGGTGATCTGCACCCCCAAGCACTTTCCCGGCCACGGCGACACCAATGTGGATTCCCACCTGGGCCTGCCCCGCTCGAACCATGATAAAAACACCCTGAACCGGGTGGACTTTCCGCCGTTCCAGGCGGCCTTCGCCGCCAACGCCCCGGCGGTGATGACCGCCCACGTGGAAGTGCCCGCCCTGGACCCCGCCCCGGGCATGCCCGCCACCCTGTCGGCCAGGGTTCTCGACGGGACGCTCCGGCGGCAGCTGCGTTTCAAGGGACTGGTGGTCACCGATTCCCTGGGCATGGGGGCGCTCTCCAAGAGCATCGGCACGGTGGAAGCGGCGGTGCGCGCGGCCAAGGCCGGAGCCGACGTGCTGCTGTTCGGGGCCGACATCGGCCATGAGCCCGAAGAGCAGATCGCGGCCTTCGACCGGCTGGTTGCGGCCGTGAAATCCGGCGAGGTGCCCATGGCCAGAATTGACGACGCCGTGCGCCGCATCCTGGAGGTCAAGAGCGAGTACGGGTTGCTGGCGGCGTCGGGCATCATGGACCGGGCCGCCCAGATCCCTTTCCTGGTGCACACCCCGGAAAACCTGCAGGCCGCCCTGGACATCGCCCGCGACGCCCTCACCCTGGGGCGCGACCCGCGCAGGATATTGCCGGTGAAGAGCGGCGAACGCCTCTTGGTGGTCTGGCCGGAACGCACCGCCTGGGACGCCGTGGAAGCTTTTGCGGAGATTCCCGGCGCAACGGTGCTACGCACCGCCAAGGAACCGAGCCCCTCCGACATCACGCGCGCCGCCACAGCGGCCGCCAAGGCGGACAAGGTGGTGGTGCTCACCTACGACGCCGTGCGCAACCCGGCCCAGCGGGCCCTGCTCCAGGCGCTCTTGACCGTCAAACCCATGCAGCTCATCCATGCTGCCATCGGCGGCCCCTACGACCTCTCCCTCTTCCCCGACATTCCGGCGGCCGTGGCCACCTACGGCGACGTGCCCGAGTCCATGCAGGCCCTGGCCGAAGGGCTGCGCGGCAAGATTCCCTTCCAGGGACGCCTGCCCGTCCGGCTGCAATGATCATCAGCGCCACCCGGCGGACGGACCTTCCGGCCTTTTACGCCGCATGGTTCATGAACCGCGTCCGGGCCGGATTCGCCGCCGTGCCCAACCCTTTCAACGCCCGCCAGGTGGCCCGCATCTCCCTCGCGCCGGAGCAGGCCGAAGCCATCGTCTTCTGGACCCGCGACCCCAGGCCCCTGCTCCCCCACCTGGCCGAGCTCACGGACAGGGGCTTCCGGTATTATTTCCAGTTCACCCTGCTGGAATACCCGGCCCCGCTCCATCCGGGCATGCCGCCGCTGAAAGAACGCCTGGACGCCTTCAAAGGCCTGGCCCAGGCCATCAGCCCGGAGCGCGTGCTCTGGCGCTATGACCCCGTCATCCTGAGCGCGCGGACGGATACGGATTTCCATCGCCGCAGCTTCGAAGCGCTGGCCAGGGCCCTGCGCGGATCGACCGGCCGGGTCACCGTGAGCCTCCTGGAGCCCTACCGCAAGGGACGTGCCCGGCTGAACGCCGCCGGGGTGGACCTGCTGGCTCCGGGCGAGGCGGAACTGGCCGCCCTGTTTACCGACTTGGCCGGCATGGCTCGAAGCTTCGGCATGGCTCCGGCCTCTTGCGCCGACGAGGCCGGACTGGACCTCCTGGGCTTCGCCCCAGGCGCGTGTGTGGACGGCGAACTGATCGCCCGCCTGACCGGACGCCCCGCTCCGCCGGAGAAAGACCCCTTCCAGCGCGCGGCCTGCCGGTGCGCCCCCAGCAAGGATATCGGCATGTACGACGGCTGTCCGGCCGGATGCGCCTACTGCTACGCCACCAGGAATTTCGCCCGGGCCGTGCGCAACCAACAAGCCCACGACCCGGCCTCGCCCTCCCTGCTGGGTTGGCACGAACCGCCGGACGAGGCAGCGGACGGACAAGGAGCCCTGTCCCTTTGACCCCGCCGGGGGGCAAGCGCCCCCCCGGCCACAGACGGCCACCCCTTTTGTGAGTGGCGCTACGAGGGTTTCCTTGCCGCAGCATCTGGCCACAGACCGTGCGTCATGGGGCCGAAACGCAGAGGCTCGAAGGAATCAAACGTGATCTCGCGGACATATCGCATGTCATCCCACAAGAGTTTGTAGCCCTTCAGGTTCCTGAATATCCGAAACCCTTTGACCTGCTCCTGCCAGCGTTGCGCCTCTTCCGCAGTGGCCTCCCGCCTGGCTCCGGCCCGGCCCATCAGCCGCAGCCCCGGCGCGGCGACGAAACGTCCCTGAAACAGCGCCTTCACGAAAGGCCAGAACCCACGGGGCGCGGCCAGGATGCAGAGCCGTTGATCCTGTTCAAGATTGGTCCGCGTGGTCTTGGGGAATTTCTCGAAATAATACCCCTTGCCCGCCTCCAGAAGCACCAGGGAGCCGATGGGCGCGACATGGGGGGAGCCGTCGGGGTTTACCGTGGCCAGGGCGCAAAAATTCGTGGTCTTCAAGGTCTGGTTGACGGTCTCGCGAATGGCCGTCCAGTGTTGCAAAGCATCCATGGCTTCCTCCCTGGTTGCAGTGTTTGAAATGACCGGCCGTGCAGCCCATCAGGCAGTAGGCTGCCTCCATTCACACGGATTCCGAAAGCGCACCCGCGCCTCCATCTGCTCGAACAGACGCAACAACCCATACCGGGTCCGATGGAGGAATATGAAGTTGGAGTTGATATTCATGTGGCTGCGCAGCGCATAGGTCTGGCGCATCAACCTGGTTCCGCGCGAGATGAAACCGGGATCGGCCTTGAAATCGAAGCGCTCGTCCTGGTAGAGTTGTGCTATCCACTGGCTGGTGTTGGCAAACACCGTGAGTATGCGGTTCTGCGTCTTGGTATCCAAGCCCT
>Ga0079306_1001817_pt1 | contig 13144 bp, 9 predicted proteins | sample Methanotroph_Enr_FD_79181 | JGI IMG/M metagenome (GOLD analysis project Ga0079306, IMG submission 79181) | Enriched soil microbial communities from Old Woman Creek wetland in Ohio, USA - Methanotroph_Enrichment_5 | ecosystem: Environmental > Terrestrial > Soil > Wetlands | place: USA: Ohio...
ACCACGATGAGAGTCAGGAAGGTGGCGACCAAGAGGCCGAAGATGACGACATTGGCCATCGATTTCCACCACATGCTCGACTCACTGACCCAGGCCATGGACCAGGTGTGGAAATCATAGGAGATGCCGGTGACCATCGGGATCAAGCCGAGGATGGTGGTGATCGCGGTGAGCAACACCGGCCGCAGCCTGGTGGCCCCGGCCGACACCACGGCATCCTTCAGAGAATGCCCGCGTTCCCGCAGCTTATTGGTATAGTCGAGCAGAACGATGGCGTTGTTGACCACAACCCCGGCCAGCGAAATGACCCCGACGCCGGTCATGATAATGCCGAAGGGCGACCGGAACATCGCCATGCCGAGGAAAGCCCCGCCCAGGGAGAGGATCACCGAGGTCATGATGATAAAGGGCTGGCTCACCGAATTGAACATCGCCACCAGGGTCAGGAAGATGAGAAGCAGAGCGACCAGAAAGGCCTTGGAGAGAAAATCCTGGGATTCCTTCTGTTCATCCTGTTCGCCGGTGAATTTCATGGTGTAACCCGCCGGCAGGATGACTTTATCCATGAATTTTGCCGCCTCCTGCCGGACCACCGGTCCAGTGGTTTTGCTTTCCTCGATATTGGCCTTGACAGTCACCACCCGCTTGTTATTGATCCGGTTGATATCGCCGATGGAACCGGCAAAGGTGACCGAAGCCACGGTCGACAGCGGCACAGTCTGGCCGGACGGGGTGGGCAGCAGCAATTCGTGGAGAATATCGACAACCTTCCGGTCCGATTCCTTGAGCTGCAGGGTGATGTCGTAATCGTCATTGCCCTGCCGGAAAGACGACACATTCAGACCGTTATAGGCGCTTTTCAAGGCAAAGCCGATCATATCGGTGGTAAGTCCGAAAATAGCGGCCTTCTGCCGGTCAACGACCACCTGCACCGAGGGCACACCTTCGAGAAAGTCGTCGCGCACATCCTCGACAAAAGGAATCTGGCCGAGAACGTCCTTCACCTGCCCGGCAATCTTGCCGAGAACGTCGAAGTCGGGACCGGAAATCTCCAGATTGATCGGCGCACCGGTCGGCGGCCCCTCCTCCTCCTTGGCGATGGTGATCTTGCCGCCGGGAATATCCTTCACCCGCTCACGGATGGTATTGACTGTGTCCTGCGAGGATTCGCTGCGCTCCTCCAGCTCAAGAAACCGCACGCCGACATGATTCGGCGAATTGGCGGAGAAGGCCGAGCCGGGACCGGCGCTGATCACTCCCTGCATATAGACATCCTTGACATTTTTCAGATCGCTCGGGCCGGAGTAGTGTCTCCCGGCCGGCGTGGTATATTCTTTGGGTGCAAGCGCCGCCAGCGAAGTTCTCTCCTTACTTGCTGTTGCGGCGCCGGCAATCGCCAGTTCCACCCGCTGGATGATGCGGTCGACAAAGTCAAGGTCCGCGCCTTCCGGGGTCTCGATATTGACATAGAAGCCCTTGGGGTCGATTTCCGGAAAGAATTCCATCGGCTTCTCAAGCCCGATCACCAGCAGCCAGCTCTCGACCATCAGGATGAGTCCGCCGAAACTGAGTCCGAGGATAGACCAGGGCTTCTCCAGGGAAGCGGTCAGGATCCGGCTGTATAAGGTTGTCCAGAAGCCCTTGATCACCATCGGCTTGTCGACCGCCGCCGACATCTCCTCGATGGTCATGCCGGTGTTGTCCGCGCGGCCCTTGATTTTCATAAAAATCGAGCCCATGGCCGGGTTGATGACCAAGGCGACAAAGAGACTGGCGGTCAGGGTGACGATCAGGGTGATCGGCAGAAAGCGCATGAATTCGCCCATGATGCCGGGCCAGTAAAGCATCGGGTAGAAGGCGACCAGGGTGGTCACGGTCGAGCCGATGACCGGCCAGGCCACCTCCGAGGTCGCCCGCATCGAGGCCTGAACCCGGGTCGCCCCCTGCTGCATGAAACGGTAGGTGTTCTCGACGATGACGATGGCGTTGTCAACCAGCATGCCGAGCGCCAGCGTCAGGCTGAAGAGAACCACCATATTCAGGGTAATGCCCATCATATAGAGAACGATAAAGGCAATAAACATCGAAAAGGGGATGGAAAGACTGACCAGGACGGCGTTGCGGAAGCCCATCGACAAAAAGATGACCAACAGGACCAGGACCAGGCCGGAGTAGATATTGTTCTCGAGATCGGCAATCATCACCTCGATCTCGCGCGATTTGTCGAGGACCTTGGTGATCTCGGTGCCCTGCGGCCATTTCAGCCGTTCGGCGGCGATGATTTTATCTACTTCCTTGCTGATGGCGATGATATTCTCGCCGGTCCGCTTCTTGATCGCCAGATTCACCGCATCCCGACCGTTCAGCCGGGAGATGCTGCTCTCTTCCTTAAAGCCGTCGATTACCTGGGCGACATCCTTCAGATAGACCGGTTCGCCCTTATGGGTGCCGATCACGAGGCCGTAGATCTCCTCCGGGGTCTTGAATTCGCCCGGCACCCGCAACTGAAATCGGCCCTGGCCGAGGCGGATGGCGCCGCCCGAGGTATTCTGATTCTCGCTCTGCACCGCGGACTGCAAGCTGTTGATGGTCAGGCCGTAGTAGGAGAGCTTTTCGGGCACAACCTCGACCCGGATCTCCCGCTCGAGTCCGCCGTTGACCTCCACTTCCATCACCCCGGTGATGGCCTCGATCTCGTCCTGAAGATCGTCGGCGATGTCCTTGAGACACGACAGACCGCAGGTGCCGGACAACGAGAAGACGATGATCGGCATCTGCGACAGATTCACCTCAAAGACCGAAGGGTCGTCCTCAAGATCGTTGGGCAGATCGCCTTTCGCCTCGTCGACCTTATCCTTGACATCCTGCAAAGCCTTGTCGATGTCAGTGCCGGTGACGAACTCGACGTTGATCATCGACTTGCCTTCCGAGCTGACCGACGAGATCTTTTTCAAGCCCTCGAGCCCTTTCAGTTTTTTCTCGATCTCGGTGGTGATCGCTGTCTCGATGTCGGTCGGCGATACCCCTTTATACTCGGTCGACACAAAGACATTGGGGATGGTGATGTCCGGCTCGCTCTCCCGGGGCAGCGCCTGGTAGCAATACACCCCGAAGATGATGAGCAGGACCGACAGGACGAAGACGGTCGTACTGTTCTTTACTGCGGTATCGGAGACAATCATAACGTCAGTTCCTTCATATCGAGAGCGGCCTTCACCACCTTGACCTTCTGTTTATCCTCCACATCGCGATGGCCTTCGACCAGCAGCCGGTCGCCGGCGGCGAGTCCTTCGGTCACCTCGACCAGCCACTTCTCCATGATGCCGAGCCGGACCTGCTTCTTTTCGACCACGCCATCCTGCTCCACGTAGACATACTGGTCATTGTTGCGCGAGATAACGCTGTAAAAGGGAATGACGATGGCATTCGGCACGGTCCTTTTGACGACGTCCGCCCGGACGAACATGCCCGGCAGGATTTCGCCGCCGCTATTGTCGATCGCCAGCTCCAGCCGAAAGAGGCGCGCCACCGTCTCGGGCGAGGAGGAAAGGTAATGGACCTTGCCGGTGATGACCCGGTCATCCAGTGCCTGGAGGGTGACATCCACCGTCGACAATCCCCGTACCGCCGTGACATCGGATTCCGGAATGCCGATCACCGCCTTGACCCGGTCGATTTCGAGGATCTCGGCAATGGGATCACCGACTGCCAGCTGCAGCCCGACTTTCGCGTCGAGCTTTCTGACCACCCCGTTCATCGGCGCGGTCACGGTGCAGCGGGAGTACTGGAGTTCGGCATTCTCAAAATCCGCCTTGGCGGTTTCCATCTGGGTTTTCTTGGCGTCCAGCTCGGCGGTGGGAATGACGCCCTTGCTGTAGATGGCGCGGTCTCGTTCGTGTTCGGCGCGGGCCAGGTTGTAGGCGGCCTTGGCCCTTTCCACGGCGATCCGGTAATCTTCGGACTCGATCTGGGCCAGGACGTCGCCTTTTCTGACTTTCTGCCCTTCCCTGACCAGCACCTTGTCGATTGTCCCGTTCAGTTTGGAGAGCAGGGATAAGGTAGTCCAGGGTTCGATACTGCCGGGCAGATTGATCCGGTCATGGATTATGTCGGGTGTTAGCGTCAGCGTCACGGCATTGATCGGCGGTCGCTCCTGCTTCAGACCGTTTTCCTTGTCGGCGGCGATTGAAGCGCTCTCCTTTTTGATCGCTCCGGCCAGGATGAAAATCAGAGCAATAACACCAAACAGCAGAAATCTCGGCATGTTGTTCCAGATGAAGAAGACGATTTTTGCCCTTATGCTCTGTGGGCTCTGCGGGGCGCTGTTTTGGTTATTCATGATCTTTTCCTTCATTTGAAGTATGTTCAGGTCGCGGCTGCAACCCTTCTATGGCTTGGCGAAATAAGGTTTCCAGGGCCGCCTCGGCCTCTTCGGTCTGCACCCTGCCGCTGAACCAGGCGGAAACCAGGAGAAGATAGAGTCCATAAAAATGTCCTGTGATGTAGAGGAGATCCACATCGCGGCGCAGCTCACCCCGTTCCTGGGCCTTTTCGAGCAGGGGAAAGAGCAGCTTGAAATAGTTGTCCTCGTTGGCCAGATGCTTTTCCAGGTCAATGTCGCGGGGAAAGGCGGTCTGCTGCATGAACAACCTGGCAAACTCACGATTTTGGGTGATCTGTCTGAATTCACTCATATAGATGCTGACCATCTGCTGCAGAATGGGGATCTCCCGGTCGGCATTGGTAGTCAGCTCCTCGTGCAGACTCTCCAGCTCGTCCTCGCAGAAGGCGTGGAGGATATCGCTTTTTGTCTGGAAATAGCCGTATATCGTCCCCTTGCCGATTCCTGCCGCCTTTGCCAGCTCTTCGATGCTGGTTTTCTCGAAGCCTTTCTCGCTGAACAGGGTGACCGCCGCCTGCATGATAGCCTGCCGGGTTTCTTTCTTTTTGGTTTCTCTGATACCTGCCATTATTCCTCGCAAAGTTAAAAGTTGACTGCAGTCGGAAATATAATATGGCAGAAAAATCCGTCAAGAACAAAAGTCGACCCTAGTCAACTTTTGTTCATTCCTGCACAACCTCAACTGGAGGAATTAGTTTTAATTTTTGATATAATTGATTTTTTTAGCTTAACTTCTATCTACCGCAGCCAGCGAGCGCCGTATTCCTTTGTGATACTTCACGCGGGGATAGCCCATGATGACCGTCAAGCCTTCCCGGCTGGCATAGCGGATACCCTGCTGCTTCCTAAACCTCCGCGCCGCCCTGCCGTTCTGGATGAAGGGATGGATGCCGCCCACCATGCAGGTCGAAAGCCCCAGAGATTCGGCGGCAAGCATGGCATAGGTTGCCGCGATTATCGGATCGGCCGGATCGCAATAGGGACTGCCGTAAAAGTAGAGGGCTACCGGGGCATCGTAGGTGACCAGATCCTCGCCCCGTGCCATGGCCGAGATATACGCGGCCATGAGAGGCCGGATGAAATCGCGGAACAGGGCATCGCTCTCCTTGCCCCAGAAGGGTCGCATGAGGGCGAGAAACCAACCCGACACCAGCCACTTGCATCCTTCCAGGTAGGCGCAGAAATCCTCGGAAAATTTCCTGACCTTTCCCCGGCCGTCAAGCACCAGGACGTGGACGTCGGACGGCGGCAACCCCATCGGCGCCAGGCGGACCGCCTCAAGCACCCGGTCGATCAACTCGGGCTCGACATCTTGGGCAAGGAACTCGCGGATGGAGCGGCGGCGCTGCAAGAGACTCCGGAAGGACTCGTAACCGGCCGACTCGCCTGGTTCGGGCAGATCCGTGAGATCGGCCGCAGACAGGCATCGTCCTTCCACCTTGACAGCCTCCTGCGGGCAGATGGCCATGCAGTGGCCGCAGCCGATGCAGCCGAAGACGGGGTGTTCGGTCGGTTGTGCCTTGCCGTCGACAATGCGGATGCCGAAATCCTTGCAGACCTGCACGCAAAGACCGCAGCCATTGCAGAGATCCGGGAAGAACTCCAGTCGGGCCGACTCATGGGTCCGGGAAGTGGGAATGGCCATCGGGTTGCCTCCGTCACAGGTTCGGCTCGCGGATTCAGGTTACATGATACCTTTTCAATCGCAACGATGGCACTATAGCCGGAACCGGCAGGCCATGCTGTGGGCTTTTTGTAACGAATTGTAAAAATTTGTACAGAGGAGGATGGACGCGACTGGTCATACGATTAGATGATCCCCTTCAGGTGCAGGGCTTTCATGGTAATCTCCTGCCGAAGCGCGCTGTCTTCGGGTTTTCCCATCTCCATATTGGCGGCAAAAAACCATACCTGGCCGCCGGCTTCAACATACCCTACGTACCAGCCCACCTGGGGTACGATGCCTTGGGCCCAGCCGGTTTTGGCCCGCAGGACATAGGAGGGGGTCTCTTCGACCACCATGAGTTTCCTGAGCAGATCGTAGGAAGAGGAGCGGAAGGGATACGTCCTGGTATAGACATTTTTCAGGAAGTCGATCTGGCCCATGGCACTGATCCGGAGATCGCCTTCCAGCCAGAAGTTGGTTATCTCCGGACCGATCTTTCCATTGCCGTAATGTAGCTTATCCATATATGACAAATACTTATCTTTCCCCACCCGTTTGGCCATCTCCTGATAGAACCAGACGCATGACGTTGAAAAGGCGGTTTCCAGGGACTGATCGGTGTTCCAGACCGACAGCCCTTTATCCGTACCGTCCCAGATGACGATCACTTTTTCATCGGTGATGGCCTCTTCTTCCAGGGCAATCAGGGTATTCGCCAATTTGAAGGTGGAGGCGGGGACGAATCGGGTACGGGCTCGTTCGTCGTTGTGGGTGTAGACCTGTTTTCCGTCAAGCGTTGAGATGACGAGCGTCCCGTCGAGGTTCTTCTCCTTAAAAAGATTGGCGATATCCGTATCTTCGCCATACGCCTGGGGCGCCAGGGCAAAAATGAAAAATGCTGCTAGTACTACGTGGTTCATCAACTTCTCCTTTTTGGCCCATCGGGCCGGGTAATAGGTCTGCGGTCAGCATGCTTCGGCGAGCAAAGCCTTCTGTATTGTAGCCACAAACTCATAAAAAATATGGGTTTTCCGGCGTAGCGACCGGCGTCCGAGTTTTTCAAACATCTTTTCCCTGAGGCCCCGGGAAATTTCCAATTGCACGCCTTCTCCGCTTGTACCGCGGTTGCAGATATTCTCTGGCCCGATGCCGCGAATTCCCGGAAGGTCGCTTATTTCTGCCCGAAAACCGGCGGCCGTCAAAGCACGGCATATCTTCTTCTTGAGTAGAGTGTTTCTACCGCCGACAAAGACTACCTCACTTTCTTCCCGATTGCCATGGACAGCCACGACCACGGCCGCCTTTTGCGCGATCTTCAAGCCGATCGGTTCGTCAAACCGGTTGCTGGTCAGATGCAGGTGCCTGTTCCCGGACTTTTTGGTGCCGCTGAAGGCGTAGAAGGCAAAATCGTGGCCGGCCAGGGCATCGGCGATGTCAAGCGTTCCGGGTTCTATGCCGCCGCCATGGGGCGCCATGACGGCAAAGGGTGAGTCCACGTCTCGGTGGAAGATGCGGAAATCACTGCCTTCCTGTTCGCTTTGCCTTAGTTCTGCGAAATTTCGATAGGTATCCATAAGCCTTCGGAAACCGTCTTTCATCTTCAACACAAGCCGCACCGGCACGACACCGTTTCCGTACATATACCTGATCGTCTCAGGAGTTGACAAGGGGTAGCGGGAAATGAGCCGACCGGCGCGGAAGATGGAACGATCGCCGGTCGGCCGAGGGAGGAAGAGGGAAAGGGTCAGGTGGAGGAGGTATCGCCGTCGACCGACAGATCCGTGGCAAGCTGGTCAAGTATTTGCTGGAGACGACTGAGACTCTCCTCGCCCGAGTTGGCACGGTAGGCATCGGCAATCTGCCGGGCGCTGGCCCCGCCAATTCTTTCCGGCGGCTGGGTCGGCGGGCCCTTCTCCTGCATCATCGCCTCCAGTTCCTCCTGGCTTAATTCACCGTTGCCATCGGTGTCATAGGTGGAAATCGACTCGGATGTATCGGTGCTCTCGCCTGTCAGCTCGTTCAACCCCATAGCCTCCAATTCCGTCATGTTGAGGCCGCCGCTGCCATCGCTGTCCAGGGCTTTGAACATTTCGGCGCGATCGGGACCGCCACCCTCCGGCGGCGGTCCCATGGTCTCCCGCATCATCGTGTCGGTTTCCTCCTGGCTGAGCGCACCGTCGCCGTCGGCGTCATAGGTGGTAATCGAGGCGTCGATGTCCAGGGTCTTGCCCATCTTCGACAATTCCTTCGCCAGATCGCTGAGTTCGGTTTTGTCCAGGGTGCCGCTTGAGTCGGCATCCAGTTGCTGAAATTTTTCCTCGGGGTCCGGCCGAGAACGCATGCCCTGCGACATGATCGCGCCGGAGATCGTGCTGTTGATGCTATTGATACTCATAGTCTTCTCCTTATGATTGCGTGTTTTCGTGGCTCTTTTGTACTGTTGGACAGGTTTGGTTCGAGACGCTGCATCTTCCTCCGAATGATTATCGGCCGTCGGCCTCCTTTTCTGTGTTAAGTTACCGTCAAGTTATGTAAAGAATCGTAAAGACTCATTTTCGCCCTTTTTCCCGACAGGTTACCGCTCAACGCCAGACCCTCTTTACAATTCTTTACAGCAGGAAGGTTTTTTTGCCTGTACCCTGGCAAGAAGCATGCGAAAAGAAGAACGAGAAACGATGCCCTCCATTCTGATTATCGACGACGACAGCGAACTCTGCGATCTGTTGAGCGAATACCTCCAACCGGAGGGGTTTGCCGTGGAAACCACCGGCGATTCGCAGCAGGGGATGGCGCGCGCCCTGTCCGGCGAACATTCGCTGGTGATCCTGGATGTCATGCTGCCGCAGATGAGCGGCTTCGAGGTGCTGCGGCGGCTCCGGTCCGCCTCGGAGATCCCGATCCTGATGCTCACCGCCCGCGGCGAGGAGGTCGACCGGATCGTCGGCCTGGAGATGGGGGCGGACGACTATCTGCCGAAGCCCTTCAATCCCCGCGAACTGGTGGCCCGCCTCCGCGCCATCTGCCGCAGGGTCGGAAAACGGGAAGAAAATCAGGACAAGCGCCCGCCGGATGAGATGCTCGCCGTCGACGATCTCGTCCTCGAATCCGGGACCAGGCTGGTGAAAAAAGCCGGCAGCCGGGTGAACCTCACCGCGGCCGAATTCGCCCTGCTGCAGAAATTGCTGGAAGAGACCGGCCGGGTGGTAAGCCGGGAACGGCTGGCGGAGATGGTCCTCGGCCGCAAGTTGATGATGTTCGACCGGAGTATCGATGTCCACGTCTCGAGCCTCCGCCGCAAACTCGGGCCGGCACGCGATGGGACGGATCGGATCAGGACCCTGCGCGGAGTCGGCTACATGTATGCGGCGATGACGGGGGGACGGGACGAACGGGACGGGGCGGCCGGGATCACGCCGTCATGAGAATGTTCTGGAAGCTTTTTCTCAGTTTCTGGCTGACGATACTCCTTGGCGGGGCGATGAGCTTTGTCGCCATCTCGACCTTCGGCCAGCACTTCCACCTCGGCCTGCCGTTCGACATGGCGCGCCGGGCGGACGAGCATCTCACCAAGCTGACCGTCCTCTACGGCCGGGCGGCCCTCCAACTGTTTCAGAACGGCAGCCAGGCCGAGTATGATGCCTTCGTGCTTGGGCTCAGCAAAGATGCCGGCATCGACATCAGCCTGGCCGGCCCCGACAACCGGTCGATCGCGGGCGAACCGCTGCCGGCGGAACTGGCGAACCTGGTCGAGCGTGCAAGACATGCCCCCCAGGCCCTTGTTGAAAAGACGAACACCGGTTTGAGGATCGCCGGCAGACTTGCGGATCGGAATGGCGACACGGCCCCGCTGGCGATATGCCAACTGGCCTTCGGTCCGCCGCCGGGTGGACGGCCGCCCGGCGGCAGAGAACCGCCACTCCTGGCCCGCCTGCTGCCGCCCTTTTTCGGGCCCGGCGAGATTGTCAGAACCGCCATGATGCTGATTGTGGTCTCGGTTGTCTGTTATCTCCTCGCCGGATCGCTGGCCACGCCGATCCGGCGGCTGCAGCAGACCGCCCGGCGGATCGCCGGGGGCGACTATTCCGCCAGGGTGGGCGCAGGCCTCGGCCGGCCAGGCAACGAACTGGCCGAGTTGGGCAGGGATTTCGACATCATGGTCGAACGTACCGAAGCGGTGATCGACTCGCAGAAACGCCTTCTCCGCGACATCTCCCACGAGTTGCGCTCGCCTTTAGCCCGTCTGCATGTTGCCCTGGAGCTGGCCAAAAGAAGATTTGACGCCGAAGAGGACGGCGCCCTTGCCAGGATCGGCACAGAGGCGGATCATCTCAACGAGCTTATCGACCACCTCCTCATCTTGAGCCGGATGGAGGCAAAAGCGGGATCGGAAAGCATCGACCCGGTCGACCTGACCGGACTGCTGCGCGAGGTGGCGAGGGACGGCGATTTCGAAGCCGCCTGGTCGGGCCGCGGCGTGGAGATCATTGCCAGCACCGCAGCGACGGTCATGGGCTCCCGCGACCTGCTGCGGCGGGCGGTGGAAAATGTTATCCGCAACGGCGCACGATACACGGCTCCCGACACCCGGGTGGAGATTTCCCTCACCGTCTGGGACGGACAGGTACTGATTGCCGTCCGCGACTACGGCCCTGGCGTGCCCGAGGCCGACCTGCCCCATATCTTCGAGCCCTTCTATCGGGTGGCCAAGGCCAGGGAAAGGCAAACCGGAGGCACCGGCCTCGGCCTCGCTATCGCCCTGCAGGCAATCAAAGCCCACGGCGGCACCATCTCTGCCCAAAACGCCCTCCCCAAAACCGGCCTCCTAGTCACCATCTCCCTGCCCACCTTTAGTTAGGGGCGGTGTTCATCCAGCAGCGGAGGAATTCGGCGACGCTCCAGGCCTGGGCTATGCAGCCTTCGGGGCTGTTGGGTGGGTCGGCGTCGAAGATCTCGCTGATCGAGCCGATGCAGGCCTCGTCGAGGTGGGAGGCTATGCCTTCCAGAAAGCGCCGGGCGCCTGCTCGGTCTTCGGGGTAGGTCTTGATCCAGGCGTCGACGAAGGGACCGATGAGCCAGGCCCAGACGGTGCCCTGGTGGTAGGCCGCATCCCTCGACCGGAGGTCGCCGGAGTATCTCGTTTTGTAGTCGGGATGGCCGGAGGCAAGCGAGCGCAGGCCCACGGGGGTGAGCAGCCGATCCCTGACGACGTCGAGCACCGACTGCCAGCGCGAGGGGTCGAGCACAGGATGAGCAAGAGAGATGGCCAGGATCTGGTTGGGGCGCAGCGAGGGATCGTGACTCTGCTCGCCATCGATCACATCGTAGAGATAGCCCCGCTCCTCGATCCAGAAACGGCGATTGAAAGATTGGTAAATTTGCTCGGCCAGTTCGGTGAAAGGCCGGGCATCCTCTTTGCTTCCCTCGCTGCCGAGCCAACCCTCCAGGAGCCGCAGCGCGTTGTACCAGAGGGCATTGATCTCGACCGCCTTGCCGCGTCGCGGCGTGACGACCCAGTCGCCGACCTTGGCATCCATCCAGGTGAGCTGGTATCCTTCCTGACCCTGGCGCAGGAGCCCGTCGGCGGGGTCCATGCCAATCCCGAATGAGGTGCCCCGCATATGGTGGTCGATGATATCGATCAAGGTGGGCAGCAGCAGGTCGAGGGTGGTGAGGTCGCCGGTAAAATGGAGATAGCGGTCGACGGCGTGGAAAAACCACAGCGTCGCGTCGGCCGTATGGTACAGCCCTTCCGCCTCGCCTTCCGGGAACATATTCGGAATGAGGCCGTCCCGGACATAGTGGACGAAGGTGCGCAGGATGTACCCCGCCTCAGCGAACCGTCCGGTGGTAAGCGTCAGTCCCTCCAGGCTGATCATGGTGTCGCGCCCCCAGTCGGTGAACCAATGATAGCCGGCGATGATGGTGCGAATCTCGTCGCCTCCTGCACGAGCCCAGGTGGCGTCGACAATGCGCGCCACGGGGGTGATGATGAACTGGTCGGCGGCCAGGACGAGCTCGGCGCCGATTCCCGTCTGCACCTCCCGGTTCGCTGCCGCCAGCAACCGCTTGCTTCGCTTGTTTTCGGCGCGAAAGGCTTCCGAAGGATCCAGCGCCAGGGCCACACTCCAGGGGTCCGTCGAGGCCATGAGGGTGGCCTCCTCTTTCTCCGTCAGCATCACCCGAAAGAACCCCGGATTCCAGAGGCTGCCGTGAAAGGCGTAGCCCCGGCTTTCCTCCACATTATAGACGACCTTCCGGCACTCGCCGCCGCTGAGGTTGAAAGCGCCCTGCTCTCCGTACAGAAACAACCTGAGAAAGGGAAAATTCTCCTTCCGTACCTCATAGCGATTGGCCAGCGCCGTGACGGTATAGGCCATCTCCTCATCGGTGCTCACTTCCGCCTCGATGGATCTGAAGTGCATCATGGGGTAAAGCCGCAGACGAACCGGGCCTTCCCCCTGCACCAACCGGTAATTGACGAGCACGGTATTCTGCATGTGGGGCAGGAGAATCCGTTTTTCCACCAGCCGACCGCCAATATCGAAACGCCAGACGGGCAGCCCATTCTCCAGTCTGAATTCCGTGAGGTGCCGGACTCCGGGCAGCGCCGGTTCTCCTTCCATCGGCAACTCGCCGCCCAGTTCGGCGGTGGTGTTGTCGGCGAACCTCAGCTCTTCAAGGAGGTTGGTGAGCATCACCACGCGCCCCTGGGGCACCGGCAGAGCCGCCACCAGGAGCCCATGGTATTTTCGGGTGCATGCCCCCGCCACCGTTCCCGAAGCGAAGCCGCCGAGGCCGTTGGCCACGAGCCACTCACGGCGCAGGAGCGTCTCGACATCCGCTCGGGAGCCATCCCAGGCTATCCTCCGCACCACCCTGCCGGGCGGCCGCTTCAAATGCCACGTGTGCTCATCAGCCATGGTATAACCTCTCTATTTTTTGTATAGCCTCGCAATTTTCTTGGGCCCCAAGACCAGGGCCGCATGCCCGGGGATGTGCCATCTGCCCTCCGTATAGGGAGATGGCGTGCCGTTACCGCCGTACTGGGCGGATTCGCTCGACCAGATGACTTCCCA
>Ga0079306_1001819_pt1 | contig 13137 bp, 14 predicted proteins | sample Methanotroph_Enr_FD_79181 | JGI IMG/M metagenome (GOLD analysis project Ga0079306, IMG submission 79181) | Enriched soil microbial communities from Old Woman Creek wetland in Ohio, USA - Methanotroph_Enrichment_5 | ecosystem: Environmental > Terrestrial > Soil > Wetlands | place: USA: Ohio...
GGAAGTATCGATATTGGCCAAGACCCTTGAAACCCATCCGGATCTTGAAAAGCTGCATCAGGCAGAAGACCTGGATGCGGTTCGCCATTACCTGCTCGACCTGATCGAAACGACCAAGGGTGCGGTTGCTCCGGATGCGCGGGCCAAAATGATTCGGCTGCAAGCCAGGGAAGCTCTCGATAAATTCTCATTTCGCGATCTTTCCAATCTGATCGTCGAGCCAGTGACATTGGTGGCCGGTGCCGGCCTGGCCCATATCGCCCTGGCGCAAAATGCCGAACTTGCCGAACAGCTTGACGCCGCAAGTGATGTGATCGAAAAGATAGAAGCAGATGGTGTATGCCAGAATGGAGAATGGCGTCTCTTGCGGCGCAGTTCGGTCAACTATCCAGGTAGGCGGGTCACCTATGATTGCCTGGCGATCAAAATGGTCAAAGATTCGCCGCGCAAAAAATAGGCTCTGTCCACACATCGAACAATCGAAAGAAACTGGATATGGGTTAAGGAAATGCCAGTTTTTGGTCAACAAGGCCTTGCCTTAGGATTGCCTGGTAGAAAGTTTGAGAAATCATTCCAAATTTAAGTGTCTACTGTTCACCGCCGACTTGGGATCATCAAGCTGGCGAGCCTGCTTCCCTCTTCGCTGTCCCAATGAGAAAGAGCATCAGGCTATATATCAATTTGACTTGCCCGACATTCACCTTACATTCCATTAACAACAGTATGGCGCACCACAATGATCCGATCCTGCCATGGATGTGGCCATATTTGTTCAATTTTTGAATTGTTTTACAAAAAGGATAAGTAGGATAAGTTCACGGGGTTATTTTTATTTTTATCGTTGCGAGAGCTTGATCGACGAACTTCACATCGCAATTGCACCGATGTTGCTAGGCCAAGGGGAAGTGCTTTTTCGAGATCTTGACCTTCCGGCATTGGGCTATCAGTGCGCAGACCATGCCGGATCGGAAGCGGCAACACACGTCATCTTGAAGCGCAAGGACGAACCTGACTGCGGTAATGTGGCTTGATAGGTCATACATGGTCAAAACTGTGAGAGCATTTCGATGGGGCATCACGAAGGAGAAATGACATGGTTAAGCAAGCAAAGAACACGATTTGCCTTTGGTACGATGGCGACGCCGAGGAAGCAGCGCGATTTTACGCCGAGACCTTTCCCGATTCGTCGGTTGACGCGGTGCACCTCGCACCTGGAGACTTTCCGAGCGGAAAAAAAGGGCAGGTGCTGACTGTCGAGTTTACAGTGATGGGCATCCCGTGCCTCGGGCTTAACGGTGGACCTACGTTCAAGCACAACGAAGCATTCTCGTTTCAGGTCGCAACCGTTGACCAAGCCGAGACGGATCGCTATTGGCACGCAATCGTCGGCAACGGCGGCCAGGAAAGTGCATGCGGCTGGTGCAAGGACAAATGGGGATTGTCCTGGCAAATTACGCCGATCGCCCTGATGAAAGCGGTCACCAATCCCGATCCTGCCGTCGCCAAGCGCGCGTTCGATGCGATGATGCAGATGACAAAGATCGACATCGCTGCAATCGAGACGGCGTGCCGCGGTTGAGGTTGCAAGCCTTTGAAGCGGCCATCCCACGCAAAGCGCCACATAACCCGCTGTTTCGCCAGGAGCCTGTCACATTAAAAGCATTGCCATAATCTGACAGACTCCCGGACCGAACGGCGAGTTAACCTCTACCGATATCGACGATCATCGTCCCGTCAGGTCGTACAAACCTGAAGCGGAGAGGCATCCCGCCCAGCGCATGAGTCGAACAGCTCAGGCAAGGGTCGAAGGCCCGGATCACCGCTTCCACCCGGTTGAAAGCCCCTTCCGGCGCGTCCGGGCCGGTGACGAACCGTTTGGCCACCTGCAGGACGCCCCGGTTCATCGCCAGATTATTGTGGCCGGTGGCGACGATCAGGTTGGCCCAGGTCATGAGTCCGTTCTCGTCGATCCGGTAGTGATGGATGAGTGTTCCCCGCGGCGCTTCGACGCAGCCGACGCCTTCGAGGAAGTTCGGCTGGGCCAGCGCCCGGACCCTGGAGTTGAGCAGGGCGTCGCTGTCCAGCAGCTTCTCGATGGTCTCGATGGAGAAGAGGATTTCGATCAACCGCGCATAGTGATTGTAAAAGGCGCTGAGCACCGGGCCTCGTTCCAGCTCGCGGAATTCCGCCCACTCCTGATCGGCAAGCTTTGTTCCGCAGCCGCCTGCGACATTGAGGCGGGCGGCCGGACCGACCCGGTAAATCCCGTCCGGGTAGCCCATCGGCTTGTAATAGGGCGATTTCAGGTACGAAAAATTCTCTACCCTCTCCCCGATAAACTGCGGATAGTCCTGCGGCGCGAGGCCATCGGCCACGATATGGCCTTTGGCGTCGATGATGCGCAGCCGGCCGTCCGTGTGTTCCAGGTTGCCCTCGGCATCGACCATGCCCATAAAGAATGTCGGAAAATTGGCAAAGGTCTGAATTTCCTCGCGGTATTTGCCAAGTGACTGCTTGAAGGTTGTGAGCGTCCGGGTAACGATTGCCAGCGCCTCCGGCAGCATCCGGCGGATCTCGTCGCGATGCTCGGGCAACAGCGCCGCATTGACCCCTCCCGGAACCACCCAGGCGGCATGAATCCGCTTACCGCTGACCAACTCGATGATCTGCTGGCCGATTTTGCGCAGCCGGATGCCGTCTCTGGCTATATCCGGATGAACCCTGGCTACGCCCACGATATTGCGGCAGTCCGGGGCGCCGTCCATGCCAAGCAGCAGATCCGGCGAGGAAAGATAAAAGAAACTGAGGGCATGGGACTGGATAAAGGCCCCGCAGTTGAGCAGCCGTCTGAGCAGCTGTGCCGTTTCCGGTGGATGGATGCCGAGGATGGCGTCGCAGGCCTTGCCGGAAGCCAGCGAATGGCTGACCGGACAGATGCCGCAGATCCGTTCGGTGATCGACGGCATCTCGTAATAGGGCCGGCCTTCGCACAATTTCTCGAAACCCCTGAACTGGGTGACCCGGAACTGTGCATCGAGAGGCCGACCGTCATCTTCCAGGGTGATGGTGATCGTGGCATGCCCTTCGATCCTCGTTACCGGTTCAAGGGTAATTTTTTCGCTCATTGCAGCACCTCTCTCACGTTGATCTGAGCAGGTTGATGTGCGCCGTCATGCCCCGAACCGGCTTGTATCCTCGGGGATGCGCCCGGCCACGAGTTCGGCCAGGAGATGGAGAATGGCCGCGGACGGCGGCGGGCAGCCGGGCAGGAAGACATCGACGGGCACGAATTCATGCACCGGCCGCGCCATTAAGCAGAGACGGGGGAGGCCGGTAAAGGAGACGGACCCCGCTCCTTCACCTTCGAGCTGCGGAGCATCGCCGTTCTCGAGGTAAGCTCGCCGCATGACCTGGTCCACGGGAAACCGGTTACGCATTGACGGGACGTTGGCGGTGACGGCACAGTCGCCGAGCGACACGAGAATCTTGCTGTGCGCCCGGACGATGCGGATTTTTTCCTGGTCTGCCGTGGTGCTGACCGCCCCCTCGACCAGAGCGACATCGACCTCTTCGGGAAAGGTTTTTCGATCGACCAGCGGGCTGTAAAGCAGCTCGACTTTCTCTGTCAGTTCAAGCAGATGCTCATCAATATCCAAAAGGGACATATGGCAGCCGGAACAGCCGTCGAGCCAGATCGTGGCGAGTCCTATTTTTGTGTTACTCATGGCTCTTCGTGCCTCCCGCGCATCATCTGCAGGTAGGGCAGGAATTGGCGGCGCTTGATCATCTCCGCCACCGACCTGCCTTTTTCCGAGAGAGCCCCGGTCGGGCAGACCTGCACGCACTTGCCGCAGCCGGTGCAGGTTTCCGAGGTCCCCCAGGGTTGATTGAGATCGGTGATCACCTGGGAGGCGATGCCGCGGCCCATGATGTCCCAGGTATGCGCCCCTTCGATCTCGTCGCAGACCCGCACGCAGCGCAGGCAGAGGATGCAGCGGTTATGGTCGACGGAAAACCGGCTGTGCGAGGCGTCGACCGTGTGGTGCGGATAGAGATAGCTGTAACGGACATGGGAGACGCCCAGTTCCACAGCCAGGTTCTGCAGCTCGCAGTGGCCGTTGACGACGCAGACCGAGCAGATATGGTTGCGCTCGGTGAAGATCAGCTCCAGGATCTTTTTGCGGTATTCGACCACCCGTTCCGAGTTGGTGATCACCTCCATGTCCTGGCGGGGGAAGGTGACGCAGGCGGGCAGCAGTTTCGCCACCCCTTTCACCTCGACGATGCACAGTCGGCAGGCGCCGCGTTCCGACAGGCCGTCCAGGTGACAGAGGGTTGGAATCGCGATGCCGTTCTGCCGGGCGACGGTGAGGATCGATTCGTCCTCCCGGGCACTGACATCGTGATCATCGATCTTGAAGGTCAGGAGGCGCGATGGAATGAGATCGGTGCGGAGTTTTTTTTGCGGATGATGGTTCATGCCACCTCCTCGGCGATCCGGCAGGCGCCGGCAAGACATGCCTTGTCGTGAATGTGGGCAAGGTACTCGTTGCGGAAGTAGCGCAGCGTGGTCAGCACCGGATTGGGGGCGCTCTGGCCCAGCCCGCAGAGGCTGGTGTGTTGCACCAGGTCGCACAGATCTTCCAGGGTGGCGAGATCGGCCGGGGTCGCCTGACTCGCGGATATCTTGCAGAGCAGATCGTAGATCTGCCGCGTGCCGACGCGACAGGGGATACATTTGCCGCAGGACTCGGACATGCAGAATTCCATGAAGAATCTGGCCACATCGACCATGCAGGAGGTTTCGTCCATGACGATCATGCCGCCGGAGCCCATGATCGAGCCAACCTGCGCGAGCGATTCGTAATCCACCGGCATGTCGAGGAACTGTTCGGGAATGCAGCCGCCTGATGGTCCCCCGGTCTGGACTGCCTTGAATTTCCTGCCACCCGGGATCCCCCCGCCAATGGTGAAGACGATGTCGCGCAAGGATGTCCCCATAGGGATCTCGATCAGGCCGGTGTTGACGATCCGTCCGGCAAGCGCAAAGACTTTGGTGCCTTTGCTTTTCTCCGTGCCGATTCCGGCAAACCATGTGCCGCCGCGTCGCATGATCGAGGGGATATTGGCGAAGGTCTCGACGTTGTTGATGAGCGTCGGGTGCTCCCAGAGGCCGTATTCGGCAGGGTAGGGCGGCCTCGGCCGGGGGCGGCCCATGCGTCCTTCGATGGAAGCGATCAGGGCGGTCTCCTCGCCGCAGACAAAGGCCCCGGCCCCCAGGCGGACCTTGAGCGAAAAGTGGAAGTTGGTATTGAAGATATTGTTGCCGAGCAGGCCCATCCGTTCCGCCTGGACAAGTGCCAGGCGCAGCCTTTTTACCGCCAGCGGGTACTCGGCCCGAACATAGATGAACCCCTGGCTTGCCCCGATCGCGTATCCCGCGACGGCCATGCCTTCGATCACCCGGTGGGGATCGCTTTCGAGGACGCTGCGATCCATGAAGGCGCCGGGATCGCCTTCATCGGCGTTGCAGATGACGAATTTCACCGAATCGACCGTCTTCGACACGGTCCGCCATTTCAGCCCGGTGGGAAAGCCGGCTCCGCCCCGGCCGCGCAGGCCGCTCTGGGTCACCTGATCGATTACCTCCTGCGGGGTCATCCGGGTTACCGCGAGATGCAACCCTTCGTAGCCGCCGGCGGCGATATACTCTTCGATGCGCTCCGGGTCGATCACGCCGCAGTTTTCCAGGACCAGCCGGTGTTGACGGGTAAAAAAGGCGGTATCACTCGGACAGACCAGTCGGCTGACCGGGCTGCCTGCCAGAGAATCGAGAATTTCCGGGACATCGGCGACTGCCACCCCCTGATAATACGTGCCATCCGGATCAAGGGCGATGAGAGGACCGGCCGTGCAGAGTCCGAGGCAGCCGACGCCTTTCACCCTGCACCAGTTGGCGAGGCCCCGATGCGCGACTTCCCTCTCCAGTGCTTCCTTTACCGTTGCACTGCCGCAGGACAGGCAGCCGGCGGCGACACAGACATGGATGCGATGGCGGAAGCCTTCGTCTCTATCCTTTTCGATCCTGGCGATCTGATGGAGGTCTTCAATATGCAGGGTCATGGGCTCGCCACCTCCCTATTCTGTCGAGAACCTTATCGGCACTGAGTTTGCCGGCCACCTCGCCGTCGAAGACGCCTGCCGGGGCTAAACCGCAGGAGCCGAGGCACCTGGCCACCAGCAGCGAGAGCTGGCCGTCGGTTGTCGTCTCGCCCGCGGAGATGCCGAATTTTTCCCGGATGCGGCCGATGATGTCGCCCGAGCCGCCGATATAGCACGCGGTACCGAGGCAGATGACACAGGTATGTTCGCCCGGTGGCTTGAGGGTGAAGGAATGGTAAAAGGTCGCCACGGCGTAGACCCGGCTGAGCGGAACCCGGAGCGTGGCGGCCACGTGCCGCAGCACCTTTTCGTCGAGGTAGCCGAAGGATTCCTGGGCGGTATGCAGCGTTTCGATCAGGGCGTGGGACTGGTTCCGGTGGAGCTGCATGGTTCGGTCGACCATCCGCATCCGGCGGTCTTCAGGGGGTATTGCCGGCTTTGCCGGGGCCACACTTTCTTCCTTCATGACTGACTCCTTTCGTTGCCGAGGCAACGGGGCGAAAGACATCAAGTTCAAGAAAAGTACGAGGAAAGGTTTGGGAAGATGGCTTCAGTATACCCCCGCCACAGGTGGGTGGCAATCTTATTGTTTGAGAGGAAAGATAGACGCCGGAGCCGATATGGTTACTACCTTCGTTCTATTTCGAAATTTTTTTGTTCAGCACCTTTTCTTCCATCCTGACCATGCCCTGGTCTATCTGCCCCGCGCTGAAGAAGAGAATGTAGAGCAGGCCGCCGTAGCAGAATACTGCCAGGACTGCCGCGGCAGGAAAAAAATAGCCAAGCGGGCAGAGGATGCAGACGGTCAGCCAGTGGATCATGATCACCTTTTGGGAGTGCAGCTGGATGGGGAAATCGTCATGGCGGCTGATGACCGCCAGGCCGCTCAGGTTCCAGCCGTAGAGGGCGGTGAAGGCGTGGATGCGCAGCAGCGGCAGGCTGGCCTCCCTGTCGTAGGCAGCGGAGAAGGCGAGCAGGATATAGAGAATGCCGGTGATGGAGGTGATCAGGAGGAACAGAATTCCCGAGGTGAGGAAGGCCTTCTGCTGCAGCCGGATTCCCTGCTGCCAGTAGAGATAGAGGATGAGTGATACAGCCAGAAACAGGATGATGGCAATCGCCACCTGGGGCATGAACCAGCCGGCCAGGATGAAAATAAAAAAGAATATAACCCCGAGATTGATAAGCCAGAACGACAGCTCCTTAAGGCGGGCGACGGAGAATTTCACCTCGTTTTTCATGAGGCTGAAGATGGCCGACATGCTGATCAGCGAAATGGGGAAGGAAAAGCCGAGAAAGAAGGTGTCGAGTTTTAGCTTTTCGAGAGCCAGCCAGTGGCCGTATTCGCTGTTCAGGATGGCAAGACTTGAGGTCACGAGCCCCAAGGAGAGGCAGAGCAGTGCAGCCTGATGGAATTTACGCGAGGTGCTCTCGGTCGCGGAAAAGAGGGCTCTTGGAATGCAGCTGCCGAAATGGCGGATCCGGACGCTTTCGATGATGGCGGCAAGGAAGAGAGGGATGATCAGGGCGGCCAGATACCAGCCTAAGAAAGCGCACGAGGCAAAGGCCAGGGCTAGGGTCAGGAAAAGGGCGCCTCGCACGCTCAACTCCCGGCGGTTCTCGGTGAAATAGACCAGCAGGGTGCCGCCGCTGCACAGGTTGAACAGAAAGATATGCAGCCGCTCGAAATTCATCACCGCAGGAGGCACCAGATGATGCAGAAAACCGCAGGCCAGGGCGGTCGTCATAAGGAGCCAGATGACGATTTTGAATTGCCCTGCCAGTTCAAGATGGTGGGACGGCAGGGAAGCCGCAAGCCCTTTCTGCATCGCTGGATTTTTCATCATTCAACAATCTTAAGCTGCTGGCTCATTTCGTCCCCGGAAGTGTGAAGGTAAGTCTCGCCCGTCTGCCTGATGCTGCGTTGTTTCGCAGAAGAATAGTAAGCCGAAAGTAATATCTTCAAAGTCATCTGTCTAATCTTTTCATACTCCTCCGACTCCCCCAGAGCTTCTACGGGGAGGATACCTAACAATTTTAGCATTCAAAAAACAACGAAAATTGTTAGAGGCGTTGCGATCTGTGATCTGCCGGTCACGGAATTATCTGATCGAGCGCTCGATTGTATATGGCTCAAAAATAAATGAATCTGAAAATCATAAATTAGTTAGGAGAGCTGCGAATCAGAGAGGGAATTTAAGGATTAGAAGAGGCAGTGAAGGCCACAGATGGACTGTGTAGTCCATTTGTGGATAACATCAAATGTGCAGCTTAAACTCAGTGGATAATTGTCTTGACTCAGGGGTCCACCTTAGTGACCAGGCGCAGACAGGATTTGGTATTGGGGAAGAGTGTTGCCACTCTAGGTGCATCCTTTCGGTAATCGGCGAGAAAGGCGGCCAACAGTCTCAATGCCTCCTGATTGTCGGGAGCGGTGAAGATTGCTCTGATGCGATCTGCCACCTCCTGCTTCATCTTCTGCCGAGGGACATACTGTTGGGCGTTCTGCTGCAGATGGAACTGGCAGCGTTGCCAGGGAACGGTCGGAAATATGGCGCTGCGTGCTGTCTTCAAGCCCTCGTGAGCATCGGAGATAAAACTTGGTGCCATGCAGTCCTCGATCTTTGAGCTTGCCGAGAAATCCTCGCCAATGGACCTCATGCTCCGATAATTTTACCGAAACGCCAAGAACTTCCCGCTTACCCTCGGTGTCGACACCGACAGCAATCAAAACGGCAGAGGAAACTACTACCCCGCCATGACGGACTTTTCGTAATGGGCATCGAGAAAAACATAAGGATAGGCCCCCAAGGGGCGTTCTCGCCATTCCATCACCAAACCGAACGGCAAGATCATCTATGTCAATCCGGCCTTCACCCGGCTAACCGGATACACGCCCAAGGAAGTGCTCGGTCACACTCCGAAGCTCCTGCAGAGCGGCTACCATGACGACCGGTTCTACCGCCTCCGGACAGGTCTGGGCAGGGCGGTTTCTCAACAAGAAGAAGGACGGTACGATCTATCGGGGAAAATCGACTATTTCGCCGGTGAAAGACGATCAGGGGAAGATCGTGAATTATGTGGCGGTCAAGCATGACATCACCAAGGAAGTAGAACTGGAAAACCAGTTCCGCCAGGCCCAGCGGCTGGAATCGATCGGTATGTTGGCGGCCGGGGTGGCGCACGAGATCAACAGCCCCATTCAGTACGTTCTCGGCAATACGCAATTTCTTGGGGAGGCGCTGTACGACCACCTCCTTGCTCAAGGTTCATGAACATTTTGTGAAGATTGTCGCAAATGCTGGAGTCTTCGGCGAGGAGGTGGCGGCGATCGGCCGGATGGAGGACGAAGTCGACCTCGCCTTTCTCAAGGAGGAGACCGGTAAGGCCATCGATCAGGCCCTCGAGGGGGATTCAGCGCATTTCGGCCATCGTCAAGGCCATGAAAGATTTCGCCCAGCCGGGCAGCCTGGACAAGGTCCCGGAATCTTCGATCCCTTCTTCGCCACCAAACCAGTGGGGCGGGGCAGGGGCCAGGGCCCGTCGGTCGTCCATGGGGTCATTGTCGATAACCATGGCGGCTCTATCCGGGTTGTTTCAACCCCCGGACTCGGCACGGAACTCATCATAGAGCTGCCGCTATCACCGAGCTGACCGAAATTCTCTTATTGTTCCCCTCTCCCCATCAGCTTGCGGGCGGCGTTGACGATCGCAGGCGTATCGATGTGACTGTTCTTCCACAAGGTTTTTTGCGGACCATGCTCGATGAAGTGGTCGGGGTGGCCGAGCATGCAGGTGTGCACGCCATAGAGCCCGCGCCGGCTGAAGAGTTCGAGGACGGAACTGCCGAAGCCGCCCTGGCGGGCACCATCCTCGATGGTCACGACCTTGCCGGTGTGACTGGCCCACCGGCAGATCAATTCGGCGTCGAGAGGCTTGATGAAGCGCGGGTTGACGACCGCCGCTGCTATGCCATCTTTCTGCAGCTCGTCGGCCGCTTCGAGTGCCGGGTAGACCCTGTTGCCCACTGGGAGCAAAAGAACATCGTCGCCTTCCCGCAACAACTCCCCGTGGCCGATTTCCAGTTGCCGCAGGTTTTCCGCCAGCGGCACGCCATAGCCCTTGCCGCGCGGATACCTGACCGCGGCCGGACCGTTGTAATAGACCGCGGTGAAGAGCATATGCCGCAGTTCCTCTTCATCCTTGGGGGCCATGATGACCATATTGGGAATGGCGCGGAACAGTGAGATATCGAAGACCCCGTGATGGGTAGGTCCGTCATCGCCGACCACGCCCGCCCGATCGATGGCGAGCGTCACCGGCAGGTTGGGAATGCAGATATCGTGGATCAACTGATCCAGGGCCCGCTGAAAGAAGGTGGAGTAGATGGCCACCACCGGCCGCATCCCTTCCACGGCGAGTCCCGCCGCAAAAGTCAAAGCATGCTGCTCGGCTATCCCCACATCGAAGAAGCGCTCGGGAAATTTGCCGGCAAAATTCTTCAGCCCCGTGCCCGAGAGCATGGCCGCGGAGATGGCGACGATTTTTTCATCCTTTTCCGCCATTTCGGTCATGGTATTGCCGAAGACCTGGGTGTAGGTGGGCGTGGCCTTTGCGGCGTTTGCAGCCAGCGGCGTGCCGCTGACGATGTCGAAGGGGCCGATGCCGTGGAAGACGTCGGGATTTTTCTCCGCCGGTGCGTAGCCCTTGCCCTTTTTGGTCAGCACGTGGATGAGCATCGGCCCTTGGGAGTTGTCCCGCACCGTCTCCAGGGTCTCCAGTAGGTCATCGAGGTTATGGCCGTCGATCGGCCCGATATAGTTGAACTTGAAGGCCTCGAAGAGCATGCCGGGGGTAAAAAAACTCTTGAAGCTCTCCTCGCTTTTCCTGAGGATATTGAGGATATTCTCGCCGACATCGGAGATCTGCAGTTTTTCGACCAGATGGGCCTTGACCCGGCTCATGGTCCGGCCGGTGAGCTTGCGGCTTAAAAAGCTCGACAGGGCACCGACGTTGGGCGAGATCGACATCTCGTTGTCATTGAGGATGACGATGAGATTCTTGTCGAGATGGCCGGCATGGTTGAGGGCTTCGAAGGCGAGACCCGCGGTCATCGAGCCGTCGCCGATCACCGCGATGACGCGGTTCTTCGCCTTTTTCAGGTCCTTGGCCAGGGTCATGCCAAGGGCGGCGGAGATGGAGGTGGAACTGTGCCCGGTTTCGAAGGCGTCGTAGCGGCTCTCCTTGAATTTGGGGAAGCCGCTCATCCCCTTGTATTGTCGGAGGGTGGCGAATTGCTCGCGCCGCCCGGTAAGGATCTTATGGGCATAGGATTGATGGCCGACATCCCAGATGAGCTTGTCGCCGGGCGTATCGAAGATGTAATGCAGGGCGATGGTCAGTTCCACCACCCCGAGACTTGGCGCGAGGTGCCCGCCCGTCCTGGCCACAGTCTGGACAATCAGCTCGCGAATCTCATGGCCGAGCTTCATGAGTTCGGGGACGGAAAGTTTGCGGATGTCGGCCGGTGAATCGACTTTGGCGAGAAGAGTAAAGGGAGTTGGCGGAGGTATCGACATATTTTTCTAGTAAAACGGTAAGCTTGAAAACATCCGAATGATGTTTTCAAGCAAAGGATCAATGATTCCTGGTGTAGATATATTCGGCAAGCTGCCGAAGAGGACCGGCTTTGTCATCGAAGTCTGAGAGAGCCGAGACGGCTGCGGCGACCGCCTCCTTTGCCTTCTCTTTCGTCTTTTCGATGCCGAAGTAGGCGGGATATGTAGCTTTCCCGCGGTCGGCATCGGAGCCGGCAGCCTTGCCGAGCTGTTCCGTGGTCGAGGTGGCGTTGAGCAGGTCGTCGACGATCTGGAAGGCCAGGCCGATCCTGTCGCCGTACCGAGTCAGCTGTTCGAGCTGCCCGGCCGAGGCGCCGGCCCCGATGGCACCGGCCAGCACCGAGGCAGTGATTAAAGCGCCGGTCTTGCTCCGGTGGATCGTCTGCAGGGTTGTAAACGGAAAGGCTGAATTTTCGTTTGCGATATCGAGAGCCTGGCCGCCGACCATGCCGACCGGGCCGGCTGCGCCGGCGATTGTATGGATGATTTTCAGACGACGTTCGGCCGGGATGGTAGTGTAGCGCGGGTCGCTCAGCAGGTCGAAGGCCAAGGTCAGAAGGCCGTCGCCGGCCAGGATCGCCCCGGCCTCGCCGAACAGGGTGTGGTTGGTCGGCTTGCCCCGCCGCAAACTATCGTCGTCCATGGCCGGCAGATCGTCATGAATCAGCGAATAGGTGTGGATGCACTCCAGGGCGCAGGCAATCGGTATGAGACTTCTCTCTGTTTCCGGGCCATTGTCGATGGCTTCGCCAGCCGCGAGACAGAGAATAGGGCGGACGCGCTTGCCGCCGACGAACAGGCTGTATCGCATCGCTTCAATGTGTTCGGCAAACGGCCCGTCGGCCTTGAGCATCAGGGCTGCAAGGCCTTCTTCCACCAACCGCTTTTTTTCACTCAGATAGGTCTTGATGTCCACTTTCCTGTTCATCCTCGAAGGGAATGGCTTCCAGCTTGCCGTCTTTGCTCAACAGGAGTTCGATCTTTGCCCGGGCTTCGTTCAATTGCTCGTTGCAGAAACTCGCCAGCCGTATGCCTTCGTCGAATTTTTTCAGGCTGGACTCCAGGCTCAACTCGCCGTCGGCAAGTTCCTCGGTGATCTGCTCGAGTCGTGCCAGGGCCGCTTCAAACGTTTTTTTTGCCATAATTAAACGGATATCACTCAGGATGCCGCGTGGTGAAAAGTAAGTTGCTTGGTTCTTTCTTTCCGGATAGAACTACACCGATGCATCCCGTATAGGAGCCTGTCGGATTATGCCCTTTTTCCCCATATCTTCGTTAAACTCAAAAAAATTATCCTCGGAATATTAAGTATATGCCTCCGGTAATTTTTTCGAGTTTGCCTCGATCTGAGAAAAAA
>Ga0079306_1001821_pt1 | contig 13121 bp, 13 predicted proteins | sample Methanotroph_Enr_FD_79181 | JGI IMG/M metagenome (GOLD analysis project Ga0079306, IMG submission 79181) | Enriched soil microbial communities from Old Woman Creek wetland in Ohio, USA - Methanotroph_Enrichment_5 | ecosystem: Environmental > Terrestrial > Soil > Wetlands | place: USA: Ohio...
ATTTACCTTTCACGCGCCAGGTTGAATACCCTGATCCTGGATGCCGGAACAATCGGGGGCCAAATGGTTCTTACCCATGAAATTGCCAACTATCCGGGTGTGGAAAATATTAGCGGGTACCAACTTGCAAATATCATGCGTAAGCAGGCAAGTGCATTTGGTTGCAGGATCGTGGGAAACACTCCCTTACGTTCGCTGGAACTGGATACTGATGTTAAAAGGATTGTTACAGATGAAGGTGTTGTTTACACTGCAAGTGCTATCATTCTAACCCCCGGTGGCCGTCCCAGGAATTTGGGCATCCCTGGTGAAGATGTCTATAAAGGACAGGGCATTTCATATTGTGCCACCTGCGATGGAGACTTTTTTACCGGTAAGGAAATAATTGTAATTGGCGGGGGAAACTCGGCCCTGGAAGAAGCCGTTTCCCTTACCAAATATGCAACCAAAGTTACAATTGTTCACCAGTTCGATCATTTTCAGGCTTTTGAATATGCAGTGGATGAAGCAAACAATAATCCTAAAGTAAACCTGCTTTTGGAATCAGTTATTACTGAATTCTATGGTGATGAAAGATTGAAAGGTGCCGTAATCAAAAACCTGAAAACTGGTGAACTGACCCGCTTTAATACAGATGGGGTTTTCATTTTTATCGGGTATGTTCCTAATACGGAAATGCTTGAAGGAAAAATTGAACTGAATAAGTGGAGAGAGATTGTGGTCAATACAGATATGGCTACAGATATCCCAGGCGTTTTTGCGGCAGGAGATTCAGTAGCAAAGAAATACAGGCAGGTGACCACAGCCGTGAGTGATGGTACTATCTCTGCATTGGCAACAGCCAACTACCTGCATCAATTAAAAATGAAAGAAAAACTACAATTAACGTAACAATAGTATGACAAACACTGTGATCCTAATCGTCATTGCCGTGATAGCAGGCGCTATCATTTATCTCTATTTAGCTGCCCGACGCATAAAGAATATGCCGGAAATGCCTGAGAGTGGGAATCTTGTTAATCTGAATCCGGGAAATTTTCAGCAGCAAACCCGATCAGGAGTAGCTCTCATCGATTTTTGGGCTTCCTGGTGTATGCCTTGTAAAATGATGGCACCCATTTTGAATGAAGTAGCAGACGAAATCGGGGATAAAGCCAAAATCTGTAAAGTGAATGTAGAAGATCATCAGCAGTTGTCCTCAAAATTTTCTGTCCGCAATATTCCGACCTTGATTCTATTAAAAAATGGTAAAGAAGTAGAACGGTTTGTTGGAGTGAAGACAAAGGATTTCCTCATCAAGCAGATCAATAAAGTGAAATAGATTCACGCCTTCCATGTAAAGTTCAGTTTTTACTTAACAAAATCCAAATAATGAAAGAAACTTGTGAAACAAGCAAGCGGCCAGGAACGTTCAAGGAAATAATAAGGTCATCCTGCTTCTGGAAGCCGGCAGCCGGTATTATGATTGGCGGAACATTGGGTTTCCTTTACTATTTCTATGTTGGTTGCAGTTCCGGCACTTGCGCTATTACCGGCAATCCTTATTCAAGTATTCTGTTTGGCGGAGCCATGGGATTTTATGTTCTCAACAGTCCCTGTAGCAGGTGCTAATTAAAAACAATAAGTAATTATAAATTGATACCAATGAATGAATTACTGATAGAAAAACAAAGCCAGTTCAGTATTGAAAAAACTGTTGAATTGATTGTAGCAGAAGCAGAAAGACGAAATTGGAGAATTCCGGCTGTCCATGATCTGCAACAAACTCTTGCCAAATCAGGAAAAATTGTGATGCCAGTGAAAATTATCGAGTTATGTAAGCCTGAGCATTCAGGAAAGATGCTGGAATTGAACCATGAACGTGCAATTTCGGTGATGATGCCGTGCCGCATATCCGTCTTCGAAAAAGAAGACGGGATTACCTATATTGCTTTGATGAACGCTGCAGCTATGGCAGCAAGCATGCCGGAGACCATTTCGGGAACAATGATTGCTGCAGCAAATGAAACAGAGCAGATTATTGAAGTAGTAATAAAAGATTAACCATATTTCTTTAAGCTGAAGATTCTGCTTTACTGATAAATTATCCATTTTGAAGCCTTGTGCTGAAGAATGGATTTTTTTTATCCCGAGATTATCCATTCAGATCTTTTCCTGTCAAATCTGCATCTGAGTTGTCGAAGTGGTTTAATTGCCGGTCCCTTGAGAGGTTTTCCAGTACTGGCTTCAAAGTTGGAGCCATGACAAGGACAAATGATCCTGTCATTAACCTCCTGTTTCAGCAAACAACCGGCATGAGTGCAGGTAGTTGAGTACGCCGTAAGGTTGTTACCTGATGAGCAAATATAAAAATCATCATAGAAAGTAACTCCCTTTGGAACGGGCAAAGCAACCTTCCGGATTGATCGCGGGGATGAAAGTGAAACCTGTTTCCTTACGATCTGATCCCACAGGTAAATAAACCCACCAAACAGCAGTGTCCCCAGGATGGCGAGAAAGGTCTTCCGGCTGATTGGTTGCTTAAGAGGCATAAATCATATTTGAATAAAGCCCAAAACTACTGGATTTTATACAGGCCTGCAATTTAACCAGGAAATGCTCGGATGATATTTATCAACCTTTTTTATGTCGCAGAACAGTTTTTAATATGACAATAATAACATACTTATAAATAATTGATATTGAATATGTTAAAGTATCTTCATTCAATTTAGAATTGATCTTAAAACCCATATAATATTCACATTATCAGCATTATATATTAATATTACTAAATGTGTCCGGGATAACTGGTTCGTAAGGAACTGATAAGCAATATGTTAAAAAACACATCTAATAGATATGGTTTTTTGCATATACTAACAATTACGCTACTTTTGTTTTGTTACGTGAATAACAGTAATGGAACCACCAGGCATCGACTGGTTATCCCTAAAGAATTTCACATGAAGACAAGAAGAGATTTTATTAAGATCAGTGCTTTAGGCCTTGGAGCCACCGCTGCTATGGGTGGTGCTGCAAAATGGGTACTCGGGGGCCCGGTTGGAAATCTGTTGGGGAAGTCAGAGGACGATTCACCCCAATTCAAGAGGTTTCCGACCTATTGTGAAGTCTGTTTCTGGAAATGTGCCGGCTGGGCATATGTGACTCCGGAAGGAACCATCCAAAAAATCATTGGAAATGCTGATGACCCGCAGTGCAACGGCAGGCTTTGTCCTCGTGGCACGGGAGGGGTTGGAATGTTTTCAGACCCCGACAGGCTTAAGAAGCCCTTAATCAGGGTGATTAAGGATGGACACCAAACTTATCGGGAAGCAAGCTGGAATGAAGCCCTGGATTTTGTTGCTGAAAAAATGAAAGGAATTGCAGCTAAGCATGGACCGGAAAGCATGGCTTTATTCAACCATGGTTCATCCGGTCATTATTTTACACATTTGCTGAATGCATTTGGTTCGAATAACGTTGCTGCACCTTCATTTGCCCAATGCCGGGGTCCCCGGGATACGGGTTTTGAAGCTACTTTCGGTGAATCGGTTGGAAGTCCTGAAGCTACTGATATCCGTGATACCCGTTGCCTTGTATTGATTGGTTCCCATATCGGGGAAAACATGCATAACGGTCAGGTGCAGGAAATGTCGGACGCTATTGATAAAGGAGCTATTATCATCACAGTGGACCCGCGTCTTTCCACTGCTGCCAGCAAATCAAAGTATTGGCTACCTATCAAGCCATCCACTGACATAGCCTTGCTTCTGTCCTGGATACATGTTCTTGTATATGACGAATTTTATAACAAGGATTATATCGCCAGGTATGCAGAAGGTTTCAATGAACTGAAGGAGCATGTTAAGGATTTCACCCCTGAATGGGCTTACGGAATAACAACGATCAAACCTGACCTGATCAGGCTTACTGCCAGGGAAATGGCTAATGCTGCTCCCTCGGCACTTATCCATCCCGGCAGGCATACCACCTGGTATGGTGACGATGTGCAGCGATCAAGGGCAATTGCAATCCTTAATGCATTGCTTGGTTCATGGGGTAACCGGGGTGGCATCTTCTTCAAAGAAGGGATCAAATTCCCGGAATTCCCACATCCTGAATATCCTAAACCGGCCTGGTCGTGGCAGGATACCCTTAACGGGCGTTATCCCCTGGCCAAAGAAGCCGTAACTAATACTGTAATAGAGGCATCCATTCCAGAACCGGGCAAAGAAAATGTGATACGAGGTTGGATAATCTCAGGAACAAACCTTGTAGTTTCCGTTCCTTTGAAGGAACAGCTGATGAAAGCAATGCAATCGCTTGAGCTGTTGGTTGTTGTTGATACCATGCCCATGGAAATCACCGGGTATGCAGATGTGGTATTACCTGAATGCACCTACCTTGAACGCTATGATGATCTGCGTGCTTCGGCTCACCGCGAACCTACCATCGCTTTAAGGATGCCTGCAGTTTTACCTATGTATGAAACCAAGCCTGCATGGTGGATCGCCAAACAGATTGGTGAGAGACTGGGACTTGGTGCTTTTTTCAATTACAAGGATTATGAGGAAGTTCTCGACTGGCAATTGAAACAGGCAGGTCAGTCGCTGGAGGAAATGAAAAGAATTGGCGTCAAGCGGCTTGAGCGCAGCAAAGGCCCTCTTTATATCGAACCGGGCGTTGATTATGCATTCAAGACAACAAGCGGGAAGATCCAATTGTATTCAAAAGAACTTGCCATGGCAGGGTTCGAAGCAATGCCCGTGTATCATCCTCATCCTGAGCCCCAGGAAGGTTTTTATCGACTTATCTATGGTCGTGCCCCGATGCATACATTCAGCCGTACAGCCAACAACCCGAACCTGGTTGCCCTGATGCCGGAAAATGCGATCTGGATCAATCCCGATGTTGCAAATATCTGGGGTTTCAAGAAGAACCAATACGTATGGCTTAAAAACCAGGATGGTGTTGTATCCAACTTCCCGGTTAAGGTAAGGCTTACAGAGCGCATCCGGTGGGATTCAGTATATATCGTTCACGGTTTCGGGCATCATCATAAACCACTGCACCTTGCCTATGGCAGAGGCGCCAACGATACCGAGCTTGTTACCAATGTTATGATTGATCCAATCATGGGAGGGACAGGCATGCGCGGAAACTTTGTGACATTTTTAAAGGATGATCCAAGAAAGGAAATCGAATCATGAGATATGCAATGGCCATTGATACCCGGAAATGTGTAGGTTGCAGCGACTGCGTGGTTGCCTGCCAGACTGAAAACGATGTTCCTATTGGTTTTTGCCGCGACTGGGTAAGTGAAACCGTGGATGGGACCTATCCCAATGTCAGTATTGAACTGCGTTCGGAAAGATGCAATCATTGCGACAATTCACCTTGTGTGCGATGCTGTCCTACGGGTGCAAGCCATATTGAGGATGGCGGGATTGTGCTCGTTACCCATCACAAGTGCATTGGTTGTGGTGCTTGTATTGAGGCATGTCCTTATGAAGCCAGGTATTCGCATCCTGATGGGTATGTTGATAAATGTACATTCTGCATTCATCGTGTCCGTAAGGGAGAAAATCCTGCCTGCGTGAGTGTTTGTCCTACCAAATGCATGTACTTCGGTGACCTGGATGATCCCAATTCAGATATTGTGAATGTGCTGAAAAACCGAAAGTTCAAGTCACTTGCCCCTGAAGCAGGCACACAACCACAAATCTTTTACCTGGCATAATCGCTGAATCCTGAATAATATTAATAGGTATGAAACGAACATGTTTGCAAAAAACACAAACTCATATAAAATTTGTAAACATGGAGTTCCATCCGACCTTTAAAAATCAAATAAATTACGGATGAAAGAAGAATTATTTGTCAGTGGACGTAATATACCCAACATAGACCCTTACCTGAACATCTGGCATTGGCAGATCCCAATCTACCTTTTCCTTGGGGGCCTTGCTGCAGGTATTCTGTTTTTTGCCGGTGTTTACTATATCCTGGGCAAGGAAAAGGAGATGCCTGCCACCGTGAAATGGGCTCCCATGGTCGTTCCATTCACCCTCGTCATTGGCTTGTTCATGTTATTCCTCGACCTGAAGCATAAGATGTATTTCTGGCAATTGTATACTACCATCCGGTTGGAATCTCCTATGGGATGGGGAGCATGGGTATTAATGATTATTACCCCGATTTCAATCCTTTGGTCAGCCAGCTATATCAGGGAGCTATTTCCTAAATGGGATTGGAAGCTAAAATTCCTCAAGCAATTTGAGGCCTGGGTCATACGCAATCGCATATATGTTGCATGGCCTATGGTGATCTATGCAGTTATACTCGGAATCTACACAGGTATCCTGCTATCAGCGTTTAATGCGAGGCCTTTGTGGAACACTGCGCTATTAGGACCTTTGTTCCTCGTTTCAGGAATGTCTACCGGTGCCGCTACAATCATCCTTATCAGTAAAAGTCATGATGAGAGAAAGGCCATTGGCCGGCTTGACCTGTTGCTTATTGTGATTGAATTGTTCTTCATTACCCATATGATCATGGGATTCCTGGCCGGGTCCGAGGTGCAGATTAACGCTGCCAACCTGTTTTTGGGCGGACAGTTTACGGTCTCTTTCTTCGTGTTTGTCATTGTACTAGGATTGATTTTCCCCGCTGCGTTGGAGGTCCTTGAGCTTTTTGGCTATAAGGTGCCAATAGTAATCCCGGCAATTATGATCCTGATAGGAGGGCTCATTTTCCGGTTCATTATGGTGGAAGCCGGCCAGATCACCCGGTATCTTTACTAGCAAATCCGTGAAACAAAATTGCGGGATAAGGCATATCAGATTACTTAATTCAGATATCCGCCATCCTCAATCCGACATCTGAAATAATTATCATTATGAATATAAAGAAAAACACAGGAACCTTCTACCTCAATCCCTACCTGGGAGGAGTGTTCCTCGGCCTCGTTCTGATGTCGACCTTTTATTTTACCGGAAGGGGGCTTGGCGCCAGTGGAGCTGCAAAAAGCACAGTGGTTGCTGCTGTGAATGCCGTGTCGCATGAACACGCTGAAAAATCCCATTATTATGGCAAATTTATCAGCGATGATCAGCATCCCATGAATACCTGGCTGGTATTTGAGGTTGTCGGTGTACTTGCCGGAGCCTTTTTGTCAGGCCTTCTCTTCAACCGCTTGAAATTTAAAGTTGAACATTCACCCAAGATCACTTCACGGCGAAGGTTGATCTTTGCCTTATCCGGGGGATTATTGTTCGGGATAGGGTCGCAATTGGCCAAAGGATGCACCAGTGGCGCTGCTCTAAGCGGAATGGCTGTCTTATCCCTGGCAGGATTCATTACAATGATCGCTATTTTCGGGACGGCTTTCATTTTTGCCTGGGTATTTAAAAAGAATTGGATTTAACTGATTAATACGTAAAAGCTATGGTTGGACCTTTAATTCCAATGGGTGTTATCCCACAGGCCTGGGATAATGTTTTTGCCGTGCTCCTGGGCATGGGCTTCGGGTTTACCCTCGAGGCTTCCGGTTTTTCTTCCTCCAGGAAGATCATAGGAACTTTTTTCGGGTATGATTTCGTGGTTCTGAAAGTCTTCTTTACCGCAACCATTACAGCTATGCTGGGGCTACTCTACTTTTCCTACCTGGGATGGGTTGATTACTCGATGCTGTATATCCAGCCTACTTATATAACATCTGCAATTGTGGGAGGCATTGTGATGGGAATGGGCTTCTCGATGGGCGGTTATTGCCCTGGTACCAGTTTTTGCGCTGTTGCCATAGGCAAGCTGGATGCATTGGTTTTTACAATAGGGATGCTCATTGGAATATTCATTTTCTCTGAAGCCTTTCCACTTTTCGAAAAGATGTACAACAGTGGCTTTCTCGGATCAGAGCTGGTCAATGATTCTTTAGGCATGTCAAAGGGTTTATTTGCCTTCCTTTTGGTGGTTATGGCAGTAGGAATGTTCTGGGCTGCAACCTGGGTTGAACGCAAGGTAAAAAGAGTGGATTATTAATAATTAAGGAACATGGACAGAAGATACACTTTACTTGCCATCCTGCTTATAGTTGCAGCATTTGGACTGCTGATACTTCCTGACAGGGATAAGCCCAACGAGATCAATCCACAGGAGTTGCTCACAGCTATTGACGACCATGCCCGCTTCCTTAGTACTGATCTGATCACTGAGCGTATTATTGGTTCAGACCCTGCCCTTCAATTGATTGACGTTAGATCAGCAGATCAGTTCAGGCAATTTGCCCTGCCAGGCGCAGTGAATATTCCTTTGGATTCCTTACTGAGTTCTCAATGGAGAGAGACCTTAATGCAGCAGGGAAAGGATAAGGTATTCTATTCAAATGCCGATATTGAAGCCGACCAGGCCTGGCAGATATGCAGGCGAAGTTCTTTCAAGCGGATCTTTGTCATGAAAGGTGGACTCAATTATTGGTACACTTCAATTATGAAATGCTCTCCTCCTAAAGCCACAGCACCTAGCCAGGAGATAGACCTGTACAATTTCCGCCTGGCTGCCCGACAATATTTTACCGGCGGAGAATCTGCCGGAGCAGCAAAAGACGACAGCAGTAAGGGTGCAGCTTCGAAAGTTGCCGAACAAGTTAAAGTGATCAAAAAGGAACCTAAAGCTGCTTCCGGAGGCGGTTGTTAATCTTTAATACCATGAACCTAAAGAAATTTATCAGGACAAACCGGCTTTTTCTTGCCGCATTGCTATTCCTTATAGTAATTATTGCCATACTGTTAAGCCTAAGAGTGCCTACTGTTACCTATAGAGTGAATCCCGACAAGGTTTCAGCAATGTTGGCCGAAAGCGGAAACCAGATGTCCCCATTGAGCCTTTTTGGATTATTGTCCAAAAATCCAACAGGAATAGTTGTTGTTGATATCCGCAGTTCTGATGAATATTCCAAAGGACATATAGAAAATGCTTTGAATATCCCTGTAAAGGAACTATTGCAAAACCGGTCGGTTACATTCTTCCAGGAACTTGAGAAGTCAAGCACTCCTGCAATCCTCTATGGAAATGACCAATTACAGGCTAATGGCCCCTGGCTGCTGTTACAGCAACTGGGAATTGAAAATGTTAAAGTGTTGCAGGGAGGGTATGCATTTTACAAGACATTACCTTTAGCTGATTCCTTATTGCAGAAAAGTGAATTTGAGTGGAACGTGGAGTTGACCCGGATTGATACTTCCGAATATTTAAAGGTTGGTAATGAAAAAGTTGTGGCAGCATCATCAGAAAATTCTGCCAGGAAAACTCCTGAAAAGGTTGTTCCGGTGAAGAAGCCAGTATCAGGCGGAGGAGGATGCTGACCCTTTTCTCTTGAGAACTTTGTTTTTAGGAAATACTGATAAAGGGTTTCTCTTTCCAGGAAACAGGATAGGATTTGCTTTCAATATCCCTTTTTCCCGATCGATATTTCCAGCCTGGCTGAAACGATCATGTAATCAATCCTCGCCTTTACCAGGTTTAACCGGCTCTCTGCTTCAAGTGATTCTGAATCCAGCAGGTCCAGGTTGGTAAGAGTTCCGGCTTTATAACTCAGGTCCGCTAAACTTCGTGCTTCCTCAGCTTGTGCAAGCTGAAGTTCTGTCTGTTCTATCCTCCGAATGGAAACCTCCAGGTTGGATGCATTCTGGAATACCTCTGAAGAGATTTCCCGCCGGATATGCTCCAAGTCCTGTTTACAATATAGCGTTATCGTAATGAATATTAAATTTCTTTGTTCGGTTCAATCAGGCTGATACCTTCCAGTCCCCGTAAAATAAGTCTTTTCTTATATAATGCTCCTACTGCCATTTTAAACGTTTTCTTACTTATTCCAAATATTCGGTAAATTTCTTCAGTGGGGCTTTTATCGGTAATTTCAATGAATCCATCATGGATACGGAGGATTTCAAGGATAGATTGTGAAAGCTCATCCACTTTTTCATATCCATCCTTGTATAATCGCAAATCGATTTTCCCATCTTCCCGGATTTTCCGGATATAAGCCTTAAGCTTCTGGCCTTTTTTCAGAGGTTTGAATACCTCGTTTTTATAAAATATCCCTTCATGCCGGTTATTGATAACTGCCTTGTAACCCAGGTCCGACTCTCCGATTATCATTAGATCAACTTCATCACCAGGCAGGTAATTCACAGGTTCGTGGTTCAGGAATTGCCCAAGTTTGGCGGAAGCAGCGATCCTATTGGTTTCGGCATCAATGTAAATGAATACAATATAGGATTTGCCCTCCTCCATGGGTTGTTTCTGCTCACGGAACGGGACAAGCAGATCTTTTGGGAGCCCCCAATCCAGGAATGCACCGATGGAATTCACGGCAACGGCCTGTAAATAAGCAAACTCCCCAACAATTGCTATTGGTGTTTCTGTAGTAGCTATGATTCGGTCTTCAGAATCAAAATAAATGAAAACATCTATTTTATCCCCGATCTTGCAAGATTCGGGGGCATACCTGAGAGGAATAAGAATTTCACCTTCTGGTCCACCGTCAAGGTAGAAACCGAAGTCTACCTTCCGCTGGACTAAAAGTGAATTGAATTTACCAATATTTGCCATTGTATCCTGAAAGATACAAAGGTAAGTTATTAGCGCTTGCTTTGATTTATTAAATACTGGTTGTAGCTGTTAGCTTGAACTTTTTGCAGAAAAATGTTTTTCAAGCAATGCAAGGAAATCATTAATTACCAGTGGCTTTGATACATATTCATCACAGCCGCATGCAAATGCTTTTATCCTGTCCGATTCGCGCGCATAGGCCGTTTGAATCATTATAGGTAATTCCGGCCGATCCTGTTTAATCAACTTTGTGGCTTCGTATCCATCCATGATTGGCATTTTGACATCCATTATTACTATTTCGATATCAGGATTTGTCTTACAAGTCATTACCGCTTCAGCTCCATTAAGTACCCTGATAAGATTAACATTCAAACCCGAGAATATCTGCTCAAGGAGCATGAAATTAAAGTCTTCATCCTCAGCAACAAGTATGGTTCTTTGTTTTTCGAGATTGAACACTTCATCCGAATCAAAACCATGTTTCTTTGAATGGCCGTTTCTCTTTACTTCGAAAGGCAAAGTGAAATAGAAAACAGAACCTTTACCAGTCTCAGAGGTCAGCCAGATTTTTCCGCCCAACAACTCAACATAAGCCTTGGAGATTGAAAGCCCCAGGCCTGTTCCTCCATATTGGCGTGCTATTGTACTGTCTGCCTGTCTGAAACGTTCAAATATTTCCTCATGCATATTCTCAGGTATACCTATCCCGGTATCTCTTATATAAAACTCCAGGAAGTTTTCCTTAATAGTGTAGCCAAAATCGACCTGTCCGCTTTTCGTAAACTTGAGTGCATTCCCGATAAGGTTCGACAATATCTGGACAAGTTTGGTCTCATCGGTATCAATCGAGGTTTCCTCATCGGGCAGTGAAGTCTGACAATTAAAGCGCAATTGCTGGTTACTTGCTTTTACTTCAAATTGCTTATAAAGATCCTTTAATGTGTTGTTAAGGTTAAATTTATTATTATTTACGATTTCCTGGCCGGTTTCGATGGTTGCTATGTTTATGATATCAGTAATGATAAGGAGCAACTGGTTGCTTGCATTGCAAATGATATCAGTGAAATACTTCCTTTTCTCCGGGAGAAGGTTCGGTTCATTGAGGAACCCGGAGAAACCTATGATTGCATTCATAGGAGTCCGTATTTCATGTGAAATATTATTCAGAAATGCTGTTTTCAGCCTGTCATTCTCAATAGCCTTTTCCTTGGCAGAGATTAACGCTTCCTCCGATTTTTTATGTTCAGTAATGTCCTGGATTGTACCAATCATTTTAATTGGGTAACCATTTCTATCCATCACTAGTTCTCCAAGCCCCAATATCCAGCGTTCAACCCCATCATTGATCCTGCAGATCTTATATTGCTTGTTAAAAGGACTTTTGTTGGAAAGAACCTCATTGAGGAAATACTGTTGCATTTCTTCTCTTTGTGATATATCGATAATTGAAATCCATGATTCAAGCGTCCTTTCGGATGACTCGTCCAATCCCAGAATATCATCAAGTACAGGGGAAGAAGACCATTTGTTGTTTGTTATATTAAAACTATAGGAACCTATCCGCCCTACTCGTTGGGACTCGGTTAACCAGAATTGCTTTTCCTGCAATTGTTCTTCAGCAATTTTCCTCTCAGTAATATTACGTGATACACCAAGGAAACTCACAAATTTTCCATTATCATCAAAAATACCGCTAACGGTAACTTCAACCCATACAGTTGATTGATTCTTACAAGGTTGTTCCAGGATAAGGCAATAGCTATCAAATCGGCCCCCTTTTTCAATCTGGGCCATTGCTTTATTCATGAAATCTCTAGCTTGTATTGCAGACTCCGGGGTCAGGGATTCATTTTCTGTTTGCAAAAGGGCTTCCTGGGGAGTATACCCTCTTAACCGCTCTACTGAAGGGCTGATATATGTGTTGTTTCCCTTAATATCCATTGTCCAGATCACATCGGAAGAATTCTCGGCAAGTAGGCGGAACTTTTCTTCGCTTTTTGAAAGTCGTTCTTCGGCTTTTCTTTGTTCAGTTACATCACGGTGTACCCCTCTTAATTCCAGTTTGCCGGTTTCTTCGTTAAAGTATGCATATGCCGTTATTTCTGCCCAGATATAGGAACCATCTTTGCAAGGTTGTTTGGCAACCTGTGTGTGATATGTGCCTGGCTTTTCCCTTCCGGAGGATGCATCATCAATGATCTTCTGCATATCATGCACCAGTTTCTCACTGTACTTGGGATCCACTATTTTTTGCATAGGGAAGGTCATAATCTCTTCGGAAGTAAAGCCCACCATTTTTTGTGCCGAAGGACTGATGTACCTAAATCTTAGTGTATCCGGATCCAGGATCCAGATCACTTCCTTCATGTTCTCGGTAAGGGCACAATATAAATCCGCACTCTTCCGAATTGTAAGTTCAGCTTGCTTCCGCTCTGTGATATCTTCAATGTAAGTGACGAAATACTCAATTCGCTTGTTTGTACTATGCACAATCCCAGTTGAAACAATCGCCCATATGACAGATC
>Ga0079306_1001822_pt1 | contig 13120 bp, 15 predicted proteins | sample Methanotroph_Enr_FD_79181 | JGI IMG/M metagenome (GOLD analysis project Ga0079306, IMG submission 79181) | Enriched soil microbial communities from Old Woman Creek wetland in Ohio, USA - Methanotroph_Enrichment_5 | ecosystem: Environmental > Terrestrial > Soil > Wetlands | place: USA: Ohio...
GCAATTCTAACAGCTCAATATCCTCTGTTTTTAGTTTTATATATCTCATATTGAGACAAATATACGAATATTATCGCACAACACCAAATAAATGGTGTATTATATTATTCCAACTACTTAATTGATTATTTATCATTATGTTTTGTCTCTGTGAGTTGTTTTATCGCCAGTTCAATATTGCCATCCAGTTTTTCCACGAGATTGAATAATTCAACTTTTTCCGATTCTTCGGTGGTATAAGTCAGATATTCCTCCATGGACACTTCGGTGGCATACACGGCAGATTGAGTGCCGCCTAAGCCTATCCAAACCTCTTTATACAATCGGTTCGGATTGTTTGCCAGATTGATGGAAAGTATCTGTGCTTTTTCTTTTTCAGTGAGTCCAAGTAATGCCTGAATAGAATCAAACTTATTCATGTACTTGCGCTGATCCAAAAGGATTTTACAGTCAGAATTATTGATAATGGATTCTTTGACTATGGGAGATGCTATAATATCTTCCACCTCCTGCGTAACCACTATGGCTTCACCGAAATACTTACGAACCGTTTTGAAAAGGTATTTGATGTATTCTGCCATTCCTTCCTTGGCAATGGCTTTCCAAGCCTCTTCAATAAGGATCACTTTTCGAATACCCTTTAGCCGTCTCATTTTATTGATAAAAACTTCCATGATGATTATAGTGACAATCGGGAACAGAATGGGATGGTCTTTGATATTGTCTAGCTCAAAAACTATAAACCGTTTGGAAAGCAAATCAATCTGTTTGTCAGAATTCAGCAGGTAATCATATTCACCACCTTTATAATACGGTTCAAGCACATTCAAGAAATTATCAATATCAAAATCCTTTTCCCGCACTTTTTTCGCAGTAAGTACTTCGTGGTAATCCGTTTTTATATACTCATAAAAACTGTTGAAACTGGGGGCTAGTTCCTTTGTCTTTATTTTTTCGATATATAGACTGACTGCATTGGAAAGCGCCACTTCCTCGGCTCGGGTTGGAGGTTCATCATTTCGTTTCCATAAAGTCAAAATGAGGGTTTTAATACTTTCCTTTTTCTCAATGTCGTATATGCCATCCTCAGTAAAGAAGGGGTTGAAGGCTATCGGGTTTTGTTCCGAGTAAGTAAAATAGACACCATCTTCTCCCAATGTCTTGCGGTGAATCAATTCACAAAGTCCGAGGTAACTATTTCCGGTATCAATCAAGAGCACATGCGAACCTTGTTCGTAATACTGCCGAATCATGTGATTGGTAAAAAATGATTTTCCACTGCCTGATGGTCCGAGGATAAACTTGTTTCGGTTGGTGATGATCCCTTTTTTCATCGGCAAGTCCGAAATATCCACTTGAATAGGTTTACCGGTCAGTCTATCCACCATTTTGATTCCGAAAGGCGAAACGGAACTTTTGTAATTTGTTTCTTCGGTAAAAAAGCAAATGCCTTGTTCGATGAACGTGTAAAAACTCTCTTCTGCCGGAAAGTCGGCTTGATTGCCCGGAATACCTGCCCAAAAGAGTGTTGGCGTGTCCACGGTATTGTGTCTGGGTTTACATTCCATAAGTGCCAACTGGCTTCCTACATCATTCTTGATGTGTTTGAGTTCCTCCCGATCATCACTCCAGGCCATCACATTGCAATGGCAACGGATGGAGCAAAGTCCAAAACTATGTGCCTCGTTCAGGTATTTATCAATCCATTCTTTGTTGATTTGGTTGCTACGACTGTATTTTGAGAGTGAATGCATGTTCCGTCCCATTTTCTCGAATTTCCGCAGATTCTCCGTACTATCATCGATAAACAAGTATTGATTGTAGATATGGTTGCAGGAGAGCAACAATCCCACGGGAGAAGCGAACGATAATCGGCAATCAGAGCGATCAGTAGACAGTTTTTCATAGCGAATATTCGTTCTTACGCTAGCAGGCAAATCATCCACATCCGACAGCGTATGCAAGCAAAGGGTATTATCCCCAATCCGCATCTCATCTGGTTTTATCGTAATGTCTTTCAGTGTAGTTGTATTTTCCTGTGACAGCGAAAAGTACTTCTCCACGATTCCCGCCTTGTAGTCTGTTCCCACAATCTCATCGGTGTTCAATCGGGTAAGGGAAATAAATCCGCCATCATTTACTATTCTTTCAAATTGTCCGACAGCCTCCAAAAACCGCTCTATGGTTTCTTTATCCCGAAGCTCCTTAGGAATTATCGAACCGCGACACAAGGTTGAAAAGTTGCTTTGCATCCGCGAACGTTCCTTAGTAGTCTTGGTCAGGAAGAGGTAACAGGTATGATTCAGATAGGGACGTTCATTGAAATGTCGTTCAAAGCTTCGGGAAAGAAAACTCATTTCATCTTGTTTGATTTCCGATTCGTATTGTTCCTTGATATACCAATCTTGTTTGTGTACGATGGAATAATCGGGAAGTACCTTGACGGCTTTTGTCCACGAAGAATGAGTTGTTTCATATTCCTTTGCGGTCACGGTAAAGAGTTCGGGAAGTTCCACTTTGAAGGCAACCGTAATGTCGGCATCCTTTGAAATGATACAACCCATTTCCACACCCCAAATCGGGAATTTGCTTTCCAGCGTTGCAGCTTTTAATGTATTTCTCATAGTTGTTTTTGATGAATGTGTTTGAATAATCGGGGAAATTTCTTGCGATTAAGCAAGTAGTTTGGATGATTTCGGATGGCACCCAATTTCATAAGTCCATATTCGCCGTATCTGTGATTCAGTGCAAAAGTTTGCCAGACTAGAACAGAAGATGAAATAACTCCAAAACCGATACAGAACCATTGACCAATACCGGTCATATACAAAATCACGAAAAGGACAAAGATGGCGAGCAGTCCACCGGCAAAAAGAAAAAGGTATTGGCTTTTCAGTCCTTTGAACTCTACTGACTTTCCTATACCTTTGTTGATTGGATAGTGTGGCATGACTTTACAGGAAAAAGGAACGTAGAACAGTAGCTGCTACAATCAGAAAGATACAGGCTCCAAACCACGATGCCGCTGTTTTGCTGGTATCGGGGTCACCCGATGAAAATTTGCTGTATACTTTCACGCCACCGATTAAACCGATCACTGCCCCGATGGCATATACCAACTTAGTAGCTGGTTCAAAGTAGGATGTAATCATGGTAGTTGCTTCCGTAATACCACCCGAGCCATTTCCCTGCGCCTGAACCGATACATAAGCAGCGAGTAGGCTTGCTGCCGTTAGAAATACTTTTTTGTTTATCATAAAATGAAATTTTAAAATGTCATTGATTCGTGTCTTATAAAAAATTGTTTATCTCGAATTTTTCAAAATCGGCATTGCCACTTTCAGCATTCATTGAGTCTGTTCCCGGAGCATCCGGATTATACTTATTCAGCATTTCAGTGACTCGTTCTTTGCCACCAACAATTTGGGTGACCATTAGCTGGAACAGTTCTGTTTGCTCTATTTGTTGAATCGTGTTCACAGCATTCAATTCTGCTTCTGGGGAAGACCCGCTTTGTTGCATGACCTGAATAAGATTTTCCATCTCATCATACTCAATGCCGGTTGCTGGTTCGGAAATATCATCGTCTACAAAGCAATCTAAATCTTCTACCTCCTCCAGTAATTCCACGTCTGCGTATTCAGCTTCAATATCCAAATCCATTAGTTCTGGAGAATCGGAAAAAGCGCTGTCCAATTCACAATCATCTATCCTTGCCGACTTCACCATTTCATTGGACGTAGCAAATGTAGGGACGATTTCAACCGGTTTTTCAATCTGTCTCAGGCTGTCATCGTTTGTCGCAACATGGCTTAACTGAGTTTTTGTTTTACCCATCACATCTTCATTCATGGGGTCAACTGGTTTAATTGTTGGTGGTAATTTTCTTTTGGGAAACAGGAATTTTCGAATTTGGGCACGTTTCAGATAAAGCAGTACCCAAACGAGGTACAAGAGGGCTGATATAATCAATAGATTTGTCATTATAGTATAGGCTTTTTATAGAGAGTTTCGTAGAGTTGATTGATTTCTTCTTTGTGGCTTTCGAGATGCTGAAGGATGATGTTTTCTACATAGCTACTTATGGTAGCCTTGTGTCCACCTATCATATTGACGACATTAAAAAGGGTCAGGTGTGTCTCTCTTGAGATATAAAGACTTTGCCTATCAGAAAGGTCTACTTTCTCAAAGTAGGTCTTACGGTAGTCTGCTTGGGTATTTCGTTTTCTTGTCGGCGTTTCTTTAGGTTTAGGATTTTCAATGCTTGGTTCATTTTCGTTGATAACCTGTAGGTCATTTCCTAGGGAAGATTCTTTTTTTCTCGGAAAACCCTGCGAAATCATTTCCCGCATAAAATCCTCATCGACTTTTGGGATGGTAGTTTGCTTTGCCATGGGATTTATAGTTTGATGATATGAGCAATTTCGATTAATAATTCTTCCAGATGACTGCCTTTTATCAACCGTTTATCGGCAGGAAATATGGTGGAACGAAATACAGGTTTTCGATTACCGGATAATTCCTTATTGTAGCGTTTGGTATCCGGGATAAAGGTGTGAAGCAGTGGTAGTCCAAATTCGTGTATGGATTTTTCATAGATTTCATACAAATCGGTCTTTTCACGACCATCCACCTGATTCCAAAAGAGATGAAGCTCTTTCAGTCGCAAGCTTTTATTGTTGACTAATAAATCATTGACTGAAAGGGCAAAGGAGAGGCAACTCTCCAACACCAACCTGTCAGCAATAATGGGCGTGAAAATATAATCCATGTTTGCTAATGATTGTAAGACCCCGATACTATTCACAGTGCCGGGTAAGTCAAAAAATACCACATCGAAGTCCAAATCCGAGGAAGCTAAAAAGCTATTGGCTGATGCGATGGCATCCTCCGGTGAGCAGCAAATAATCGGATAGGCTTTTTTATTCAATTGCTTGAACTGGTTATAGGCCATCAGTTTGTAATAATCATCTGTCTCCACTTGCTGAGTATCCCGTTTTCGCATGGCATTAATGCTGTATTGGGGAAAATCGCAATCCAATACTGCCACATTATACCCTTTGAGGTAATGCAGGTGACTCGCTGCTAATACGGTAAAAGTGGTTTTGCCGACTCCACCCTTTTGGGTTGAGAAGGCAACAAACAAGGTTTCTTTTTTCATTTCAATCATTTATTAAGTTTTTAATTCTGGGTTGATTCATTATTCTAAGTCATTCCTGAATTCAAGAATGTATGTTTGCTAGTTTTCAAGATTGTATGGTATCAAGAATACATGGTGTCTTGTCGTCAAGTTTTCATGGTTTCAAAAATGCATGTTGTCAAGATTTCAAGGTGTCAAGATTTCATTTTTTATTGATTTCATTTTTTCAGTCATTAAAAACCATTTTCAATCATACTTGATTTTGTGTTGTCAAGAAATATTTAAATCAATATTCCCACAAATGAAGTCATTAAATCAATCTCTTTTTTGAACTGTCTTCGTTTGGCACACGCAGTCCTCCTTTGTCCTATAACCAGCTATGGTACAGCTCGGAAACAGAAACTACTTTTGCGCTGTCATGAACGAATAGAATTTCAACTGGGTCAATAGGCACTCAATAACACTAATCGTATTTGCACTTAGCAAATGGCAAGTTGTATTTTGAGCTGCTTGAAATTCTTTCAACTGCTCAAAATGACTTGCCCTTTCAGGGGGAAAAAGCATCCTCCGAAGTCGGTGCTTTTGAAGAGTAGTTTATGGAGCAAATAGCTCAAAAGTAAAATCTAACAGATATGAATACAGAACTAAAAAAAGTGCCTCGGAAATCTAAAGCAGGGAGGACTCAAAAGAGTGATCCAGCAATATTTCGTTATTCTATAAGCTTAAATGCAGTGGAACATGCAGCATTTTTAGGTCGCTTTGATACGTCTGGAATGAAGGTGAAAGCACACTTTATCACCGCTTGCATCTTCGATAAAGCCATTCGGGTAGTCAAATTGGATAAGGCAGAAATGGATTATTACATGCGATTGACAACCTTTCACTCACAGTTTCGTGCCATTGGAGTCAATTATAATCAGGCGGTAAAGTCCATAAAGTTTGCTTTTGAGGAGAAAAAAGCCCTTTACTATCTGGCCAAACTGGAGAAAGCAACCCTTGAACTGGTCGTTTTGAACCGTCAGATTATCGACCTGACACAAGAATTTGAAGTGAAGATATATGGTTCAACGAATGCAGAATCAACAACACGTGATACCAATACTAAGAAATGACCAAAAAAAATGGTAGCAAAAATCAGTTCGGGTAGTTCAATTTTTGGAGCATTAGCCTACAATCAAACCAAGGTAGATGAGCAAAAAGCGAAGGTGATTCTTACCAACAGGATGATAGAACCTCGGGATGGTAACTATACGATAGGAATCAGTATGCGTTCGTTTGAACCTTATCTGGCAGCCAATCAAAAAACGGAAAGCCCAATTTTGCATATATCACTAAACCCCGACCCGAAAGATGCTTTGACGGATGATCAACTCACGGAAATAGCACAGGAGTATATGGAAAAACTGGGTTATGGGGCCCAACCTTTTATTGTGTACAAACACGAGGATATTGACCGCCATCACCTCCACATTGTATCGGTTCGGGTAGACGAGAACGGAAAGAAATTGGATCACAATTTCGAATTCCGTAAATCCATGGAAATTTGCAGGCAGATAGAACAAAAGTATCATTTGATAGCTGCCGATAAGAAGGAAAAGCAACCGGAACTCTCAATAAAAGGAATTGCATATGGCGAAAATAATTTGAAAAATCAGATAGCGGGTGTTATTCGTCCGCTAGTGAAATCCTATCATTTTCAGACCATGGGTGAATACAAAGCTTTGTTGTCATTATATCACATTACGGTCGAAGAAATCAAAGGTGGAACGGCGGATAAGATGTTTAACGGCTTGGTGTATTCGGCAATAGATGACAAAGGAGAACGGATTGGCAAGCCTTTCAAATCTTCACTGTTTGGTAAGTCAGTAGGATATGAAGCTCTGCAACAACGAATGCAATAATCTGCTGAAATTATCAAACAGAAACAGTTGAAAAATAGAACAAAAGCCATTATAACCATAGTTATGAAATCACCCGGAAATCATGCTGAATTTGAAAAACAACTGATTGCAAATGGTATCAATGTCGTATTCCGTCAGAACGATGCAGGGCGTATTTATGGAGTAACGTTTATCGACCATTCAAACAAATGTGTGCTCAATGGTTCCCGTTTGGGTAAGGAGTTTTCGGCAAATGTCTTTAATGAGCTTTTCACTTGGTCTAAAGAGAATCATAACAGTCAACAACATACTTATAATAACATTGTACACACAGACAAACCTGATTTCAAGTCTCAATACGATACTGATAATAGCGATGAGTCTCTCAATTTATTCAGTATAGAGACTAACGGTGGAACTGATTCGGAGGAAGAAGCTTTTATCCGAAGAATGAGAAAGAAGAAAAAACGGAAAAACCCAATTTGATAACAATACTGACGATTGACAAACAACAAATAAAGTAACCGGAAACAACCATAAAATAAAACATTATGCAACAAGAAGATGATTTAAGAGGCTTAGCAAAAGTCATGGAATTTATGCGAGCCATCAGTATATTATTTGTGCTGATAAATATTTACTGGTACTGCTATGAAGCTTTCCAGCAGTGGAACCTAACTATCGAAACATTGAACAAAATCCTACTGGGTTTCCAGCGAACGGGAGGATTGTTTTCCTCTATCCTGTGGACGAAATTATTCGCAGTGGTTTTTCTGGTCTTGTCTTGCCTGGGAACGAAAGGAGTAAAGGAAGAGAAGATTTCCTGGACTAAAATCATTGTTATGCTGATCATTGGCAGTCAGTTGTTTTTTCTGAATTGGTGGATACTTTCATTGCCATTACCCATACTGGCAAACGTGGCTTTTTATATTTCCACTTTGACCATGGGTTATATCTGTATGATGATGGCAGGTTTGTATATGAGTCGACTTTTGAAGAATAGCCTGATGGACGATGTGTTCAACAACGAAAATGAAAGTTTTATGCAGGAAACAAGGTTAATGGAGAATGAGTATTCAGTCAATTTACCTACCAAATTCTGGTACAAAAAGAAACAGTGGGATGGCTGGATAAACATAGTCAATCCATTTCGGGCTACCATTGTGTTGGGAACACCCGGTAGTGGTAAATCGTATGCGGTGGTCAACAATTTTATCAAGCAACAAATCGAAAAAGGATTTGCCATGTATATCTACGATTTTAAGTTCGACGATTTATCGACTATTGCTTACAACCATTTGCTCAAACACCGTGACAAGTACAAAGTAGCTCCAAAGTTCTACGTCATCAACTTCGATAACCCGAGAAAAAGTCATCGCTGCAATCCCATTAATCCAACGTTTATGACAGATATTAGCGATGCCTACGAAAGTGCTTATACCATTATGCTCAACCTGAACCGCAGTTGGATACAAAAGCAAGGCGACTTTTTCGTGGAATCACCGATTATTCTGCTAGCTGCCATCATTTGGTATTTGAAGATTTATAAGGACGGTATGTATTGCACCTTTCCCCATGCCATTGAGTTTTTGAATAAGAAGTATTCCGACACATTTACTATTTTGACATCGTATACCGACCTCGAAAATTACCTGTCACCGTTTATGGATGCGTGGGAGGGAGGAGCACAGGATCAATTGCAAGGACAAATTGCATCTGCCAAAATTCCATTGTCCCGTATGATTTCACCTCAACTTTATTGGGTGATGACCGGAGATGATTTTACACTCGATATCAATAACCCAGAAGCACCCAAAATACTTTGTGTGGGCAATAATCCTGACCGACAAAGTATTTATTCGGCAGCACTTGGATTATACAATAGCCGTATTGTAAAGTTGATCAACAAGAAAGGACAACTCAAAAGTTCCGTTATCATTGATGAGCTACCTACTATTTACTTTCGTGGGTTGGATAACCTGATTGCCACCGCTCGTAGTAACAAAGTGGCTGTGTGTCTCGGGTTTCAGGATTACAGCCAGTTGAATCGGGATTATGGCGACAAAGAAGCGAAAGTGATTCAAAATACGGTTGGGAATATTTTTAGCGGACAAGTGGTGGGTGAAACGGCTAAGAATCTATCCGACCGTTTTGGGAAAGTATTGCAACTACGTCAATCAATGACTATCAATCGTCAGGATAAATCCACTTCATTAAGTACTCAACTGGATAGTCTTATTCCATCTTCAAAAATCAGTAACCTGACACAAGGTGTTTTTGTGGGTGCTGTTTCTGATAATTTTGAGGAACGCATTGATCAAAAGATTTTTCATGCGGAAATAGTGGTAGATAATGCCAAAGTAGCAGCCGAAACCAAAGCTTATAAAATGATACCCGAAATAGCATCCTTTGTTGATAGCGCTGGGAACGACAACATGAAACAAGAAATTGACAAAAACTATAATCGAATCAAACAAGAAGTTGCCCAGATTATCGTTGACGAGATGGAACGAATTAGAAATAATCCGGAATTAAGCCATTTGGTGAAGAAATAGAAGTTCAATTAGTTGTGTCCGATAGAAAATTATTGCTTTTATCCAACATATAGTCGTAATTCAGCCCTAAATCAAATTATTTGTACTAGGAGCTTGCAAATTCAATTATTATCCTTATTTTTGCACCATTATCAATGTTAGTGATAATAGTGCAAATTATAGTGATATTATTTGATTATGAGTAATATAATTTCAATTTTAGGTATTCAGACAGAATTAATCCCAATACAGCGTGATAAGCTACGAGGGATTAATGCTGATATGTTTTTGAGGTTTTCTTTTTATACGATGGAATTCAACAATCAGTCGTTGTGTGTCATTCAGGCAAAAAACAAACAGGATTCCTTAACTCCTCTGAAATATAAACAGGTTACCAAACAGGCAGAAATTTTGGTGGGTATGCCCGTAGTTGTCATATTAGATTCATTAACCTATTACGAACGGGAACGTCTGATAAACCAAGGTGTTTATTTTATTATCTCAGATAAATATGCCTTCTTACCTTCTTTGATTGTGAATGTTCAAGCAAAAAAGAAGCAAAAGAACCCTTCGAAATTAGCCCCGGTAGCACAATATGTGTTGTTATATCATCTGCTGTCTGAAGAATCAAAAGAAGAATATACAATCAAAGACTTGGAGCAAATCATGCCCTATAATTATGTCGCTTTGGCACGTGCCATTGCAAACCTTGAAGATTGTAAACTATGTAGCACCGAAATAAAAAACAACACTGGAATTAAGTATATACGATTTGGTAGTTATAAAAGGGAACTCTGGAAGAAAGCACAAAGCTATTTGTCATCACCAGTAAAGAAGGTTATGTATTGTGATGCTATACCTGAAGGTGATTTCAGTATTAGTGGAGTAAATGCTTTATCGCAATATTCACATTTGAACTCAGAACAATACGAAACACGAGCAATATGGGACAAACTTTTCAATCTGCCTGGAGCTCAATACAATGAGGTGGAAGGGTTGTGTAAAATCGAAATATGGAAATATCCAACCACTATGCCTTATTTGTCAAATCATAATGTGGTCGATAAACTTTCGTTGTATTTGTCGATGAAAGATGAGCCGGATGCGCGTATTGAAAAAGAGTTAGAAATAATAATAGAAGAAATGAAATGGTAAAAGGATTAGAAAAGTTTAGAGAACATTTTTCCGGATTTGAAGACAACTACGTTATTATTGGCGGAACGGCATGTGATGTTACTTTGCAAAATACTGATATGCGTCCGCGTGCAACAGACGATATTGATATGATATTGGTTATTGAAAAAATGACTTCGGAATTTGGACAACGTTTTTGGGAATTTATTGATTTGGGTGAATACAAAACTCGTCAGCGAAAACGAGGCGATAAAGAGCCTACAACAGAGTTGTTTCGCTTTATTAACCCCAAAGAAGGCTTTCCTGTACAAATAGAATTACTATCGAGATATCCTGAGATATTAGGAGAACCAACTGGATTTCATTTAACTCCAATTCCTGTTGGAGAATACACACCAAGTCTTTCTGCAATTCTGTTGGACGAAGAATATTATCATCATACTATTGACAGTAGTGTTATTGAAGATGGCATTCGTATTGCCAATCCGTTATCCCTTCTTTGTTTAAAAGTAAAGGCATTTTTAAATTTGACAGAAGAGAAGAAAACAAATCCTGAAGTTCGTAAAGGTGATATCAAAAAACACAGGGATGATGTTTTCAAACTATTGGCTATGCGCATTGATCCGCTTACACCCATTGAATTATCGGATACAATGAAAGCTGAATTGATTATTTTTGTTGAAATGATGGAAGAATCTTTACCCAATGAATCATTGCGTGCTAGCTTGCAGCGCACGGATGATGATATTCGAGGATTTCTTAGTATTATGAAAGACATATTTGGAATTGAATAAAATGAAAATTCAATACGCATCCGATTTACATCTGGAATTTTCTGATAACTCCCGTTATTTGAAACAAAATCCACTGAAACCCATTGGGGATATCCTTGTTCTTGCGGGTGATATTGGCTATTTGAACGATGATAATTACAGCAAGCATCCTTTCTGGGATTGGGCTTCGGACAATTACTGGCAAGTGATTGTTGCTGTTGGTAACCATGAACTATATAAGTATTTTGATTTGGCCAAAATGCCCCACGGCTTAGTGTGTTCGATTCGAGACAATGTGAAATGCTATTACGATGCAGTCGTTCGAATAGAAAATGTTGATTTTATTATTTCAACCTTATGGGCGAAAATCCTATTGGAAGATGCTTACTTAACTGAACGTTACGTTAGTGATTTTAACCGAATTTTATACAACAACGAGACATTGACGTGGGATAATTTCAACAGAGAGCACGAGAAATGTTTCCTGTTCATTCAAAACGAAGTCTCCAAAAGTACTGCGGAACACATTGTTGTTGTAACGCATCATGTCCCATCTTTTCAATTAGCATCTCCCGATTTCACTGGGAGCAAAATAAATGGAGCTTTCACAGTTGAATTGGAAGAATATATAAAACACAGTCCAATTGAATACTGGATTTATGGGCATTCACACAGAAATATTGACAAAATTATCGGGAAAACAAAATGTGTGACTAACCAGTTAGGATATGTCTCTCACAATGAGCATCTTTCATTTGATTTTGAAAAAGTAATTGAGTTGAAAAGTTTAAATAGCCAGTAAAACATTCTCTTCTAATATAGCATTACAAAGAAAAAATCCCCGACAATGTCAGGGATTATAACCATATTAGGTTTTGATAGTGATAGTGAACAGGAAACTTGTCTGTATTTATTCGAGCTTTATGCTGTAATTTGATGTTATTGTTCTTCTGGGGTGTTGAGAACCACTTTTTCATCAACGAGAGCTCCATTTTCGAATCTTAGAAATATGTCTTTTTCATAAACAGATTCATATCCCTTATTTACAAATTGCAATACCTCGCCCGATTGAATTTTCAACTTTCCGTTAACCCAATGAGCGAAAACTTCGGTCTGTCCGGGGAATAACTTATTCATTGCTGAAATTGGTTCGTCAATTTTATCCGTATTTTCACCTTTTAAAGAACTCGGTGATTCAATGTTCAAGAGATAAATATTTTTGTTTTCAATTTTCCATGTTGCACAATATCCCCTATAACAGGCAGAACTTATTTCGGAAAATAGTTTTTCAATTTTGTTGCTGTATAAGTAGGGTGATAACGGTTCTGAAGCTAAAGAGTGTATTTGTCCGTTGTAGAATATTTTATCCCCAATTTGAGCAGCCATAGGTAAAAGGTCTTATATAAATTCAGAGCAAAAATAATAAGAAAATTCCAAATAATATATTCACATTTGATGTTTAAGTGTGAATATATTAATTTGGAATTATCCTTAAATGATTATATTTGCAGGAAATATACCGACTGTATACCTACAGTACATATTCCGGAGCATACCCACCCACTTTAGAATAGAAACATTTCAGTTTCAAACTGAAAGTTAACCATTCAAAACCACGTTTTTCATGTCCGTTTGCCCTAAAAATAGGTATCAAACAGA
>Ga0079306_1001825_pt1 | contig 13113 bp, 11 predicted proteins | sample Methanotroph_Enr_FD_79181 | JGI IMG/M metagenome (GOLD analysis project Ga0079306, IMG submission 79181) | Enriched soil microbial communities from Old Woman Creek wetland in Ohio, USA - Methanotroph_Enrichment_5 | ecosystem: Environmental > Terrestrial > Soil > Wetlands | place: USA: Ohio...
CTGCGTCAGAACGCCGGTGCCGTTGTTCTCGGCCATGATGAGCTGGCTGGGGCCCTTGGCGGTGTTGTAGCCGCCGGAGGGCTGCCAGGTGCCCAGCACGCAGTCCTCGATGAGCAGCCCGTCGAAGTCCTGGGTGTAGAACTGGATGCAGTCGGTGTGCTGGGAGGAGTTGTACCACTCCCACAGGTCGTGGACGGTGCAACCGCGGATGGTCATGTTCGGGCCGTTGACGCGGATGCCGTCGCCGTCAAGGCCGGTCGCAGAACCGCTCGGTCCGCCGGCGATCGTGACGTTTTGGAGCAGGTTGCCCATGCCGTCGAGCATCACGCCGCACCAGCCGCCGACATGGCTGATGGTGCCGTTGCGCACGGTGTTGTACGTGGCGCCGGTGGAGGGCTGGCTCTGGTAGGTGCGGTAGCAGTTGACGCCCATGCCGGCCACGGTGTCGATGGTGAAGGAGTCCACGACGTTGTTGGAGGCGCCGGCCGCCAGCACGATCGCCGAGCCGCTCGTGGTGTTGTGGACCTTGATGCCGCTGAACGTGTCGTAGTCACCGGTGACGTGCAGCTGGCCGGTGCCGTCCCCGCCCACCGCACCGCCCGGCGTGATCTCGAATCCGGTGAGGTTGGTGTAGCTCGAGTTGACCACGAAGCCCTGCGAGACGATCACGGCGCCGTCGGCGAGAAAGCTCGTGGCGGCACCGGCGGTGCCGGACTTCGTCGCGGCGATGGTGACGCGCTCGTTGTAGGTGCCCGGCGCCACGTGCACGGTCGATCCGGCCGGCACGGTGTTGGCGGCCTTCTGGATGGTCTGCCAGGGAGCGGCGGCGGTGCCGGTGCCAAACTGGTTGCTGCCGGAGGTGGCGACGTAGAATGCCTCGCCCGCCGCGTGGGCGGTGCGGGTCACCGCGGGCGTGCACCCGACAGCAGATATCAACGCGAACGAGAGGGTGAGCGATAGCAGCCTACCGGGCAGCCGGACAGTCGATCGCCGCTGACCACCTCTCGACCTACCCGCATGCGGCTTGCTCGCTGAAGCGTGAACTCGGATCGTCCGTGCGACGGGCACAGCTACTCCCTACTGCTACGACGTGTGCTACGTGCCGGGCGTTGGATGCCACCGGAAGACGTCGAGGATTGCTTTGCAGGAGTCGGCGCGCGACGCGGTCCGTATGGCCGCTACGTCGTCGTTGGCACGCATGGTAGCGACCTGGCAGGTGCCTGTCTAGGCTCACGCGCTTGAGGCGCTGTGACTCGCGACCCGCGTGGACCGACCTCGCGCTACGCTCGCGCTGCCGCTTCCCTCGCTGCCTGGACGTATGTGTCTGCGAGGGTCTCGGCGACATGGCGGAACTCGGCGGCCGACGTGACCGCATCCCGGGCGCGTCGCCCCATGGCGGTCCACTCCGCCCGACGCGCGATCATGTCGCTGAGGCCCTTGGCCAGCGCAGTGGGGCTACCGGGTTCGACGACCGCCCCACTGTCGGAGCGGAGTATCAGGTCCCTGGCGATGCCGACGGGCGTCGTGACCACCGGCAGACCGGCGGCCATCGCCTCGAGCGTTCCCGCGCATCCTCCCTCACACAGAGACGGGCACACAAAGACATCGGCGGCGGCCAGAAGTTCAGGGATATCCGAACGGTGGCCGAGGAAGCGCGCGCCTGAAGACACGCCACACTCCGAAGCGAGGGCCTCCAGTCTCGGTCGTTCGGGGCCATCGCCGACGATTGCGAGAATAGCGTCGGGGTGCGCCTCAAGGAGCGGGCCGAGCGCAGGGATGAGGAACTGCAGCCCCTTGCGCTCCTGCAGATGCGAGACAGCCGCGACAAGCGTCTGATTCTCTGACACGCCCAGGCCGCTGCGAGCTGCCGCCCTAAGCTCGGGGCGCATCCGGTAGCGGTCCACGTCGATTCCGGGAAAGGGAATCAGACGGCATTTCTTCGCGGGCAGTCCGATCGAGGCGAGTTCCTCGAGCACGGGTGTCGCCCCCACAAGCACCGCCCACGTCCACCTCACGAGCATCGTGTACACGATGCGCGTCGCGGGGCTGAGGCGGGGCCATGACGTCTGATGCTTGGAGAGCAGGACCACCGGCGTGCGACCAAGATGGCCGAGGGCCGCGCCCAAGTAGCCAGGCCGGCCGAAATGCCCGTGCACTATGCAGGGGTGGAGCCGCTCGATCGTCCGCCAGAGCCCCCGCATCCCCTCCACGGTGAACGAGTCAGTACCGGGAACGACCACGTACTCGCCCCCGGCAGCTTCGATGTCCTCGCGGAACCGCGGCACGGCCGGTTCGCCGGGGTAGGCAAACACCGGCACCATGCCGCGCTGGCAGCATGCCCTCGTCACCGCAACGAGGTAGTCTTCGAAACTCCCGTACTGCACCGAACGGCACCCCATCACGTTGAGCACTCGCGTGATGCTGTCCGGCCCGAGTTCCGCGCGCCCGTCAATCGCCGTGGAGATCACTCTCCCGGCCCGGGCGACGCCGCCCTGTTCGTCCCCCATGGTGCCCCCTCGCGAACTGAATCCCCCACCTAGTCCGTCGCCCTGTGTGGCGACGGCTGATGCTCCGAGATGACCTCCCAGGCGAGCGCGGCTCGCGCATCCCACGAGTTGGTCGCTGCGGCCTCGATGCGCTCGCCAATCAGGTCGGGGTCCCGCCTCTCGGCGCATGCCGCCTCGGCCTGGACAACGAACTCGGACGCACTACTCGCGAGCCGCACGCCGGTCAGACCCACGACCTCGCGAAGCGGGGTCGAGACCACCGGCACACCCGCGGCGAGGTACTCGTACACCTTGATAGGGTTGGTGTCCTCGGTCAGGCCGTTGATCACGAATGGAATCATGGCCACATCGAACGCTTCGACGTAGGCAGGCACCGAGTCGTAGGGCCGAGGTCCCAAGACATGCACGTTGGCTAGGCCGTCGAGGGCGGCCCTGAGCGCGCCGGCGTTCCCCATCGTCTTGCCCTGGAACACCGGGCCCACTAGAACGTACGACCAGTCCGGTCGCAAGAGCGCCGCCTCGCGAACCAACGCGAAGTCCACCCACTCGGCGACCGCGCCCACGTACCCCACCAGCGGACGCGGAAGAGAGGCGAGGTCAGCGGGTACCGGGCGAGAGAGAGGTGCAAAATGCTCGACGTCGGCTCCGTTGCGCACGAGTGCGCAGCGACCCTTCGCGACAGACTGCTTGGCCTCGAACAGCCCTTCCGCAGAGCACAGCACAACGTCCGCAGTCTCGAGCAACTGGGTCTCGAACTGCGCTACAAGTTCCCGCCACTGCGTGTTCGCCAGCGAATCAGGGAACTCCGACCAGCGGTCCATGCAATCGTAGACCCTCGTGCTCGCGTCGATCCGGGGAACACCAGCAAGCGAGATCGGGTAACTGATCCATTCGACAGGCGCTCGCATCCCGAGCCGAAACGCGGCCTCGTATGCCGCCCGCACGACCCTCCTGTGCTGGGCTCGACCGACCGTGCCCACGAGGCTGCCGGACCCCGTGAACGACAACCGTTGCGGGGGGATGCTCACGAGGGCAGTGAGCACGTGCAGGTTAGGCTCGAGTTCGACCGGATGGCCCGCAAGGGCGCGGCCCACTCGCTTGGTCGACATGCCGCGGAATGCAGCCTGCCAGTTCTTGAGCAATGACGTCACCGACAGATAGGGTTCCACATAGAGCACCGGTACGCGGCGGGCGAGTCTGCGCATGAGCTGAACCGGCCGCTTCATGTCACCCCATGGATCGGTCGAGAAGCAGATGACGCCGTCCGGCTCGCGCCTCTCGGTCATGACTTCCTCATGTTCTCGAGGGCCGCCTTCATCATGGCCCGGTCGTCGGGCGGCAGCGCCCTGAAGAGCACGATGCCTGCGGCGTAGACGCCCACGCCCACTGGTATGAGCAGAAGCAGGCTCTTGCCGCCGAGAGCCATCAGGACTGCGGCCATGAGCAGTGCCGCTGCGAGCGCCCGTGCTGGCGTGCCGAACCGCAGCTGTCGCGTGAGCCCTCGGTCCAGATACGAGAAGTTCATCACGATCACAATCAGCTCGGTCATGACCGTCGCGAGTGCAGCCCCGACCGCCCCTATGAACGGGATCAGAACGAAATTGGCCGAGACATTGAGCACCGCACTGACGCCTGCAGTGAACGCCAACCGCTTCTGGCGCTCGGTTGCCACCAGCAGTTGAACGAATACGCCGTTCGCGTACATGAGCGCGATAGCGACGGCGAGTATTCGTAGCAGCACTACTGAGTCGGCATAGTCCGCTCCGTAGAGGGTGTAGACGATCTCATCGGACAGCACGAACACTCCCGCCGCAAGGGGGAAGCCCAACAACAGCAGCAGGTCTAGGCCCTTTTGTGCGGCAACGGCGAGCGCGTTCTCGTGCTGGGCCGAGAGCCGGCAAAACAGTGGGAAGAGCGCGAAAAGCAAAGCGTCGGGCACGACGTAGGTCGTCTGAAAGAGCCGGTAGGCAGCGCCGTAGTACCCGACGATGGCGTCGCTCTTGAACAGGGACATGATGATCACGTCGGCCCTGAAGTAGATGGCTCCGAAGAAGGCCACCGAGAAGAAGGGCAGCGCTCGAACGAACAGTCCCGGGACCTCAACGCCGCGCCACCCGCCCGACACCTCGACCGATCGCGCCATTCTGCGGAACCAGATCAGGTTCATGGACAGCGATACAACGGCTGAGAACAGCGCCACCGCGGAAATCACGAGGATGCCGTGGCCCGACACGAGCGCCACAACGCCCAGCACGACGTAGACGAGCTTCTCGGCGGCTGTGCTGTACGCGATCCAACGCATCCGATCGTTGGCTTGAAGCACGGCTGCCACCAGCGTGCCCTCGCACGTGATGAGCACCATCACCGCCAGTATCGCAACCGCGAGCTGCGTCTCCTCGGGGTAGTCGATGATGCGCACGACGGCCGCTAGCACTCCGCATCCGACCACCCAGAGCGCGGCCTTGAGCATGCCCGCGTTGATGAGGTAGCGAGTCGCATCGCTGGGATGCTTGGAGACCTCTCGGGCGACGAGCGAGTTGAGCCCGAACTCGACGAGGATCGACATGATGCCGGTCAGCGACATCGCGAGGTAGAGGCGACCGTAGCTGGTGGCTCCGAGGTAGCGCGGCATCATCACGGTCATGACGAATGCCAGGCCCCAGGTCAGAATCCTCGACCCAACGAGCACCGCGCTTCTGGAGATGGCCCCGCGCGTCTGCTCGCTCGCCGTCTGGCTTGCGCGGTCCCCCTCGTCACCGAGATCGCCCGCCAAGAGCCCGGCGGTCTCGATGGTCCGAAATGGGTCGGGCGTGCGGCCCGTCGACTCGGGAAGGGGCTCAGCGGCCATCATCGGCTAGCTCGCCTTCGGTGTTGCCAGCCAACCACGCCAAGGCACCTACAAGCACGCCGAGGAAGACCATGTTGCGAGCATACGTGAGCTGAAGATCGACGTACGAGACGATCAGCTGCATCATGACCGCGCATGTCACGAGAAGCGCAACCGCCTTGGCGTACGGCGTCTCGGCGAGTCGGAACGTGAGACCGCCCCACGCGATGATCCCGCCGAACATCGCCCAGAAGAGTGCGAAGCCCACGGTCCCCATCTTCGCCCAGACCCACACGATCTCGTTGTGCGGAATCACGTTCTCGAGTGTGAAGCCGATGTCGACGATCCCACCCTGACCAGCCTGTTGGAACGGGCGGCCGAACCCGAGCCCAATGATTGGGCTCGACTCGACGGCGTGAACGAGGTTGACCTCCTCGGCTCGCCGGTAGTAGCTCGAATCGGCGTCCTCCTTGCTCTGGGGGGCCGTGATGGACTTGATGGTCTGGGCCGGCACGCCGAGGATGCCGTCGCTGTTCCATCCAGCCACCACTACGAGCGCGAAGACCACCGCGACGGGCACGCCGAACTTCACGACCAGCATGCGCTTGTCTTTGTCGACCGCCAGGAACGCCGAGAGAACCACGAGGCCGAGCGCGAACGCCACGAACGCGGCCCGCCTGTCAGTGAGCACGAACGTCGCGGCCATGAACGGGCTTGCGAGAACCAGCACCACTCGTTGCGCAAGCGCTGCGCGGTAGGCGAGCAGCGCGATCAGGAACACCCCCATGCACGCGATGAACAGCGCGTCTTCATGGCCCGTGATCGAGCGGACGCCGCTCAGATCGCCCCCGAGCGCGACGAAGGCGTTCCACAAACCCTGGCAGGCCTTCACGAAGATCACGATGATGGCGACCCACAGCAGCCCCTTGATGTCTCTCTCGGAGTCGATAATCTGGGGCACCAGCAGCACGAGCAGACCGAAGTAGGCGAATCCGCGCAACTCCCACAGGGCCACGGTCAGCCCGCCGCCTGAGACGAGTCCATAGAGAAGCCACAGTGCGAGAGCGATCATGAATGCGACCACCGGGGCGGCCAGCGGATTACCCCGGAGCTGGCGGTGCTTCGAAGTGATTCGCGCAAGCACCACCGCCGCCAGTACGACCAGCAGCATCTCGAGCGGGTTGAGCTCGAGACCCTTGATGCCGGTGAACTTGGACGCGTTTTCGAAGAAGGGGACGGCCCGGGTGATGGGGTGTACAACCGCGAAGTCGTACTGTTCGAACAGAAGTGTGAGTCCGAGTACACCGGCCAGACCGAACGCGGGGCGGTACCAGGATGCTGTGACGAACGCGGCCGCGGCGCACATCAGCACCGCAGGCCACCCAGGCGGGAAGGCGATAAGTAGCGCACCCGCCGCGAGAGAGAACCCGAGCGCGAGGAGTGTCGAGCGCCACGAGCGCCGCGCTGCGGCTTCCTGATATCGATCAGTAGTGGCTGCTGTGTCGACGGCCATCACAGGCGCCCCACGCTAGTAGAACAGCCTGAAGTAGAGGAACAGGAAAGCGACCGAGGCCAAAGCCGCCACTGCGAACAGCGCAGCGTAGAGCTCGAGACCGACTCGGGGGACGGTTATCCCGAGTATCACCGAGAACACCAGGAGTGCGAGCACGAGGGGCATTCGACCATCACACCCCGTTGAGTACAACGCCGAGGATGGGCGCGCCCTGCAACGAGTCCTGCGCCCGCCGCACGTCTTCGCGGGGCGTGATGCCCGCTCTGACCACGAGCAGCGCGGCATCAGCGACGCGGCACAGCGTAGCTGCATCGACGGTCGTCAGAAGGGGCGGGCAGTCGATGATCACGTAGTCGTACCGGTTCCGCAAGCCCAGGATAGCCGTCTTCGCACCGCCTGATGTCGTGATCGCAGAGGGGTGTGCGAGCGGCTCGCCGCTGGACACGAGCCAGAGGTTCGGCAGGCTTGTGCGCTGCGCGTCCAGAGCCAGAGCCGCGAAGATCTCGTCCGAGTCTGGCGCCCATTCGATGAGATCGTTGCCCGCCACGACCTCGTGGAGCCCCGGCTGAAGCGGTAGTCCGAGCCGCTCGTGCAGGACCGGGCGCCTCAGGTTCGCGTCGACGAGCACGACCCGCTTCGTCGTACTCATCGCCAAGGCCATGGCCAGGCCCAGACAGACTGTTGAGACGCCCTCGCCCGACACGGCACTGGAGACGGCCACGACGAAGGTTCCTCGCTCGCCGGCGATCAGAAGCCGAGACGCAAGGCCCTCGTAGAGCATCGATGCCTCGCGCTCGAGGGGTACGAGCGTCCCCGTCGCAGCGGCCCGCGCATGGGCACCAGCCGATTCGTCGCCTCTGCTCTCCTGGATAGCCTCCTCAGCGCTCATGACTGTTTCACCGACTGCCTCTGCGGCAGCTCCGTGACCACCGGCAACTCGAGAACCTCCTCGACGTCGCGTTCGCTGCGCAACGTCACGTCCGTGATCTCGGCAATCACAACGGCCATGACACCGATGATCACCGCGGCCATCAAAGCGAGGAAGTCGAACAGGAGCAGGCGCTTCTTCGAGAATGTGGTGGGCTCGACGGGCCCGTCGATGGTTCGCAGCCCGTTCATGTATCGCTCTTCACGAGCAGCCGAGAGCACACGCACCTTGCCGAGGTCGGAAAGCGACGAGTCATAGACCTCCTGTGCGTACTCCGCCTGGGACTTGCGACGCTTGTACTCGCTTTGGACGGCAGGCGACGCGGTGATCTTCGGCGCCGAGAGGACTTTGTCGGCGATTTCGAGCTGCTCGGTCTCGGGGTGCTGTTCCTGGTACTTCTGCAGTGCGGTGCGGGCCTTGTCGAGTTCGGCGCGATAGGTATCGGATTGCTGGGAGAAGAAGCTCACCGACTTCTCGTTCTGCTCCTTCACGGTGTCCTGCACCCAGGCGAGGAACGCGTCGTTGAGCACTCCAACGACAGCAACGGCCTCGCCGGGGCTACGGCCGTAGAAGGTGATCTTGAGCGAGTTGGGGCCAACGACCTCGGAACGCACGTTCTTGCGAATGAAAGCGATCGTATTCTCTCGGCCTTTCGGAGTGTTCATCTTGACTTGAAGCGACGTCTGCTCGATGACCTTCACGATGAAGGCGCGGCTCTCGAGCAGCTGTTGCAAGGTGTCCGCCTCTGACTGGATTGGACGGTCGGAGAGTGCGGCGGCACCTTGGGCCTGCAGCACCTCGGCGACGCTCACATCCGAGTCGATCCAGATGAGTGTGTTCGCCTCGTAGCTGCGCATGAACGCGAGACTGTACAGCGCCGGCAACAGGAACACGACAACAAGCGGGATGATGAGGAGCCGCTTGCGTCGTCTGAGGATCTCGATTGCTTGTCTCATCGGCTCGCCTCTCGCTTGTGCTTCACTCGACCACCGAATCCACGACGGCACCGTACGGATGGTCCAAAAGCCCTGGCTCACATACCAGGTCCGCCACGCTCTTGATGACGCGCGCCGGATTCCCGGCGACCACCATTCCCGCGGGGACGTCTTGGGTCACGACAGACCCGGCCCCTACGAGCGCCCCCCTGCCGATCACGACCCCGGGAAGGATGGTCGAATTCGAGCCGATGCGCGCGCTCGCCTCGACACGCGCACCGCCGACGCATTCCTCGTAGCGGGGACACGGCGGATGGGGATCGTCCGCAAATACAACGTTCGGCGCGATGAACACGTCATCCTCCACGGTGACGAGTTCGAGGAAGCAGCCCGTGTGAATCCTGACCCGGTTTCCGATTCGGTTTCCCGGCTCCAACACGGCGTTCGTCCCGACCGAGACGTCGTCTCCGATCCGGTTGTTTTCTCGAATCGACACGCCCTGGCCGGACTGGAAGCGGTCGCCGATGGTCGTTCCTGCGTAAATCGTCGTGAACGCACGGACGACGCCGTCCGCTCCGATGAGAAGCTCGCGCTCCCCGGCTGCGGCGCCCCGCGGAGGGACGCCGACGGCGCACGTGGAATCGATGACCGTTCCGTGGCCTACGATCACGCCTCGTGGCAAGGAGTCCTCGGGTTGAGTGGCGCTGGCAGTCACTGGCACATCCCTAATCGTGGGTCACCTGCAGGTGCCGCGGAATCCCGTGCCCAAAGACCGGCTCGAGACCGGGTATCGTGGGCTGGGGCACTGCCGCGCTCGGATGCGTTTCGTCGTGGTAGCGCATCCAGTTCTCGGCTTGCTCAAGTGCACGAACCACTCGCAGGCCGTTGAACCCGTCAGTCCGCGGTCGTTCGCCCGTCCGGACGCACTCGACGAAATGCTCGGCCTCAAGACGGAGCGGCTCGCCGGCGGGTAGGTGGGGCGAGACTATGTCGCCGGTACGGTAGGACATTTGGAACTCGCCGAAGGACCCGGGCTCGACAAGGCTCACGCCGTGGTCGAAGACCTTCACCTTCTCGACGCTCTCGGTGTCGTCGTAGACGAGCATCTTCTTGCTGCCGACAACGATGGTCCGGCGAAGCTTGACCGGCGAAAGCCAGGAGAGCTGCACCTCCGCAATCGCGCCCGAGGGGAAGCGCAAGGTGACGAATGCCACGTCGGGGATCTCGCACTTGACGCACCCGCGGCCGAATGCCGCGATATGCGAGGGCTCCTCGCCAAGCCACGAGAAGAGAATCGAGAAGTCGTGGGGCGCGAGGTCCCAGATGACACTGACATCGCGCTGGTGGAGCCCCAGGTTGATGCGGCTCGACGAGATGTAGTGGACCTCACCGAGCTCGCCTGAGGCGATGAGGTCCTTGATGGCCATCACCGGCGCGCTGAACTCAAACGTGTGACCGACCATGAGCGTGATGCGAGCGGACTCTGCCGCAGAGACGAGTGCGCGCGCTTCCGCGACACTCGCAGTCATCGGCTTCTCGACGAACACGTGCTTGCCCGCCGCGATGGCCGCCATCGCGAGATTGAAGTGCGTGCTGATAGGCGTGGCGATCATGACGGCATCCACCTCGGGATCGCCGAGTACATCCGAGTACGCCTCGGTTGCGAGCACGGCCGGATAGCGCATCTTCGCCTTGCCCAACTTGGTGGCATCGCGGTCGCACACCCACTTGACGCGAACGCCCGGGAGTTCCATGTAGTTGCGCAGAAGGTTTGGTCCCCAGTAGCCGTAGCCGACGAGCGCCAACCCGAGCTCTCGCTCACTCATCACCATGCCCCTTTCCCGCCCAACACCGCCGACGGTGTGCGCAGAAGAATCGACACGTCCAGCCACAGCGACCAGGTGTCGATGTACTTGATGTCGAGTTCGACCATCTCGTCGAAGGTGGTCAGGCAGCGGCCGCTTACCTGCCAGAGCCCGGTGATCCCGGGACTACACTCCAGGCGGCGGCGCGCCCGCTCCGAGTAGAGCTCGACTTCGTAGTCCAGCGGTGGCCTCGGTCCGATGAGCGACATGTCGCCCGCCAGGACGTTGAAGACCTGCGGAAGTTCATCGATGCTCCAGCGCCGCAGCGCGCCGCCCAGCCGGGTCAGCCGTGGGTCGCGCTCGATCTTGAACGAGCCGGTGTCGCCCTTGAGCGTCTCGGACGGGTTCGTGATCAGGTCTGCCACGTAGCGCTTGTGGATGGAGGCGTCGTTGCCATCGACCATCGTCCTGAACTTGTAGAACGTGAACGGAACCGCGTCCTTGCCCAGCCGAACCTGCTTGAACAAGATTGGGCCGGGCGACTCGAGTTTGATTGCCGCCGCAACCACTAGGAGAAGCGGGCTGAGGAGAACCAGTGCAGCCAGCGAAATCACAACATCCATGACGCGCTTGACCGCCAGCGAAGCGCGGCGCGATGCGGCCTTCGACCACGAGCGCAGAACGGCAACCGAGGCGCCGAACGGGCCGGATGTGCTACGCGAGGAGGTGAAGTCGATCATCGTACCGCCTCCGCCACGGCCTCTGCGACGCGCACGACAGTGTCGTACTCCAAGAAGGGATACATGGGCAGCGACACCATCGACACGGCGGCCTTCTCGGCAACGGGAAAGTCGCCCCTCGCGTAGCCTAGGTCGGCGAAGGCGGGCTCCAGATGCAGCGGCACGGGATAGTGGATACCGGTCTGGATTCCCTTTGTAGCCAGCTCGGCGCGCACGCGGTCGCGCTCCGGCAACCTGACGGGATAGAGATGGAAGACGTGGCTCACGCCTTCTGCTCGACCCGGCAGGATGACGCCGGCCGATGACAGCAAGTCATCGTAGAGTGATGCCGTCTGCATCCTCTGTTCGTTCCAGTGCTCGAGATACGGGAGCTTCTCGGCGAGGAATGCGGCCTGCAGCCCGTGAAGCCGGCTGCAGTAGCCCGGCTCGATGTGAAGCCGGCTCTCGTCCTCCCCGTGGCTTCGAAGCGAGCGGATCCGGGCGGCTATCGCAGGATCGTCAGTGGTCACGATGCCGCCGTCACCGAGGGCGCCGAGGTTCTTGCTCGGGTAGAAGCTGAAGCACCCGGCATCGCCAAGTCCCCCGACTCGGAAGGAGCCGCACCGAGCGCCGTGGGCCTGACAAGCGTCCTCGATGACCTTGACCCCCGCACGTCGGGCTATCGCCATGAGCCGCACCATATCGACGGGCTGCCCGTACAAATGGACCGGGATGATCGCGCGGGTCCTGTCGGTGATTGCAGCCTCCACCGCGTCGATATCGATAAGCAGCGTGTCATCGTCGGCGTCGACGAAGACCGGCCGTGCGCCCGCCATAAGAATCGCCTCGGCGGTTGCTGCGAATGTATTCACCGCAGTGATGACCTCGTCGCCTGGCCCGACGCCAACCGCGCGCAGCGCAAAATGGAGTGCGTCCGTGCCCGACCCGACGCCCACCGCGTCGCCTACCCCGATGTACGCCGAGAACAGCCTCTCGAAGTGCTCGAGCTCGACACCCAGGGTGAACGAGCCCTCCGAGACCACCCGGTGATACGCGGATTCCAGCAACTCGCTGATGCCCGAGTGAAGCTTCCGGAGGTCGACGAAGGGAACGGTCGGCGCCCCACGTTCCACCGTGGCTCTACTAGCCATTGAATTGCCCCCCATAGTCCGAAAAAGCGCTCCCCCCGGAGCACCCCATTCGGTGCGATGCACGTCCCTCGGTCAGAAGACCCACCTGCACCGCCGGTGTCCCCACACCGGGTCGGCAGGCCGTCGCACCTTCACCAATGGAGACTCTACCCGCGAATTCGCCTTAGGGAACCAGTCAATGGGGACAACCGCTGGTCATACGTTAGTAGGATATCCGCGGTTCACGTGCGCGCACCCGCGCACGGTGGTGCGCGCGGCATGAGCGTGCGCCGGCGTCCCACCAGCCGCACCCGGACCGCTCCCCGCCCGACCCTATCGGCGACTGCAGTGCACGCCGATACAAAGCCCAACGCCCGGCTCGACAGTCTCGGAGGACCAAGGTGGCCGACAGGACCAATCTGGATCTCGGCTTCGTCTCACTTGTGATGTCCGTCAACGGGCGCGTGCGTCCCGCAGACCTGCAGCAGATTCCCCAGGCGAACCGGGCCTCCGTGCTCCAGGCCTACTACCAGGCCAACTCCGCGTCGACGGCAATGCACTTCGAGGGCGATGTCCTCGTGAGCGGTACCGGGTCCGCCGCACAGGCAGTCCCGCAAGCGGTCACACCCGCGCCCGCACCCGCACCCATCGCCGCGCCCGTCGCCGCGGTGTCGCCCGCAGTCGTGCCCGAGGTCGTCGCCGCCGAACCACCCGCGACGCCCGCGCTCACCGCAGAGAGCGACTACTTC
>Ga0079306_1001828_pt1 | contig 13104 bp, 10 predicted proteins | sample Methanotroph_Enr_FD_79181 | JGI IMG/M metagenome (GOLD analysis project Ga0079306, IMG submission 79181) | Enriched soil microbial communities from Old Woman Creek wetland in Ohio, USA - Methanotroph_Enrichment_5 | ecosystem: Environmental > Terrestrial > Soil > Wetlands | place: USA: Ohio...
ACGAGGTCGCCGCATGCGAAGACGCCCTCGACGGAGGTGTTCGTGCTGCGCCCCTGCACGGTGACGTAGCCGGCCTCGTCGAGCTCGACCTGGCCCCGGACGAGGGAGCTGCGGGGATCGTGTCCGATGGCGACGAAGCAACCGGTGACCGCGAGGTCGCGCTGCTCGCCGGTGACGGTGTCCTCGAGCCGCAGGGCCGAAAGCTGGTCGCCGCCGAGGGCCTCGACCACCTTGGCATTCCACACGAACTCGATCTTCGGATCCTTCTCGGCACGCTCGCGCATGATCTTCGACGCGCGGAGCTCGCCGCGACGGTGCACGAGGTACACCTTCTCGGCGAAGCGGCTGAGGAACGTGGCCTCCTCGACGGCGGAGTCGCCGCCGCCGATGACGGCGATGGTCTGGCCACGGAAGAAGAACCCGTCGCAGGTGGCGCACCATGAGACGCCGTGGCCCGAGAGGGCCTTCTCACCCGGGACGCCCATCTCGCGGTAGGCGGAGCCCATCGCGAGGATGACGGCCTTGGCCCGGTAGGTGGTGCCGCTGCCGTCGACGACGGTCTTGATGGGGCCCGAGAGGTCGACCGAGACGACGTCGTCGGTGATGAGTTCCGCGCCGAAACGCTTGGCCTGCGCCCGCATGTTCTCCATGAGCTGTGGGCCCATGATGCCCTCTTCGAAGCCCGGGAAGTTCTCGACCTCGGTCGTGTTCATGAGCGCGCCGCCGGCCGTGACCGCGCCCTCGAAGACGATCGGGTGCATCTCGGCACGCCCGGCGTAGACCGCCGCCGTGTAGCCGGCGGGACCGGAACCGATGATGATGATTTCGCGAACGTCGGACACGGTGTCTCCTTGCTGGGGCCTGCGCTGCTACAACCCTACGCGGGCATCGTGAATTCCCGGTGGCCTGCAGGTGACGACATCAGGAGAGGCGGCGACGCAGCATGGCGACCGCCCTGTGGATCTCCTCGACGTGCATGGTGTGCGCGGCCACGGCGTACGTTGCACCCATCGCGGCGGACACCACGAGACTCAGCACCAGCAGCGTCGGCCTGCCGACGGTGTCGAAGGTGGCCGAGAAGAGCGTCATGAACAGCGAGCCGACGCCGACCGAGAGGACGCCGGCGACGGTGATGCGCACGAGGGATCGCACGGTCTCGTACGTCTCGAGGTGGCCGAGCCGACGCTCGAGCCTGGGCCAGGCCGCGACGAGCGCAACCCAGTAGGCCGCCGCGTAGGAGACGGCGAGGGCCGGCACCTTGAGCGCCAGCGGTGCGGTCATGAACAGCGGTATCGAGAGGGCGAGATTCACCAGGTTGATGAGCAGCGTCACCATGAACGGCGCCTTGGTGTCCTCGAGGGAGTACCAGCCGCGGAACAGCAGGTAGACGAGCGTGAACGGCAGCAGGCCCAGCGCGAACACCTGCACCACGTGACCGGTGAGGATCGCCGAATCCTGCGTCGAGGCGCCGAAGCCGAACATGAGGCGCGTGAACTGCGGTGCCAGCACCAGCAGGATCGCCGCCACCGGCACGATGAGCGAGCTGATGAGCCGGATGGCCGACGCCACCGAGGTGCCGACGGCGCGCAGGTCGCCCTCGTGCGCGATGCGGCTCAACTGCGGCAGCAGCGCGGTGACGAGCGACACCGTGATCACCGAGTGCGGCAGCATGAAGATGAGGTGCGCCTTCTGGTACGTCGTCAGGCCCTCGGCGGTTGCGCCCGCCGCCACTGCCTGTGCGTTGGCGCTCGTGGCGAGGCGGGTGACGACGACGTAGGCCAACTGGTTCACGACCACCAGGCCCAGCGTCCAGAGTGCCAGCGTGCCGGCGTGCCCGAGGCCGTTGCCGCGCAGGTCGAGGCGCGGGCGGTAGCGGTATCCGGCGCGGTACAGCACGGGCACCAGCGCGAAGGCCTGCGTGATGACACCCAGCGTCGTACCGGCGCCCAGCACCGCGATCTGCGTCGAGGTCAGTTGCGCGTTGATCACCTCGGCATGCGTGGTGATGTTCATGAAGGCCAGGAACGTGCCGATCGACACGACGTTGTTGATGATCGGCGCGAACATCGGGACGGCGAAGTGACCGCGCGCGTTGAGCACCTGCGACCACATCGTGAAGAGCCCGTAGAACACGATCTGCGGTAGGCACCAGCGCGCGAAGGCGGTTGCCAGTGCTGCGTGCGCGGCCGTGTAGTCGCTCGACGCGTAGATCGAGACGAGTTGCGGCGCGAACGCCATCGCGATGGCCGTCACGACGATGAGCCACAGCGTCACGACGGTGAGCAGGCGATCGGAATAGGCCGAGCCGCCGTCGGGGTCGTCCTTGATGTGCCGCACAAGCTGCGGGATGAACACCGCGTTGAGCGCGCCGCCCGCAACGAGGATCGCCAGGATGTTGGGCAGGGTGTTGCCCAGGCTGAACGCGTCGGACGTGATGAAGAAGCCGAGTGCCGCAGTCATTGCAATGTCGCGCGCGATGCCCGTGATGCGCGACACGACGGTGCCGGTCGCCATCAGCGCGCTCGATCGCAGCAGGCTCACTCGTCGTCCCGTTCCTGACCGCGGTTGCGGATGCGCTTCACGGTGTTCGACGCGATGAGTAGCAGCAGCAACGCGAATGCGCCGAGCACGAGATAACCGGCGACGCGTGCGTAGGCGGCGGATCGAACGGTGAGGATCACCGGCCCGTCGATCGCGCTCTTGTCGTTGGCCTCGAGTTGCAGCCCGAGGTAGGCATCGCCGGAACCCGTGACTCGCGTGGGCACCTCGACGCTGACGCGCTTGCCGGCGTTGAGGTGAAGCGGGGTGAACGCAGTGGGCTGCACGCGGACGCTCGGGTATCCCGTGGCGCGCAGGCCGATGTCGATCGCGACTGGCAGGCCGTTGGCGACGGTGACGGGCACGACGCCCTTCTCGCCGCCGAACACGATGTCCCCGCGCGTCACGACGCGCACCGACGCGGCCATGGTCGTGAGCTCGGCGATCGTCACGGCGCTGTAGCGGTCTTCGATTCCGCGTGCGGTCCACCACCGCGACAGCGTGCCGATGACGGCGTCGTTGACGGTGGCGGTGAAGGTCTCGTCACTCGTGAGATGGGCGAGCATGCGCTGCTGGTCGACGGCGCGGCCGAGGTCGACGTCCTGCAGGCGTTGGCCCTGTGTGGCGACGGTGATCTCGGTCTTGCGTGACTCGACGCCGGCCGTCGACGCCTGGCCGATCGACGCGTGCGAGACCCAGGACGCGTTGAGAACGTCGGCCGTAATCGATGACGCGTCGGGCGTCCACGTCGGTGCGATGGCGACGGTGATGACGCGGTTCGCATTCGGGCGCTCGAGGTACGTCATGAGCAACTGCGCCGCGAACGCCTGCCCGGTGGCTGTCGCGGAGAGGCCGCCGAGTACGGGGGTGGCGCTCGTCGTGTGGTCTGCGGCGATGACGAGTCCGCCGAATGCGCCGATCGAGAGGGCGCTCGTCGGCGTGTACTGCGACTGCGTCGCCGGGTAGCCCTGATCCGAGACCACCGCGGCCGTCGCGCCTGCCTTGTGCAGGAACCTCCACGCGCTGTCGGTGACCGCGCCGCCGTACAGCGGCACGATGAGCGGAACGTCCGGTATCTGCATGATCGCGGCGAGCCGTGCGGACGCCTGCCCGAGGGCGCTGCGTGCCACCGAGATGCGGCCGAACTTCAGGGCGGCGCGGATGTCGAGATCGCCCATGGGCAGCGCGCCGAGCGTGCCCGTGGCAACGGCGGCCCTGAGGTCGGCGAGCCACTGCACCGCGGCCTGCATCTCGGCGTCCGTGGTGGCGCGCACGGCTCCGTCGGCCTGCGCGATGCGCGCGCCGTTCGCCAGCGCCTGCACCGATTCCGCGAGCACCGGGTCGACGAGCCAGAGCGCTTGCGGTACCTGGCGCATGGCGTCGAGTTGCTGGCGCAGCCTGCCGTCAGGGCCCACAGCCTGCGCCAACGAGTCGTCGACGAACACGTTGTCGACGCCGAGGGATGGCGGCGCCGTGAGCGTCCATACGGTCACGACGCCGAGGCGATGGTGCACCTTGCCCGGGAGCCAGGGAAGGAAGGTGGTGCGGCGCTCCGTGACCGATCGGCCCGACGCGGTGCCTTCGAGCTGCACGCCGAACACGTACGCGCCCGGCCTGCCGACGGAGAGCCCGAGCTGCTTCGGCGTGGCGCGAAGCGTGAGCGTCGTGCTCGCGCCGCTGGCGAGGTCGATGCCCGACGCGGCGGCCTGCTCGATCACTCGGTAGGTCGGAAGCGACCGACCGGCGAGGACGTCGGGGATCTGGCTGCGGCCGGTCAGGGGCGAGGTGGATATGAGGAATCGCGCCTCGAGGCCGGTGATATCGACGCTGCTGGGGTTCGACACCTGCACGTCGAGGCTCACGGTGGCACCGACCTTCGGCAGCGTCGGGCTGATCGAGACGATCTCGGCGGAGAAACCCGGTGCCGCGGCTGCGGGTGCGGGCGCGGCGGATACCGCGAGCAGCAGCAGCGCTAGGGCGGCGTGCCGCTTCACCCACGCACCTCGAGGATCTCGAGGGCCTTGACGAGCAGGCGGCGTTCATCGTTGTACGCCAGACGCCCGGAGACCTCGCTCAGCGCGATCCACTCGACGGCGTCGACCTCGCGGTCGGCGTCGGAGAGCTCGCCTCCCTGCGCGATGAGCAGGAAGTGCTGCACGGTCTTGTGGATGCGCTTGCCGTCGAGCATGAACCAGAACGCGATCTCGCCGAGGTGCGAGTGCACGGCCGCGTCGAGGCCGGTCTCCTCGGAGACCTCGCGAATCGCCGCCATCTCGGCCGTCTCCCCCGCCTCGATGTGACCCTTGGGGAACGACCAGATCATGCGCCCCTTGCGGTCCCGACGCCCGATGATCGCAGCGGCCATGCGCTCGGTATCGACGACGAGTCCGCCTGCGCTGAATTCGTCGTGCCGTTTGCTTCGCCGCTGCGGACGGTTGGCCCGTGCGCTGGTCATGGGGTAAGCGTAGGCGGAACACATTGGGCCGTGGCCCACATACGCTTTGCCCGTGTCATCACCGCGTAAGGCTCCGCAGATCCCGGAGCCCATCCTCGATCTCGGCCGCCGTTTCGAGGCCGCCGGATTCGAGCTGGCGCTCGTGGGCGGGCCCGTGCGCGACGAGCTGTTGGGCCGTCCCTCGGGCGACTGGGATCTCACCACCGACGCGCATCCCGAGCAGACGCTTGCGCTGTTCGAGGGTTGGGCCGAGGCCACGTGGGATGTCGGCATCCGCTTCGGGACGGTCGGCGGGCAGCGCCACGGCCTCAAGGTCGAGGTCACGACCTATCGCACCGAGCAGTACGCGGACGACACCCGCAAGCCCGAGGTGCAGTACGGCACGTCGCTCGAGGACGACCTCTTCCGCCGCGACTTCACGGTGAATGCGATGGCGGTTCGGCTGCCGTCGGGCGAACTCGTCGACCCCTTCAACGGCCTCGCTGATGTGCAGGCGGGCGTGCTCCGCACCCCGGGCACGCCGGAGATGTCGTTCTCCGACGATCCGCTGCGCATGATGCGCGCGGCGCGGTTCGCGTCGCAGCTGGGCTTCCGCGTCGTGCCCGACGTCGTCATCGCGATGACGGAGATGGCGTCGCGCCTCTCCATCGTCTCGGCCGAGCGCGTCCAGGTCGAGTTCTCGAAGCTGCTGCTGGGCGCGCATCCGCGCGAGGGTCTGTCGCTGCTCGTCGAGACCGGACTTGCCGACGAGTTCATCCCCGAGTTGGGCAGGCTGCGCCTGGAGATCGACGAGCACCACCACCACAAGGATGTCTACGAGCACTCGTTGACGGTGCTGGAACAGGCCATCGAACTCGAGAAGACGCACGAGCCCGTGACCGAGCCGGATCTCGCGCTGCGCCTGGCCGCTCTGTTGCACGACATCGGCAAGCCCAAGACCCGCCGCTTCGAGCAGGGCGGCGGAGTCTCGTTCCACCACCACGAGGTCGTGGGCGCGAAGCTCGTGCGCAAGCGTCTCCATGAACTGCGCTACAGCAACGAGATCATCGACGACGTCTCGAAACTCGTGGAACTGCACCTGCGATTCCACGGCTACGGCTCGGGCGACTGGTCGGACGCCGCGGTGCGTCGCTACGTGCGCGATGCCGGCGACCAGCTCGTCCGCCTGCACAAGCTGACGCGCGCCGACTGCACCACGCGCAATCGGCGCAAGGCCTTCCAGCTGCAGGCCACCTACGACGAGCTCGAGCGTCACATCGGGGTGCTCGCCGAGCAGGAGGAGCTCGACTCGATCCGTCCCGACCTCGACGGCAACGCGATCATGACGATCCTCGGCGTCGGCCCCGGGCCGCTCATCGGCAAGGCGTACAAGTTCCTGCTCGAGCTGCGCATGGAGCAGGGACCGCTCGACCGCGACCAGGCCGAAGCAGCCCTCCGCGCCTGGTGGTCCCAACAGCAGTAGCGCCAGCACCCCTCCCACCCGCGGTGTACGCGATTTCGCCACTCTCTGGCCGATCTGCGTACACAGCAAGCTTCGTGTTCGCGATCTCGCCAGAAACTGGCGATTCTGCGTACATGGAGGTTGGCGGCGCGCGGCGTTCGAGGGGGGTTCAGCCCAAGACGGGCGGGTAGGTGCCGGCGAGCGCGGCTTCGACGACGGCCGCGATGTGGTGTGCGCGGGTGGCCGGGCGTTTCACCGAGTAGCACCAGTACAGCGCGCGCTCCTGCACGCTCGCTGGGAGCGCCTCGAACTTCTTGCGCGAGCCCGGATGGGCCTTGAACGCGGCGGCGAGGTCGGGCGCGATCACGTGCGCCTCGACGTCGTCGAGCAGCGTCCACGAGCCGTCGGCCTTGGCGCGTTCGATGACGGCCGCGCCGGCCGGGGTCATCGCACCGGACTCGATGAGTCGTGCGATGCGCGCCTTGTTGGTCTTGGCCCAGATGCTGTCGGCCTTGCGCGGGCTCAGGTACTGGCTCGTCAGCCCCGGGGCGTCCATGGGATGCACGACGCTGTCGATCCAACCGAAGCAGAGGGCCTCCTCGACGATGTCGTTGTACGTGGGGCCATCGATGCCGCTGCGCACCTTGGGATGCACGACCCACACGCCGGCCGAATCGGCATGGTGCCGCTGCAGCCAGCGCCGCAGCTCCGCGCGGCTGCGTGGCTGGATGCTCTCGCGGTCCTGCATGACCATGAGTATCGCCCTCGGCACGGGCGCCGGCCAGCGCTCCGACGGGGCGCGCCGCATGTCCGTGCCGGTTGTCGGCACCCCTGACTAGCGTTCAGGCATGGACCGGGGGCAGTTTCCCAGGCTGGTGCGCGACGGGCGCTTCCGGCAGTTGCTCGCCGTCCGCGTCGCCAGCACGACGTCCGACGGCCTGCTGCAGGCGGCGCTGACGTCATTCGTCCTCTTCAGCCCCGAACGCCAGCCGACGCCGGCCAAGATCCTCGCCGCCTTCGGCATCCTCTTGCTGCCGTACTCGGTGTTCGGTCCGTTCATCGGTGTGCTCATCGATCGATGGCAGCGGCAGCGGATCCTCGTCTACGCCACCGTCGTGCGCGCGGCCTGCGTGCTCGTCGTCGCCGGGATCGTCGCGGGCGGGCACTCGGGCACGAGCCTTGCGATCACCGTGCTCGCCGCGCTCGGCATCGGTCGGTTCGTCGGGGCGACGGTCTCGGCGGCGCTCCCCCACGTTGTCGATGACGACCTGCTGGTGGCCGCCAACGCCGTCGCGCCCACGGCGGGCACACTCATGTCGATCGTCGGAGGGGTCATCGGCGTCACGATCTCGACGATCCTCGGCGGCAGCGACAGGGCCGCCGTGTTCATCATCGGCACGGCCGCTGCGGGACACCTGATCGCGACGCTGCTGTCGACGCGCATCCCGCCCGCACTGCTGGGCCCCGACGACCGTCGGCACCGCACGCTGTTCGAAGTGTTCGCATGGCTTCGCAGCGGAGTCCGGCATCTGCTCGAGCGTCCGCGGGCCACGCGCGCGATCCTGCGCGTCTCGTTGCACCGCGCGGCCTTCGGCGGCGCGACGCTGCTGGTGTTGATGCTCACCCGCAATTCGTTCAACACCAACGCCCACACCACGCATGCGCTCAGTGAGTTCTCGTTCGTCATCGGCTTCGCGGGCGCAGGCGCTCTCGTCGGTGCGGTGCTCACGCCGCTGGCGTCCGAGCGGATCGGCGTCGTGAACTGGGCCCGATTGGTGCTCGTCGGCAGCGCGGTGCTCATCGCCTCGTCCTTCGCCTTCGCTGCATCGCGGTCGCAGTCAGCGGCCGCCCTGACGGCGGTGCTCATCGGAAGCGCCGGCATCGGATTCGCGGGCCAGTGCACCAAGATCTCGTCCGATACCGTCGTGCAGACGTCCGTCGAGGACTCCCACCGCGGGCGGGTGTTCGCCATCTACGACATGGCGCTCAACGTCGGCATCGTCGGCGGCACTGCCTTCGGCGCGTCGACGATCCCGACGAGCGGTCGGTCGCCTACGTTCGCGCTCGCAGTCGGAGCCCTGCTCCTCATCGCCGCTGCCATTCCCGATTAGGCACTGCCCCCCGACGTGTCACAAGGAGGGAGGCGGTGGCGGCAGGATGGGTGAAAGATCGGGGGCGGCTGTGACATCCCTAGACGGAGGTGCGAAGTGCCAACTGATCCGAAAGAGCGTCGTGACGCATTCGAGAGCCTGTTCTCGACACACGCCAAGGCCGTACACCGGTATGCGCAGCGACGCTGTGCGGTATCGGATGTCGAGGATGTCGTCGCCGACGTCTTCGTCGTCGCGTGGCGCAAGTTCGACGAGATCCCACAGGGGTTCGAGCAGGCGTGGCTGTTCCGCACGGCGTGGAACGTGCTGGCCAACCGGCATCGCAAGTTCATCGAGATGCCGTTCGAAGCCCTGCCCGATGAACCGGAAGGCGGCGACATCGCCGAGACGGTGATCGCGGACATCACGTTGCAGCGCGCATGGCAGCACCTCAGCGCCCGCGATCGCGAGGTGCTGCGCCTTGTGGCCTGGGAGGGCCTCAACGGCAGCGGGCTCGCCGAGGCCCTCGGCATCAGTGTGAGCGGCGCGGGGGTTGCCCTCTCCCGTGCGCGCGAGCGCTTCAACGCCGCGTGCGCGGCGCAGGCCTGAAACATCAGGCACAGCAGCGACATTCAGATGTTGTAGGCCGAGCAAGGAGCCAGCATGAACAACGAATTCTTCGATCGCCTGAAGGCGAACGACCCCGCATCACCGGCAGAGCCGGATCTCACGAGCATCAAGGCGCGCGTCGACGCGCTCACCGCCGACAACGTCGTCGCCTTCACGCCGCGCAGCGGCACGATGCGTTGGCTGCGAAGTGCCGCGGCCATCGGCGCGATCGCGCTGGCCGCGGGCGCCGGCTACGCGGGCGGCGCGTTGCACAACGACAAGTCACCGGAGTCGTTGGTCAGCTCACTGGCCCCGAGCGCGAACGTCCCGACGGCCGACGCCGGCCGTCTCGGCGCCATGGGCGTCGGCGGTGGCGGCGGCGCGAGTGCCGACAAGATGGCGGGCGGCTTCGGGGGCTACGGCGGCAACGCCATCCTCAAGCCCGCCGCCACCGTGACGAACGTCGACGGCACCGCGTATTCGTACAGGTACTCGAACGACGGCATCGACTTCAAGGCCCTGGCCTCGAAGATCGCGGACGTCGTCGGCATCAAGAATCCGACGTTCACCTTGGCCGACGGTGCGTACCAGGTCAATGACACGAAGGGTGACTACAACGTCTACGTCGGCAGCGACGCGCAGGCGTGGTTCAACGGCTACAACAGCGCGAGTTCGCCGTGGTCGTGCGAGCAGGGGCTCGTCGAGCCGTCCGGCCCGTCCACCCCGTCGAAGGACGGCACGATCATCACACAGGAAATGACCACGCAGTGCGACAAGGAATGGCCGACGCCCTCGAAGGCCGACGCCATCGCCGCGGCGAAGGCCGCATTCGCGAAGCTTGGTCTTGACGGCTTGAAGAACGCGACCTACACCGCCTACGGCTACAACACACGCTCCATGAGCGTGAGCGTGACCCCGGTGATCGACGGCATGGACGTCGCGTCGCAGTTGTCCGCAGAGGTCTCGAAGAACGGCGTGTTCTCGATCAGCGGCGCGGCCGCCCGCATCGTGAAGGCCGACTCGTACCCGACCGTCGGCGCACGTGACGCGGCGCTGCGATCGGCGCTGCGCAAGTGGTCGGCATTCGGCCCGACGCAGGTGTGGGTGCCCGACCAGGGCGGCACCCTTGAAGGGTCCGCCACCGCCGCGCCGACGACGCCCACGCACAACGGCAAGCCGATGGTGCAGGCGTACGTCAGCGAGATCCCGGTGCTCGGTGCCCAGCGCGGCCTGGCGCAGGTGTGGCTTTCGGGCGGTGAGGTGATGCTGATGCCGGCGTGGAACTACACCGCGCAGGACGGCAGCATCTGGCAGATGCTCGCCATCACCGACGAGTACGTCGACTGGACGCAGGCGAACTACGGCGGCCCGATCGCGTACGACAACCTCGACGCCGGTGCCGGCGCGAAGTCCGACGTCGCAACGACCGCGGCACCGATGATGAAGTAGCTCGACGCACCACCCAAGCAGCACGACGCACCACCCAAGCAACACGACGCACCACCCAAGCAGCACGACGCACCTCCTGCGCACCGGCGTCCCCGACAACGCCGGCCCCGCACCCAAGTGGCGCCACTCCGGTTCGCACCCCGGATGGCGCCACTTGCCGTTCCCGCCTGCCCCCTCCCGGCGGTGTACGCGAATCGGCCACCTTGTGGCGACTCTGCGAACACGGGCGGGGGATGTACGCGAATCGGCCACCTTGTGGCGCTTCTGCGTACACGGGCGGGGGATGTACGCGAATCGGCCACCTTGTGGCGCTTCTGCGTACACGGGTGGGGGATGTACGGGAATCGGCCACCTTGTGGCGATTGTGCGTACACGGGCGGGGGATGTACGCGAATCGGCCACGTTGTGGCGATTCTGCGAACACAGGGCGGGGGCGGGGCGGACGTCGGGACATGGCGAAGGGCCGCCACCCCGATCCGGAGTGACGGCCCTTGCGCGGACGTGCTTAGCGCTCGATCTTGCCGGCGATGAAGTCCTCGACGGCCTGGTAGGCCTCGGAGTCGGTGTACTGCACCGGCGGGGACTTCATGAAGTACGACGCGGCCGAGAGGATCGGGCCACCGATGCCACGGTCCTTGGCGATCTTCGCGGCGCGCAGCGCGTCGATGATGATGCCGGCCGAGTTCGGCGAGTCCCACACCTCGAGCTTGTACTCGAGCGACAGCGGCACGTCGCCGAAGGCGCGGCCCTCGAGGCGGACGAACGCCCACTTGCGGTCGTCGAGCCACGCGACGTAGTCCGACGGACCGATGTGCACGTTGCGGCTCGAGAGGCCGTTGCGCAGCTGCGAGGTGACCGACTGCGTCTTGGAGATCTTCTTGGACTCCAGGCGCTCGCGCTCGAGCATGTTCATGAAGTCCATGTTGCCGCCGACGTTCAGCTGGTACGTGCGGTCGACGGTGACGCCGCGGTCTTCGAACAGCTTCGCGAGGACGCGGTGCGTGATCGTGGCGCCGACCTGCGACTTGATGTCGTCGCCGACGATCGGCACGCCCGCGGCCGTGAACTTGTCGGCCCACTCCTTGGTGCCGGCGATGAAGACCGGGAGGGCGTTGACCATGGCGACGCCCGCGTCGATGCAGCACTGCGCGTAGAACTTGGCGGCCTGCTCCGAACCGACAGGCAGGTAGCAGATGAGGACGTCGGCCTTGACGTCCTTGAGGCGCTGGACGATGTCGACCGGCTTGGCGTCGGACTCCGTGATCATCTCGCGGTAGTACTTGCCGAGGCCGTCGTAGGTGTGGCCGCGCTCGACGGTGACGCCGGTGTGCGGCACGTCGCAGATCTTGATGGTGTTGTTCTCGCTGGCGCCGGTGGCGTCCGCGAGGACGAGGCCGACCTTCTTGCTGTCCACGTCGAAGGCGGCGACGAACTCGATGTCGCGGACGTGGTAGCCACCGAAGTTGACGTGCATGAGACCGGGCACGTGCTGGCGCTCATCGGCGTCGCGGTAGTAGTGAACGCCCTGCACGAGCGATGCGGCGCAGTTGCCGACGCCCACAATGGCGACTCTGATGGAACCCATTCGGTTCTCTCCTTCTCATGGTCCGTGCCGGTCGGCGCGGGGTGGTGCTTACTTGTGGTGCTTGTGCTCCGCGGCGATGAGGTCGTCGAGCCAGCGCATTTCGCTCTCGACGCCCTCCAGGCCGTGGCGTTGCAGTTCGAGCGTGTACGCGTCGACTCGCTCGCGTGTGCGGGTGAGCGCGTCGCGCATCAGTGCCCTGCGTTCGGCAAGGCGCATGCGACGTCCCTCGAGGATGCTGGTCCGCACCTCGGCGTTGGCGCGTCCGAAGAACGCGAAGTGCACGCCGAAGCCGTCGTCGTCCCAGGCCGCAGGCCCCGCGTTGGCCATGAGCGTCTCGAAGCGCTCCTTGCCCGTGGGGGTGATGCGGTACGTGATCTTGGTGCGACGGCTTTCGTCGTCGCCGGCCTGCTCGGTGATCTCCCGGCGCGCGACGAGCGTCTTGAGCGCGGGGTAGAGCGAGCCGTACGAGATCGCGTGGAACGTGCCGAGCACCTGGTTGAGACGCTTGCGCAACTCGTACCCGTGCAGCGGGCCTTCGTGCAGGACGCCGAGGATGGCGAATTCGAGGGCGTCTGCCTTCTTCATCGTCACCCCTGTTCAATTCCTGCGCGATATATCGAAACGATACATTACAAAGATACATGTTTGGCAAGCGAGCCTGACAAGACGCCCGTTTGTCAGGATCACGTTCGAACCCTCTCCCTGGGGGCGGGCCGATCCGGCGTGTACGCAGAATCACCACTCTCTGGCGCATTTCCGTACACCGCCGCGATCCTCGGCCCGGATGTACGCGAATTGACCACCTTGTGGCGAGTTTGCGTACATCCCGGGCAGGCGGGACGCGGGGAGGGCGGGCGGACGTGGGGGTCGGAGCCTGCCCGTACCCTTGACCAATGGCGAGATCGGGCAGCGGCATCATCCGCGGGACGCGTGTGGG
>Ga0079306_1001831_pt1 | contig 13092 bp, 8 predicted proteins | sample Methanotroph_Enr_FD_79181 | JGI IMG/M metagenome (GOLD analysis project Ga0079306, IMG submission 79181) | Enriched soil microbial communities from Old Woman Creek wetland in Ohio, USA - Methanotroph_Enrichment_5 | ecosystem: Environmental > Terrestrial > Soil > Wetlands | place: USA: Ohio...
CAGAAGTCGCACTGGCCGACAAACCGGCCGGTACGGACGGCGCGGTCGTATCCGCTGCAGCCTTGGTCGTGGCGGTTGCCGCCGCAGACTGCGCGGATTCGTTTCCGGCCGCATCGATGGCCGATACCTTGTAGCTGTACGAAGTAGAGGCGGTAAGCCCCGAGTCCGCATAGGAGGTGGTGGTGGCAGTCGCCAAATAGGTCCCGTTGCGATAGATCTTATAGCCCGTCACTGCCGTATTGTCGGTTGAGGCGGTCCAGGTAAGATTGATGAGACTCGTGGAGGCGGCGGTCGCGGCAAGACCCGCTGGCGCGGTGGGCGGCAGCACGTCGCCGGTGCTCCCTCCGCCGGGAGGTGCGGTGGCGATGCTCAATTCGTCGATCCACATGGACTGGGCGATGGGCGAACCGTCGCCGATCCAGGGGGCGAGCACGAAATTCGCCCACTTCTTGGTGGCGTCCTGGCCGGTGCGGTACAGGACATCGCTGCGGTTGATCACCTGGGTGCCGTCGATCCACTGCTGCATGACGCCATTCGACAGCCCTTTGCCGGAGCTTACGGTGTTCATCTTCAGGTAGACCTCCACCTTGTGCCAGACGTTGGTCGACAAGGCGGCGCTCGAGGCCTTCCAGGTGTTGGAGCTGTAGTAGGGGTTATCCGCATAGCAGGAGCCGGCAACGCCAGACGGAACCGGAGTGTTGCAGTAAGCCGCGCTCCGATTTTCGGTGACGGCGCTCAGGTTGTTCGGCAGGGCGCCGCTTGCGGTATTAACCCGTTTTTCATCCTGAATCGAGATCGCCGGCCTGATCGTGTACGGAGAACCGACATCGCTCAGGAATTCCAGATAGGTATTCAGGTAGTTATTGGCCAGTGGACTATACTGGTTTGCCGCCAGATCGAGATCCGACAGGATATAGAACATGTGGGGGTGGTACGGTTGCTGCGAACCTCTCCAACCCGTTTGAAATTTTACATAATACGATACATAGAGGCTGTCGGTGGGGGTAAAGGATTTCCGCATCGCCGCCCCGTTGGTCGGGGCCGTTGCTCCCTGCGACCAATACCACTGCAGGCTGTTCCCCGATTGACCGCCGGAGACTATCGTCCCGTGGTTGGTATTGTCATACCAACCTCTCGAAGAAAAGCTGTTGTTTTCAAAGCCTTCCTGGAGGAGCGTGGTGCCGCCGCCTGTGCCGCCTGAAGCCGCCTGGGTGGTCGCGGTTGCCGCTGTGGACTGGCCGGATTCGTTGCCGGCCGCATCTATGGCTGAAACCTTGTAGGAGTATGCCGTCGATGCCGTGAGGCCCGTGTTGGCGAACGAGGTGGTCGTGGCGGTTGCCAGGTAGGTCCCATTCCGGTAGACCTTGTAACCGGTCACTTTGACGTTGTCTGTGGCAGCCGACCAGGCAAGATTGATCTGAGACGAGGAAGAAGCAGTCGCCGCCAGACCAGCGGGAACGGTAGGCGCGGTCGTGTCGGCTGTGGTGCCGGCCTGGGTGGTGGCCGTTGCCGCTGTGGACTGCGCCGATTCGTTGCCGACCGCATCTATGGCCGAAATCTTGTAGCTGTACGAGGTGGATGCGGCGAGACCGCTGTTCGCATACGAGGTGGTCGTGGCGGTGGCTAGGTAGGTACCGTTTCGATAGATCTTATAACCGGTTACTCCGACGTTGTCGGTGGCAGCGGCCCAGGAAAGATTGACCTGGGAGGAAGAAGTGGCAGTGGCCGCAAGTCCGGACGGAACGGTGGGTGCGGTCGTGTCGCTGCCGCCTCCGCCGCTGCTGCCGGCCGGTCCGTTGTAGGCCGTGCTGAGGATCAGGTCATCGATATCCATCGCCTGCCAGGAGGATTGCCAGGTGCAGCCTGTCGCATGATTTCCCATGGAAAAATGCTGCATCATCGAGAACTTGCCTCCGCCGAAATTGAAATTCGAACTGCTGAACTTCCGGACTCCGTCTATCCACAACTCCAGCATGTTGGTGCCGAGGTTGACATGCCACTCCCAGGAATGCCAGTTATTATCCCAAATCGCCTGCAGTTCCGAGTGGCTGAGAACAGTCGTCCATGTCGAGATGCTGGTGGCGATTTGCAGCGAACCCGTATTGCGGAGGGACCCTCCTTCCTCATTCATGTTCAAATAGACTTCATTGACCGAACCGGTGAGATTGAGCCGCCACAACTTGAGGTAATTGGAACCGCTGCACTGAGACAAGTCGAGTCCTGTGGGAAGCTTTACATAGTACCGCATGTAAAGATCACTATAGGAACCGGGGAAATTATATATGAGCGTTCCGGTATAGTTTTCCCAATATTGGCCGGCTCGCCATGTCTTCAACGACTTCCCCCCGCCGCCTCTGCCAGGGCTAGAGATCTCTCCGGAGTAGTGCGTCACCCCTCCTACGGTAGCTTGATAGCCGTCCCATTGATACCAATTGCCCCAGCCAGAGGGGGCCGTCGATTGAGCCGATGTACAATTCTGTGTGCAATTATCAAAGTTGTCCTGAAAGATCACTGCAGCATGCGCAGTGGTTGAGGTTAGAAGTGCGAACAAAAAAATAAATAGCCATTTTCTTTGCGATACCATTGGAACTCCCTGATACTGTTACAATCAACCCTGACAATTTCTACCAGAATAACCTGTTGGTTGCGCCGCGCCTACTTGTATTCGCGCCGCCGCAACCAACCCTGTTACCGACGTTTTTTTGCCAGGCCAATCAGTTACGCCCTGAGGCACTAAATCCATTAGCGGATGCTAATTTGATAAAGGAATGATCTCCCCGGCGCTCGACAAGCGAGCGACAAGACAATCCCCAATCTTACACGGGGAATGCAGTGCCGACGTTAAATCCCCTTCCCAACCATCGGCGATTGCACTCCTCCTGTTTACTGAAGAGCACGCGACCGAATATTCAGAACAAACCGAAAGCACAAAATATGCCAGAAATCGGATTTCAAGGAGGTAGTCGGATTTTTTCTCTTAGTATCTGTGCCTTAGGTTACTTATTAATACTTGCGGCGGCATTCCGACAACTACACACGACAGATAGGCGAGATTACCAAATCGAAATTGGCATTGGATTTGCAATGCGAAATGGTAGTTCGCCCGAGGGACTTCGCTGAGAAGGCGTGCTGGATGATTTGTCGTGAAGGCTATAACGGGAATTTTGGAAGCCGGGCGACGGCGGTTGTGGAGCGAGCCGTTTTTCCGGACAGGAAAAGAAGATTCAGGACGCATGTTCGGCAGCTGCCAATTCGTGAGCCGCAGCCAGAATCGTCCCGGTATAGGCACTGAAAGTGTGCCGCTCCTGGACCTTGGCAAGTGCTCTTCGGGCGAGCGCCGCATACGACGTGGGGTGCTCGATGAAACCCGAAATTGCCTCTCTCAGCGCCTTGCTGTCCTCGGGGGGCACAAGTATCCCGGTATCCCCATGTTCGATGTAGTCTTCGGTTCCGGTTGTGGCTGTCGCCACTACCGGCTTGCCCAGCGCCATAGCTTCGAGGAAGACTACCTGGCCGGTCGACTTCACAAGTCTTGCCAGGGGAACGACCACCATCGAGCAACCATAAAGAAGGTCGAGGTAGTGCCGGTAGGGAATGTCGACCTTCACCTCGACATTAGGCGGGAATTGTATTCCCTCGATGAGGAGGGGATCGCTCACCACAATCACCTGGACATCCAGACCCCGGACGGCATCGGCCAGTGTGGCATAGTCCCGGCCTGTTCTGCCGGCGCTGAGAATGTAGCCCCCGGTACCCTCTATCATCCTCGGCTCAACGATGTTGGTGTGAAAGGGCAGAAACCGTACTTTCTCTTCCGGCAGGCCAAGCCGCCGGGAGTATGTCTTGATTTCTCTCTGGGCGGAGACAAAGACCCTGTCGACCGAAGCAAAACAGAGTCGCTGGATGCACCTCTTCATTCGCCAGGTCATGCTTTCGCTGGATTCGTCGAGCATCAGCTCAAGAATGATATGTCTTGGCCTCTTCAACCCCAGCAGGGTTCTGGTCAGACCAAATAACTCCGCAGCCTTGATGTTCGCGGTCACGACAACATCGCAATGACGGCATTTTCGATACAGCCTGAGAAGCGTCTGCCAGCCTTTGTCGTTGGCAGCCCCCGTACCGCTAAACAGGTATTCTGTCTGGCCGCACCATATCGGACACTGGTCAATCTTGATATCGGAAAGTATTTTTATGGTATTTTTCTTCATCGCTCAATGCACGAGTATGTTGAAGTCGACATCGAGATCCATCATTTGAGATAGCGAAGCGTAGCCTTTGGCCGCCAGACAAAAAAATGCGTCAAACATTCCACTGGCAGAAAACCTAGCCGCAACATCGGTTTATATTGAGGAATGTTGCTGACATGGATCACCGAGAATATCCTTTTGAATCCTTTGCTGCAGGCATCGTTGAGAATAAATCCCATCAGTGATTCCGCGATTCTGTTCCCCCTGTATTGCGGCAGAACAACAGCATAATTTAACTCAAGATCTCCATCCCGTAAAATGAGAAACCTGCTCTTCTCTTCCGGTCTCACCAACCAGTAAATAGCCGCGGGATGGTCATCGATAAAAGCCAGGTAACAATATTTGAATCCCTTCGTTTCGTCGCAGTAGAATTCAACAGGCAGTCTGTCGTTCTGCGCTCTCAGGCATCGCAGCTCAAGAAGGGACATTTCTTTCATTTCAATACCGGGCTTTACAAGTCGCATATCAACCGGCACCGCGAGGTCACGGCAGAAGACAATGAAATTATTGACCTTTAAATATCCATCATAGCCCCATTTCAAGGTACCGAACAGGCCGCGGCTCTTGATTGAATTAGCTATCTGATTGAAAAACATCCGGCGATCTCCTTGGATCGGTTGCCTCTTGTCAACCGCGAAAATATATACGCTGTCAGCGCCGCGCAGGTGTCCTCCGTCCATCGATAAATGCTCTTGCCACCTGGAACCAGAAAAGATTTGTCGAATTGGCAGATACCTCACTCAAACCAATGCGCGGCAGGCGGAATGGAGGAACTGAAAAGGCACAGCCCGATTCTGTTGTTGTCGCCCCTGTGTAGCCGGAAACTTGGAGCATACCGATGGTTTCTGGGTCCCAAGCACCGTTTGGATAACTAAAAAACGGCGTATAATGAACACATTTCATTTTGAGCAAGCGGAGGGATGCGGCAACGGCTTCAAGCTTAGAGGTCCGGTCAAGGAGCGGAATAATATCATGATTCATGCCATGGGAGCCGAAATATATACCGGAAAGGCCCATTTCCTTGATATGCTCCCAGTCGACTAGTAGGGGTTCCTCCGGAATATCTATGTTTAGTTTCGCATACGCCTGGTCGACAATTTCAGATATTACCTTCGCCGGCAAACGCTTGAGGATTTCATTCAAGGTTAATATCGAATCGATGGAAACCGTATCTTCAGACCACGCGGGTATCGTTTTTCGAAAAAAGGCGAGAAAATGCTCCCGATCCACCGTGTTTGCCAGATAGAAAATATGTTCAAACCAAAACCAGTGATTTGTGCCGATCGCGGCCACCGGAAGAAATATAGTGGCGCAAATTCGGTGCTTGATAAAAATGGGCAGGGCAAGCTCATAATTATCTCTCCAGCCATCATCAAAAGTAATCGAGCATGTTCTCGGCGAGTTATTTTCCGACGATACTAATTCTTCCAACGAGACAATTTCAAAAAATCGTTTGAGCTCCCGGATGTGCAGTTCCAAGGTACCTGACGTAACATATAAATAGGGATCGTGCAGAAAGGCAGGCATGCACTGAGCGACTCGATGATACATAAGAATAATCTTCAGTCTGACGGGAAATATTTTCATTGATTCCCTAAATAGACGGCCTATTACAGATTTCACATTATCTTTCATTTTCCCGTTGTCTGTTCAGCGAATTCTATTTGGCCATACATGTCCGGTTATCGGCGAATAGGTACCCGTATCCTGTCTGCACAATAGGGCAAACAGTTTTTCATATGCTTCAATTTTCTTATTGAGATCGAACTGCTCTCGCACATATTCCAACGCAGCCTGACTGAGACGCATCCGTAACGAACTGTCACGAAGTATGCTCATCAGCTTTTCAACCAGCATTGCTTCATTGTTAACATCGTAAAGCAGTCCCGTTTCATTATCCGAAATGACTTCGTTTATTCCCAAGACATCCGCCCCGACCACAGGAACTCCGCAGGCCATTGCCTCGAGTATTGTCAAAGGCAAACCCTCATGTACCGACGGAAGACAAAATACATCGAAAACATTTAGGATGTCGGCGACATCTTCCCGGGAACCCCAAAAATGAATGCTATGTCCGCATCCTGATGCAGATGCATACTGGTGGACCTCTCCGTTCATGCAATCTAAGCCCACCAGAATCAGATAGGAGTTGTTTATTTTCTTATGGAGTTTCGCAAAAGCGGAAATGAGAAATTTGTGATTTTTTTCGGGTCTGATGTTAGCAACCATGCCAATTAAGATATCACTTTCATCAAATCCCATTTTTTTTCTTACCGTACAATCAGTACGTTTTCTGAATCGTGACAAATCTATTCCATTGACAATCAAATGCGTTTTATTTTCTGGCACGAATTTGCTTTTTTTGTAATATTGAAACAGCTGATTCGAAATCGCTATTACCGCACTCGATCTCCACAGGATATAATTTGATAACACCTTTTGCAGTTGATTCATTTCCAGATATTGCCATACAGAATGCTCTGTATGGATAATCTGAATTCGAGTCATTCTTGTGGCACAGAAGGAATAGAGCAACGGACCGAAATGATGGGCATTCACCAGCTGGATGCTATTGTTCAACAGAGCTTCTCTTAGGGATAAGATAAATTCGAAATCGATTTTCTTTTTGCTCTTTGTAACAACGAATACTTTTGCTTTTAATTTTTCATAAACATCTCGAACAGGACCATCCTTAAAACCAATAATTACCACTTCGAATCTATCCCTGTCTATTTTTCTGATGATATCACAGACAACATGCTCGGACCCCCCCATTCCTTCAAAAGTCCATACAACAAATGCCACCCGAATTTTATTGACCTTGATAGGAACTGAATTATTTTCCGAGGATAAATCAAACATTACGCAATCCCTCTGCTTTTTCAATTGTCTACTGACCAAGCATCACCATCACCGTCGCTTTCCGTCACATACCAGTTTTCTTTATTTGCCACAAAATCCCTCGCAAATACATTCTCCCAGTTTTTCACCATGAAGCGAACAGGTTTTCTTGCTTTCACGAAACCGCATTTTTTTGCAATATCAGCTAATGCTGACGATGACGTCATTAACTGAACATAGGTCACATTTTTTTTATTCAACTCTTCACAGCAGTGCAGCAACATTGCCCGAAATATTTCCGTTTGCTCAGGATGTATTAGGAAATCAAGTATTCTTCCTCTTTCCGCATTCTCCAATGTATCGGTTTTCATGACAATGTATCCTGAAAGTTTGCCATATTCATCATATGCAATATATTTATGGTAATTACTAAATGGCTTTTTGGAAAATTTCCAATTGAGATATTCATGGCTTCTCATTGCCATGATTCCGTACTGATTCGCTGTTTCCCTGAAAAGAGAATCTATGCTTGAGTCAAATTTTTCAACCTTTGTTATGCGAATTTTTTTTTTGCTAGATTTGATGCATAACTTATTCCATACTGTCATGGCCGTAACAGCCATTCCTACAATAAATTTTTTAAAAACTCTGTTCTGCACCATCCTATCTACGAAATATGCAGGATCGTAGATTTTCACATAAGCAGATAAATTCGGTATATCCAACCACTCGGCTTTTTGGTAAAGTCGGTAGTTTGGTTCGTTAAACCATAATGCCCCCGCAAACGAATCCGTCCTGAGCATCATCTGTTGCAATATTATTTTTCCAAGCCCTTTCCCTCTATAGTCTTTTGACAATAGAATATCGTGAGCGAAATATCCCCGTTGTTTTCTCCCATGAACGGTAAACCACAGCGGCATCATGCCATGCATACCTACTACCTTGTCACCATCAAGCAACAGATAATAAGGTCGGATACCGTCCATAAACGGGTTCTCCCCATTCACCCACTCAAAGAGTTGTTTTCGCTTTTCCAAACCTCTCTCCTCATATTGTTCTTCCCATAACTTCTCAATCTGAGGAAAATACCGGGAATCATATGTGACGGTAGACAGATTCATAGCTTATTCCAGTTTTTTTATGTAAGCGCTCAGCCAGCATTCAGTTAAGCAGAAATCACTACTATCTTCCGTGCTTTGCATTAAATTATCTCTTCTTATGTTGACAACTGAATGCTGAAAATTGACAGGTCAAAGCCTGACCGATTATTGATTCATGATCTTTCCGAATGGTGTCTCGTGGTGCGTACCCATCTGTTTTCTTTGTGGAAACCAGAGAGGCAAAGAATATCTATCGCCAGTTTCCAAAGGAGGAACAGCGGGACATACATGACCGCCAGAATAATCTTTCCGGGAGAACCGGCAAGTATAGCTCCCGCCAGAAAGAGTAGCATTTGGCCAGCGATCATTCCGAGCGCCACAGAGATAAAAACTTCACTCAGCATAGATGAAGGCAGCAGGAGGGCCAGGGCCAGGGTCAGACAGCTGAGATTAACCTGTAAGGAGTAATTGGGGAAAAGCAGAGGAAAAGAGCCATCCATCTTCATACAATTCCGCTCCCTTACTCCCTGCAGAAACAACCGGCAGCCCAAGGTCCTTGCGATATGGAAGCGACCGCTGGACCACCGCAGTCTTTGACTGGTAGCCTGGTCGAGTGACCGTGACTCCTGATGAAACACCTTTGCCTTGGTGGCAAAAGCGATTTTCAGATTATCCTCGACCAGCTGAGCATAGAATTCCCAGTCCTCTCCCGTGGTGAAGGCAGTCCAGCCCTTTCTCTGCAGAAGTTCCGATTTGAAACACAGTCCGTTGCCCATCAGATACGACGACAGGCCCAGTCGGTACTTGGCCCCATGATAGAATTCATTCCCTATGAGCCGCGAAACATACAGCAATTGGGTGAACCAGCTGTCATCCCTGTTGCCGACCCCGTTGTAGCACTGAATAGCCTGCTCGCCTCGATTCAGCATGCGACTCAGCTCCCGAAGGATGTTCGGGCTTACATAGCTATCCGCATCGACAATGAATACGGCGTCGAAGCAGGTAAGATCGACGTGGCTGAGTGCCCAGGCCAGCGCCTGCCCCTTGCCCCTCTGTTCCGTGCTGGATCTTTCTCTCACTTGAATGGGATATTTCCGGCAGACCTCAGCAGTTCGATCGCTGCAATTATCGGCTATTATAAAAATCTCATATTTGTCTTTCGGATAATCGATCTGCAGGAGACTCTCGCAGAGGTTCCCAATCAGAAGCTCTTCATTGTGAGCCGGGACTAGCACAACAAAACGATTGAGAGGCTCGGCCGGACCTGACTCGGGTTCCGGCAGAACAAGGTAGGCAAGCGCTAGGCCCAGAAGATAGGCGGTCGCAGCTAAAAGATACAGTGCAAGTGGTACCAAGATTATATAGAGTGCCACAGACAACATGGGTGTTCGCCTCCTGTGATCAGACAACCTCGAGTCGAATGAGTTCCTCAGGGAAGCCCATTCAACCGTCTGAACTCAATTTTCAAATTATTCGCATTCTGTCTCCTCGCGACAAAGGGATGAGCAGGATACTCGACAGATCGCACATCGACAGATCGTTGCTAATCTGTTTGGCTTAAAATCCGCTGTAACAGTCCTCGATTGCCTGGCACCATCTGTCAATCCCGTATTCTGCCCGGACGGACTGAGCACCTGTATTTCCAAGCATCCGGGAAAGTTGTGGATTTTCAATCAAAACCCTGATCTTATCCCCAAGGGCCACTGCATCTCCCGGAGGCGAAAGCAGGCCGTTGATGCCGTCCGACACGACCTTTGGCACTCCTCCAACGGCCGAAGCCACGACTGGCAATCCCGCCGCCATGGCTTCCAACAGCGCGAGAGGGGTACCCTCTGTCAAAGACGGCAGGACAAAGCTGTCGAAAACCCGATACCATTCCTCAGTTTCCGTTTGAAAACCGGCGAATACAACCTTGCTTTCAAGTCCCGCCCCCTTCACCTTCCTCTCCAGTTTCGCCCGTTCGGGACCGTCCCCAACAATGATAAGTTTCAGACGTATTGTGGCAATAAACAACTGAGAAACCGCTTCGATCAAGTAGATAAGCCCCTTTTCGGCACTCAGCCGCCCCAAGTATCCTATCACGTGCTCTTCCGAACCGATATCCAGCAATGCCCGTAATTTCCTGCGACGTAAGGCAGCGTTTTCTTCCACGGGGACAAGCGACACACCATTTGGGATGACGGAAATCCTTGAGCGACGAATGCCGCTTTTGACCAGCTCTTCTTTAATTTTTTCAGATACAGCGATCACGTGCCTGCATAGCCGCAATGCGAATTTGTCTAATCTGTTGTAAAATCGTAACTTCCAGTCTGCGGAGATGAATCCATGGCAGGTCGCAATACCGGCGATACCCAATAACCGGGCCACGGGCTGGCCGCAGATATCGGCAAAATAACCGTTGGTATGCACCAGTTGAAATCCATTTTTTTTCAGACAGCATAGTATCATATACGTCACACGCGGGACTCTAACCGGATCGTAGGCGGTATCGACAGAGACTGGCATTGCTTCAAACGTATAACCAATCTTATGCAATTCCTTGGTAAAATATGTCTCGTCTTCCCAAGGCCTTATCAATAATATTGGCGTTATATCGAAGCGGCCGCGATCTACAGTTCGGAGGAAATTCAAACTAACCTTCTCAGCTCCTCCGAAGCTGACCGGCGTTAATATATACGCCACCTTTTTTCTCGGTATTTTCATGTCAATTCAGTTCTTTTTCTATAATCTTATATAGCTGAGCAGACAAAACGATGTAAAAGATCCAGTAAAAGGAATAGGCCTGACTGAGAAACATTGCACCCATGCAATGCCCGATGAAACCGGCGCGTGTCATTTCCGAAATCCTAACCATGTTCTCAGATTTTGAACGAGCCTTAACATGCCCCGTGATACGGAATACGCGGTAACTCATCAATGCAAAGAGAAAAAGTCCGATCACTCCGGTTTCTGCTCCTACCTGAATCAAGCTGTTGTGAGGCGCCTGCCACTTTGTCGACTGCAATCCCCTCTGCTCACGGTCCCTGCCCACCCCCTCACTGAAACAGCCTACTCCTACTCCAGTCCATGGATTTTCCATCATCATTCTTAAGCCGATTTTCCAAATAGAAATCCTTCCCATTTCGTCAGTAACATTGTAATCGTTTTTTACATCGACAATCGCTTTATAGCGTTCCGTGTTCATAGCGAACGACAGCAGAGCAACCAAAGCTATTAGTATTATGATAGTTTTCTTGACAAAGGTGATATTCAGGGTATTGGTCCTTACAAAAAATAGATAAGCTATTACCGACAAACAGGCGAGCAGTCCTCCACGCGAACCTGTTTTTAATATCAGTATTACACCAACAAAAATATTAATTACTACGATTAATCGTTTGAAGCCATTTCCTTTGGAGATAAATAAAAAGTTGAAAGGTAGAAAATTAATGACATAAAATGCAATATCGTTAGGATCGAACATCAACCCAAAAGAAAGGCGTTGCTCGATGATATGTCCAGACAGTAGTGAAAACAGAGCATATATCGAGACACCGAAACAGTATGTAAATATTAGCCGACGAAGCTTTTCCTCTGTGTTTGCAAGTTGATAAAAGAGTATAAATAACATTGTACTTACTGCGGCGTAATTGAGCACATTCTTCAGCGAAAGACTCTTGTATAAAGAAAAAGGAATACCAACAAACAAGAACACAATCATTAAAATATACAAACGAAACTGACTGCTACCCAGCAAACTCGAATCTTCCTTGACGTTTAAAAAATAGACGACTAATGTGACAATGCCAAAGAATAATGCCGGTCTGATACTTTCAAGAAGATGGAAATAATCCTGCGGTCTGCACAATATGATGAAAGACCAGATGCCAAATACAATAAACAAGAATTTAGCGCTTGATTGCTCCAACTGTATTGTGCGATAATTAGTCATATTAATAAAAGGTGTAGTATTAATTGGTCAATTGTAGCAAGACAATATGGACAATTGATGTTTATTGTCAAATAGACATTTTATTCGCAATGGAAATAGAGCGCTCATAATTTGCTCTGCAGATTCCCTGAAATATTTCTTCAGTTTGCTTCACCGTTTTCCGTAAGTCGAAATCCTTTATCATTCTTTTAAATGCATTATCGACCATTTCATTTCTAAACGAAGGATTATTTAGATACTTTTCAATAGCGTTAGCTATTGCTGCTTCATTCTGCGGAGGAACCAATATCCCGCATTCTCCATTCATTAGGATCTCAACTGGACCTCCGATGTTGGATGCTATGACAGGAACTTTTTGCAACATGGCTTCAAGTATTACCATACCAAAAGGCTCAGGACGAATAGAGGCATGTACAAAAACATCCATAATCCGCAATAAATCAGAAACGTCTTCTCTATATCCTGTATAAATTAATCTTTCTCGCGCCACCGAATCTACAGCCAGATTTTCAAGTCGTTTTAAATATTGTTCGTCCTCGATCCCATATCCGCCAACGACCAGAGCATACATGTTATAATATTTCTTACTCAACAACAAGAAAGCTTTAACGAAATATTCTTGTCCTTTCCATTCTCTTATATTTCCTATTATTCCAATAACTATACTGTTTCGAGGTATACTCCATTTCCATTTAATTTTTTCTATTTCTGAAACATTATGTCCCAAAATCTGGTCCACAGGCAATCCGTCATATATGATGCTCGATGCATTTCTGTATTGATAATAGCTCATATTTTCGTATACAGCCCTTGATACCGCAATTGATGCATGAATACTATCGGTCAATGAAATGTCAGCTTTTGAGTAATTTATAAATCCCCTTTCATAGACGATTACTGGAACCCCAACTTTTTTGCAAACTTGAAGGTGATCATTGCAACCGGAAATGCTGTTATTAAGAACTAGTAGATC
>Ga0079306_1001835_pt1 | contig 13076 bp, 12 predicted proteins | sample Methanotroph_Enr_FD_79181 | JGI IMG/M metagenome (GOLD analysis project Ga0079306, IMG submission 79181) | Enriched soil microbial communities from Old Woman Creek wetland in Ohio, USA - Methanotroph_Enrichment_5 | ecosystem: Environmental > Terrestrial > Soil > Wetlands | place: USA: Ohio...
AGGGACAGACCTTCAGCAGGCAAGTGCAATCCTCAAGAAACATAAAATAGAAAAACTTCCTGTAGTAGATGAGAATGGAGTTCTTATAGGTCTTCTCACATACAAGGACATTACAAAAATAAAGGACAATCCCAATGCCAGCAAAGATGAAAAGGGAAGATTGCTTGTGGCTGCTGCTGTTGGAATCGGGGCAGATACAATTTTAAAGGTAGAGAAGCTTGTATCTGTGGGTACTGATGCAGTCGTTATTGACACTGCTCACGGCCATTCTGTTTATGTTCTGGGAGTTATAAAACAAGTTAAAGCCGCCTTTCCCGGTCTACAGGTGATTGCTGGCAACATTGCTACTGGTGAAGCTGCTAAAGCTTTGGCAGAATGTGGAGTAGATGGTATAAAAGTTGGGATAGGACCTGGCTCAATCTGCACAACCCGTGTTGTAACAGGAGTCGGCGTACCACAACTTACAGCCATCATGCTCGCTGCAAATGCTCTTAAAGGCACGGGCATTCCTGTAATTGCAGATGGAGGGATACGTTATTCAGGAGACGTTGTCAAGGCACTTGCTGCGGGAGCCAGTTCAATTATGGCAGGGTCTTTGTTTGCAGGTGTAGAGGAGTCACCCGGCGAGACAATAATACTAAACGGAAGAAAGTTTAAATCATACCGAGGCATGGGGTCACTTGAGGCAATGCAGCAAGGGTCCAAGGACAGATACTTCCAGGATATGGAAGAGGATATAAAGAAACTTGTTCCGGAAGGGATTGTTGCACAGGTACCTTATAAGGGGACTCTTAGTGAAATGGTATATCAGCTGGTTGGCGGATTGAGGGCAGGTATGGGATATTGTGGTGCTGCCAATCTCGAAGAGCTTCAGAAGGCAAAATTTATAAGAGTTACAGCTGCCGGAGTTATTGAAAACCATCCTCACGATGTCACAATTACCAGAGAGGCACCAAATTATAGTAGATAAATATGAGAAAACTCTTAATTCTGGTTCTGATACCGCTGCTCTTTTCCTGCAAGTATCTGAACTTTACATCTTCCGATGCTGTAGTGGCAGAGGTGGGAGATAAAGTTCTGTATGAATCCGAAGTTAAGAATCTTATACCAGCAGGAACATCTCCCGATGACAGCATTAAGATGGTTGAGCAGTATGTTAGCTCATGGGCTCTTAAACATCTACTTCTGGAGAAAGCAGAAAGTGAACTGTCTAAATCTGAAAGTGATGTAGAACAGGAACTTGAGGATTACAAATCTTCGTTATTGGTATATAAATATGAAAAGATATACCTTGAGGCCAGGCTTGACACAGTAATTACTGAGGATGAATGTAAGGAGTACTACGACAATTACTCTTCAAACTTCACACTTAACAACTCAGTTGTAAAGGCAAGAGTAATCAAGATTTCAGACAGATCGCCCAATCTTGAGAACATCAGTAGAATGTACAAGGCAAACTCAATTGAGGATATAGATGAACTTGAAAAGCTCTGTTATAACTCTGCCGACAGGTATGACAATTTCAACAATGAATGGGTTGATATTTCTGATATAGCAAAAGAGATTCCATATGATGTACAGATGTGCGAAAGAGAGGCGTGGTCAAAATCATATATAGAAACAAGTGACAGCCTTTTTCAATATTTTGTTTTTTTCCTTGATAAGATTGCCCCAGACGGCACTGCCCCATATGATTTTTACAAGACAAAAATAAAAGAGATAATTATCAGCAAACGTAAACAGGAACTTATTGCCAAACTGGAAAAAAACCTTATCCAGGAAGCTCTTGAAAAGAATATTCTAAAAACCAACTTTAATAAAGACAAGTAATGAAACACAGGTTAAATTTATATCTCCTCGCCATAGTTTTGCTAGGATTCATATCGGTACCGGCTACAGCTCAAAAATACACCAAGGGCTTAGTAGACAAAACGATTGCCCTTATTGGAAATGATATGATCCAGCTTTCTACAATAGAGGCAGAGGTACAGATGATGCTGTTCAGCGGAGTAACTTCGGATAAGAACATCAGGTGTGAAGTACTGGAGAACTTGCTTGTCCAGAAGCTTTTCCTTACTCAGGCAAGACTTGACAGTCTTACCGTAAGTCAGGACATGGTTGAAACAAACCTGAATCAGAGAGTTCAGGAGGTAATGACAAAGCTTGGAGGAGAAAAAGCGACTGAGGAGTACTTCAAGAAACCTATGTACAAGATCAAACAGGAGTGGAGAGAGACATTGTCTGAACAATCTCTGGTACAGAACATGCAGAGCAATATTGCCCAGAAGGCTCCTGCACTTACACCTGCCGATGTCGAAAGATACTACAAAAATACGCCAAAGGACAGTCTTTCTATGATTCCAACCCAGTATCAGTATCATCAGATTGTGATTTATCCAAACAAAGAGGATGCTGTTATGGCAGTTAAGGAAAAATTGCTCTCCTTCAGGGACAGGGTTATGAAAGGAGAGAAGTTCAGTACTATTGCAACAATATATTCAGAAGACCCGGAAAGCGCAAAAAAAGGTGGAGCTCTTGGCATGGCTGCCAAACAGTTCTATGTGCCGGCTTTCTCAGATGCAGCAATGTCGCTTAAAGTCGGTCAGGTTTCCCAGATAGTAGAGACCCCATATGGTTTTCATATTATTCAGCTGATAGCCAAGGAGGGAGATATGTTTAATGCCCGGCATATTCTTTTAAAACCGCAATATACTAGTCTCGACAGGACCAAGGCTTTCTCCAGATTAGACAGTTTGAAACAACTGATCTTGGCCGACAGTCTTAAGTTTGAGATGGCTGCCAGAAGATTTTCACAGGATCTGAAAACCTTTGTGAACGGTGGGTTGGTTGCAGATGAAAATTCAGGTTCTACCTATTTTTACAAAGATCAACTTAATCCCGCTGATTATAAGATTATTGAAAATCTTAAAATTGGTGATATTTCTGAACCATTCGAATCAATAGATGATACAGAAAAAAGTGGAAATACAGTTTATAAGATAATCCGATTGGATAAAATTATTCCCTCTCATGTTCCTACATTCAAGGAGGACTTCTCCGTACTTCAGGATGTGTTTAAGAATCAGGCTGCACTTAAGGCAATTGATGATTTTGTAACCAAGAAACAGAAAAGTACATTTATTGTGATTGATCCTCTTTTCGCAAATTGTCCCTTCAAGAGAGAGGGCTGGATTAAATAATGTTTAGAAAATTATCTACATTCTTTTTTACTCTCATTCCGGTTCTGGTGTTCTCTCAAGACTCACTCAAGAATCAGGAAAGCAGGCTGGTACGGCTCATCTATGCCCAGTCGGCTGAACACAAACAGATTGATGGACAAGAATATAGAAAAGTTACGGGTCCGGCTCAGTTTCTTCACAACAACGCTCTTATATTCTGTGACACTGCAATCTGGAACGTTCTTTCAAATACAGTTGATGCAATTGGAAATGTTAGGATAATCCAGAATCAGACAACACTAACCAGCGACAGGATCAAGTACTTTGCAGACAGATCTGTTGCCGAAGTCCGGGGAAATCTTGTTGAACTTGTAGACAAGGAGAAAAACAAACTCAGAACCCACTATCTGGATTATTTTACAAAAGATAGTCTGGCCATGTTTTACAATGGCGGGTGCATGATGGACAAGGACAGCAACACAATTGAGAGTCTTAATGGTTACTATTACGGAAAACAGGAGAAGTTCCTGTTTCAGCTGAAGGTAGAAATGGAGGGTGACTCTGTCTTATTCTCTGCCGATTCTCTGGCATATCTCGCAAATCTAAACAAGGCTGTGTTTCTTGGCAAAACCAATGCATGGCAAGGCGATGGATTTTTACAGGCAAATGGTGGATGGTATGATAGGAAAAACGATCTCTTCCACTTTACCAAAGATGCCTATATAAAGACCAAAGACACCGAAATCTGGGCTGACACAATAAATTATAGCAGAAAAACCGCAGAGGCCGAACTTTTCAACAACATCCAGCTTCTTGATACTGCGCAATCTGCTATGCTTTTTGCCGACCACGCCTCCTTCACACAGAAGCCATTCAAGGTCACTCTGACTAACAATCCAAGTGTTGCATCGTACAGTGTTGAGGATGGTGTTGCAGATACACTATTCTTCAGGGCAGACACAATAAGGTATAAGACATTAAGGAAGAGCGAAGTAGACTCTATTACAGTTTCCAGATCAGAAAACCGTTATAAGGAGAGTAAGAAAGACCCTCTGGGAGAGTTGCATAAAAAACAACCGGAGCTAAAAAGATCTGTCAGTAATAGTGAGAAGATGATTGGCAAGCCAATGGAGCGCCCCATAATAACACCGAAGGGGCGAAAGTCAAAAATTAAGTCAAAACAGGAAGGACCTCCAATCGTCGTAGAGCCTGTCAAGCGTGATACTGTTCTTATAAAACCAATATCCGATTCAACTTTGTTGAAAAAGGTTGATTCCACTCTCATAAAGGGTGCAGACTCTTCAAAACTCAAGAGTGCAGACACCACCACTATCAGGTTCCTTTATGCAAATAAAAACGTGAAGTTTTACAGGAACAATATGCAGGGTATGTGTGACTCTCTCTTATTCAATTCTATAGACTCACTTATAAGGTTATTTAAAGATCCTGTGATATGGACCGACAACAATCAGCTATCTGCGGACAGCATACAGGTTGTAATTAACGGAGGTAAATTAAAGAAGGCAGAATTCACATCGTCGGCCTTTGTTGCAATTATGGAGGATTCTACACACTTTCACCAGATAAAGAGCGCTGACATGGTCGCCTTCTTTGATGCAGGAGAGCTTAGCCGGTTTGATGCGTTTGGAGGGGTTTCGTCTCTATTGTTTATTGCAGAGGATAGCATTATCACTACAATGAATGAGAAGGTGTGCAAACAGATGAGTACCAAATTTGCCGGCAAGAGCATTCAAAAGGTAACCAGCTACGAAACCGTTGAGAGTAATGCCTTTCCAATATTTGATCTTGAAAAGGAAAAACAGACATTAAAAGGGTTCCGCTGGCTTGATTCGTCAAGACCCAAAACCCGTTTTGATATCTCTGCCCGGGTCATAAAGAACTCTAAGGCAGATTATGTAAAAAGCATAGAGATGCCAACCTTTAAACAGACCATTACCTATTTTGGAAAGAAAAAGGAGCCTGCAAAAAAGGCAGATCAACCAAATGACCTGCCTCCTGTTATTCCTGTTACTAAACCCTGAGTAAACAGTAAGTACTTGCTTACCAGATATTCAACGGCAGTCCATGCATTTTTTTCCTTGCCTGTTCTCTAACTTCTGCAATAACTTGTTCATTTTCTGTATTTGATAGTACCTTGTCAATAAGGTCAACAATGAAGGACATATCCTTCTCTATAAGACCCCTCGATGTAATAGCAGGCGTACCCACTCTTATACCAGATGTTTGAAATGGTGATCTTGAATCGAATGGTACCATATTCTTGTTCACAGTTATATCTGCCGAAACCAGAACTTTCTCTGCAACCTTTCCTGTAAGATCCGGGAACTTACTTCTTAAGTCGATTAGCATTAAATGATTATCTGTGCCACCCGAAATTATCTTGTAACCTTTTTCAACAAAAGATGCAGCCATTGCAACAGCATTCTTTTTAACCTGAAGCTGATAAGCCTTGAATTCCGGTTGAAGTGCTTCAAAGAAAGAAACTGCCTTTGCAGCTATGCAATGTTCAAGCGGGCCTCCCTGAATACCGGGAAAAACACTTGAGTTCAATACTGCCGACATCATCTTTTTCTCTCCTTTTGGAGTCTTTATACCAAATGGATTTTCAAAGTCCTTTCCCATCAGTATAATTCCGCCACGCGGGCCCCTAAGGGTCTTGTGAGTGGTCGATGTGACAATATGAGCGTACTTCACAGGATTATCGAGCAGGCCAGCAGCAATCATACCTGCCGGATGCGCCATGTCAACCACAAATATTGCATTTATCTTATCTGCAATGGCTCTCATTCTGGCCCAATCCCACTCTCTCGAATATGCCGAAGCTCCTCCAACAATAAGTTTTGGTTTGAACTCGAGAGCTTTTCTCTCCATCTCATCATAATCAATAAGACCAGTTTCTTCTGCAACCTGATATGCAACGGCATTATATAATATGCCTGAAACATTCACAGGAGACCCATGTGTCAAGTGTCCGCCATGTGCAAGGTCGAGTCCCATAAATGTATCACCTGGTTTGAGACATGCCATAAAGACAGCCATATTTGCCTGAGCTCCGGAATGAGGCTGGACATTTGCATATTCAGCATCAAACAACTGGCATAAACGATCTATTGCAAGTTGTTCCACCTGATCCACCACTTCACACCCACCATAATATCTTGCACCAGGATATCCCTCAGCATACTTATTGGTAAGAACCGAGCCAAGTGCCGACAATACCTGCGGAGTGACAAAGTTCTCGGATGCTATTAATTCTATCCCATGAAGTTGACGATTTTCTTCCTTTTTTATGAGTTCGGAAATTTGAAGGTCTTGTTTCATTTTGTTATGTTTTGTCTATAAAATGCTTGAAAAAAAGTTTTCAAAGGTACAAAAAAATTCCAGTTAAAAACATACTTCAGAATTGTTTAAGGTAACATTTGATTCTCCGCCGCAGAAAAATCATCTAGCACATAATCAACAAATTACCAAACACGAGATTCCTAAAACAGAATCTCTTGTTTGGTAATTTTCTCACATACAGGCAAATACAACTTACCGCGGCGGAGTCATTTATTTCCGCTTGAGTGTCACTTCAATAACACCGTTTTTAGCTTTGTCACCATATTTCTTTACAGCAACTTCGTTTTTTAAAATATTTAATGACTGGATACTCTCAGGGTTTATACTCTTCATGGTGACATTCTCCTCAATTACTCCATCTACGACCAAAAGAGGCTCATTTGCTCCATTGGCTCCGGTTTTAATTCTGAGAACATTCTTTTTATTCTGCTCCTGTTTATCTTTTCTAAGGGTGATCGAGATGACCCCGTTCCGGGCTCTCTCTCCATACAGAGCACTAGCTGCAGCATCTTTTATAACTGTTATTGACTCTACCGATTCCGGCGATATAGAAATAGCCTCTGTGCTATCTTTCACAACTCCGTCAATAATGTAAAGAGGTTTATCTTTGGCCGATATGTTTGCCCCTCTTAGAACCAGTAAATCTTTATCAGACTTATCTGTCGATTTTTTTGTAGTAATAATTATAACTCCGTTTTTTCCTTTTTCTCCATATTCCTCATTGCTTTTTTTGTCCTTAATAATGTTGACACTCACTATTAATTCGGGATTTAATGAGTTCATCGTCTGCTCACTGGCCTCTTTACCATTGATAATTATCAGAGGAACGTGCTCTTTATTTTGAGTTAATGTTAGAAGAGCATTAACACTGTCTTCCTGATGTGTTGTATTACTTGTTAAAATTATTTCTTTTGATTTTGCATCATGTTTTGCTGGTGAATATGATACTGTGAACCCTTTATTTGATGTATCTCTGACGTCATAGTTATACGATATACTAAAACTTTGTCCTTTAGCATTTTCCTTCTTAACCTCTCTTGTAACGATTATCGTTTTTACATCTTTCCTGATTGTGTCTTTCTGAATAAAATCTGTAATTTTGACCTCAGAAACCGGTTCAAATGCAGTGCTGACCCTCTCTGAGGCAAATGCAACTACTGCTAATACTGATAAAGGCAGCACAAACAAAGCTTTAAGAGCTGCCGGACGTGTGGATTTTTTCTTTGTGATCATGGTAATTCTGTTTTTTAGTTTGCTGTGATTAAAGCTGTTGGCCATAGTGTAGAGTCTGTCGCCAACAGCTTTTTTAATTAATAAAAGTTGATATTGTTTTGCATCGATGCCTTTTTGAATGACCGCTTCGTCGGCCTGGTACTCGTGTATATTCTGAAGCTCTTGTTTTAAAAGCCATGCTGCCGGATTGAACCAGTGAATAATTTTTACCAACTCTGCCAACAATAGATCTGCTGAGTGAAATCTGGATATATGGGCTATCTCGTGTGTGATAATCTCTCTTCCATTTTCAGTATAGTCCTTCTCGGAAATTGCAATAAACTTCATCCATGAAAATGGTGCAATATTTTTCTTATGAATGACAAGCACTATGTTCTTCTCTATAATCTTCCGCTGTGATTCCTTAATTTTCAGCAGAATATACATTCTTACAAATGACCAGACAGATATAAATGCAGTTATGACAACTCCTGTCAAATAGATTGCAAGAATTGATAAAAGCCAGCCATTAGTATTGTTTGTTGGCTCAACTCCTGCTTCGCCTGATGTTTGTGCCATCGCCATTAAAAGATCCAGATTAAGGGCCAGACCAGAATATGGGGTCTCCTTCTGAAGGGTAATTTGAATAAAGGGAATCACCAGCGAGAATACAAATAGAGAAAGTAGTACAACCCTGTTAAACCTGTGAAACGTCTCCTTGCTAAGCATCAGTTTGAAGAAGAGATAAAATACAGCCAGACAGATGGAGGATTTTAATATATATATAAACATATCTCCCATTGCTATCTGCTTTTTGTTGCATTTCCGTTATTCTCGACCCTCTCAATAAGCTTTTTAAGCTCTTCCACAGAGATCCGCTCTTCCTCTATAAGTGATGACACAACACCCAGATAAGAGTTTTTAAAGTACTTGCTTACTACATTATTCAGGGCACCATTCTTATAATCTTCCTGAGAGATGACGGCATAGTACTGATAGGTATTACCGTAAGATTTGTGATCTAGAAAGCCCTTCTCTTCCAGGCCTCTTACTATTGTAGATAGTGTGTTGAAATGCGGTTTTGGTTCCTGATAGTTCTCAAGTAATTCACGGACAAAAAGTTCACCTTTTGCCCAGAAGAAGTTCATCAGCTCCTCCTCTTTTACTGTCAGTTTCTGAATAATCCTTGCTCTTTGTTGCATGCTTTTATGAATTTGCAACAAATATAACTAAACATTCTAGTTATGCAACTAAAATGTTTAGTTATTCTTTTTTTAAATTTTCTTTTATCGCTAGGGTTTACTGGTACACAAGGTACGTCCTCATGTGCCCGCTAACTTCCGGTGTTAATCACCGGCTGAGCAGCTTCGTCGGCGCAAAGGACAACAAGAAGGTTGGCCACCATGCGGGCCTTCTCCTCTCTGTCAAACTTAACGACCTCGTCTCTCTCCATCTTGTCAAGTGCCATTTTTACCATAGTTACGGCACCTTCTACTATTTTTTCTCGAGCTGCTATCACTGCTGATGCCTGCTGACGACGAAGCATGACTGCAGCTATCTCCGGCGCGTAAGCAAGATAGTTGATCCTTGCTTCAAGAATTTCCAATCCGGACATTCCCAATCTGTTATTGAGTTCAAGTACCAGCTGATGATTTATCTCTTCTCCACCGCCTCTCAGGGTAAGAGCCTCCTTATCCGATTCATTGTCGTCATATGCATACTGGCCTGCTACCTGGCGAAGTGCAGCATCGGACTGAACCTTTACGAAATTCTCAAAGGCATTCATTCTACTGCTTACCGTCTGAATTCCTGCTCCTGTTGCTCCCGCTCCCGGAGTATTTGAGGTTGCCATTGTCTGAGCATCAATTTCGAACATTGCCTTGTATGTATCTCGCAACTTCCAGACAAGAACAAGTCCTATCATAATGGGGTTGCCAACCTTGTCGTTTACTTTAATTGGTTTAACGTCCAGATTTCTCGCTCTAAGAGATAGTTTTTTCTTGGTCAGAAATGGATTAACCCAGAAAAATCCCGTCTCTTTGAAAGTACCTTCGTATTTTCCAAAAAAGACCATTGCCCTTGCTTCATTAGGCTCTAGCTCAAAGAAGCCGGCCCATATAAACATGCTCTTGATAAACCCTATAACTGACAATGCAATTATCCAGTTACCAAAATATGGAATTGTAAATAACAGTGCTGCAGAGAGGATTATCAGTAACGAATTAAGAAACAGCATTAAGAATCCATTGATTTTAAGGCCTTTAAACTGAACTTCATTTGTATTCATAGTATAAAATAATTGTTTAATCAAAGATATTAAAAAAAGAGACCGATAGTTGCTGTTTCAGCTTACTACCGGTCTCCGGAATATTTTTTAATCTTACTGTAACTAAATTGTCTTAGTCAAGAATAACAACACGGTTAAGGATCGGTTTGTCGAATGGTTCGTTTTCGTCACCTTTAGCTATCACTTCAAGTTGAGAAGGGTTAACACCAAACTTGTTGACAAGAACATCATAAACGCGGTTTGCACGATCCTGGCTTAGTTTCATGTTACCTTTTTTACTACCGGTAGCTTTGTCTGCAGATCCCATAATTTTGTATTTGTTGCCGGATTTCTTAATCATGTCGGCGAAATTGCCAAGATTGATAAGATCTTTGTCTGTAAGCTTAGACTGGTTTATTGGGAAGAAAACAGCCATAGGTGCTGTAATATATTCAGTTTTTGTAACAGTGACAGGTTTTCTGTTTTTCTCTACATTAAGCTCATCTGCAAGTTTCTTTGCATTTGCATCAGCTGTAGCAATTTGTTTTTCAAGCTCAGCAATTTTTGTTGTGTAAGGAGTATAGTCAGGAATGATTGGCTTGTCAGGACGTTTGAATCCGCGTTGAGGGAAGTTGTAAGCAAAACCTACAGTTGCTGTAAGCAGTTCTTCAATACCTTCACCAATTTCATATCCATCAAACCTGTCGTTAACCAAAAGGGCCCTAAGTTCAAGATTAACATCGATAGCAGGAGTCACGCGAAATTTATTTATAAGACCTGTTGACATTCCAACCTCTTTAATAACCGGATTAACAGTCTGTTTCCATGATCTTGCATAGCCTACACCAGCGAATGGTATAAATTCCCAGAAACGGTCAGCTCTGTAACCACCTAGTGTATTTGACAGGTTCCAAAGAACGTCGCCATGAAGGTTGAACATTTTGAATTGTTCTTTATAACAACCTGTACATCCAATAACACCCTGTCTGTATCTGCCGTTAGCACCTCTTACTGCTCCGTAAACATCACCACCTGCATACTGGGCACGAACACCGAAGTTAGGAGTTATCCATTTACCTAGAGCTACATCTACTGCTGGAGCAAGACGTTTTCCAGTACTGATATCGCCGTCAAATTCTCCGTAGTAAATCTGTACACCACCCCCGGCAGAAATAAACCAGTTGTCAAAGAATCCATTTGTAAGATATGGCCCGTACTTACTTTCGGGTTTAGTAGCAGTCTGTTGTGCATATGTTGCAACAGCTGTAAACAATAATACTAATGTTAGAAATTTCTTCATATTATTAATTATTTATAGTTAGATGATTATTAATTGAGTTAATGTTTTGTAAATGTTCATACTTGTATACAAAGTTAATATGAAAAACATATATATCAAAAAAAAAATGAGCCATAAATACAAAAAGGCCACCTTAGCAGATGGCCTTTTGTTCGTAAGGAATAGTATTATTCTTCTCCTATAATCTCTATCTTGATATTTGCCTTAATGTCGCGATGACATTTTACAATTGCGTCATAAATACCTACCTCTTTAATATTCGCTTCACCTGTTATAGTGATGTCTCTGCGGTCAATTTCAAAACCCTGTGCAGCAAGAACTTCTGCTACCTGAATATTATTTACAGAACCAAAGATCTTGCCTGTTGAGCTAACCTTTGTAGCTAATTTAACCTGCAATCCTTCTAACTTGGCTGCAAGTACAACTGCTGCATCACGAATCTTTGCCTCTTTGTGGGCACGTTGTCTCATGTTTTCTGCATGTACTTTCTTTGCAGATGACGTTGCCATTATTGCAAAGCCCTGAGGAATCAGGTAATTTGAGGCATAACCATTACGTACGGTAACGATGTCGTCTTTATGTCCCAAATTAAGAACGTCTTGTTTTAGTATAATTTCCATGTTATCTCTCTCCTTAGCTTATTTCAATAAATCTGTAACATATGGTAATAAAGCAAGGTGTCTGGCACGCTTTACAGCTACGGAAACCTTCTTTTGGAATTTCAAAGATGTTCCTGTAAGACGACGGGGAAGAATCTTGCCCTGCTCGTTAAGGAATCTCTTTAGAAACTCTGCATCTTTATAGTCTACATACTTAATACCGGACTTTTTAAAGCGACAGTATTTTTTCTTCTTAACCTCAACAGTGGGAGGATTTAAGTAGCGGATTTCGTTGTTTACCTGATTTGCCATAATTAAACCTCCTTAGTTTTTACTTCTGCTTTGATTGCACGTTTCTTTTCTGCATAAGCAACTGAATGTTTGTCCATTGCGAATGTAAGGAAGCGAATGATGCGCTCATCACGACGATACTGAATTTCTAGTTTTGCTACAAACTGTGGGTCTGCCATAAACTCGATTAAATGATAAAAACCTGTGGTTTTCTTTTGAATAGGGTAAGCCAACTTTCTTAGGCCCCAGTCCTCCTCGTGAACGATCTCACCACCATTTTCGGTAATGATGTCACGATACTTTTTTACCGCTTCCTTTATCTGTACCTCAGATAAAACGGGAGTTGCAATGAAAACGGTTTCGTACTGTTTTAACATACTCGTTTTTTGATTAATAATTTATTTAAAAAGGGCTGCAAAGATAGATAATATTTCCAAGTGGACAAATTATTTTTTGACAGGTGCCTGTTTTAACACTTCTACAACGTAATTCCACCACTTGTCAACGGTTTTTATGTTTACCCTTTCGTCCGGTGAGTGAGGAGACCTGATTGTTGGTCCGCATGAAATCATATCCCAGTTAGGGTATGTCCCGCCTAGTATCCCACACTCCAGACCAGCATGAATAGCCTTAACTTCAGGCTCTTTACCATACATGTTCTTGTACACTTCCTTCATGGTCGACAAAATTGCTGAGTCCATGTCTGGTTTCCATCCTGGATATCCTCCTGTTAGCTTCACTTCTGCTCCTGCCAGTTCAAACACTGCGCTCAGAGATGATGCCAGCATATCCTTTGCAGAATCAACTGAACTTCTCAAAAGACATTTAACGTCAATCTTGCCGGCTTCTGCCTTGACAATAGCAAG
>Ga0079306_1001837_pt1 | contig 13074 bp, 9 predicted proteins | sample Methanotroph_Enr_FD_79181 | JGI IMG/M metagenome (GOLD analysis project Ga0079306, IMG submission 79181) | Enriched soil microbial communities from Old Woman Creek wetland in Ohio, USA - Methanotroph_Enrichment_5 | ecosystem: Environmental > Terrestrial > Soil > Wetlands | place: USA: Ohio...
AGTACCTGGCCTGCTCCCACCAGGAGAACGCGGTGCACATCCTCGACCTGGATGCCCAGTCCGTGTTCGCCATCGCCGGGCTGCCGGGGAAATCCGCCCAGCTGGCCTGGACCCACGACAGCCGCCACCTGATGACCACCGGAGCAAGGGCGGTGCTGTGCTGGCCCGTGCCCGGCTGCTTCACCGAAAACCCGACCCCCGTGGCCTTTGCCGTGCAGGAGGAGGCCACCGCCACCGCCGTGGCGGCCAACGCCCACATCCCCTTCGCCGCCGTAGGGTTTGACGACGGGCGCATCCTGCTGACCGAACTCAACCGGTTCGCCGCCTTCCCCCTGGACCACGTGCCCGGAAGCCCGGTATCCACCCTGGCCTGGAGCGCCACGGGCATGCACCTGGCCTGTGGCCTGGAGGACGGACGCGCCCTGCTGCTCGATCTGGGCGCGATGCTTGGCGGAGCCTAACGGAGGGGTCATGAACCGTATGCTGTCCCGTTCCCTGGGGATGCTGGCCCTTCTAGCCATGGTTGTCACCACCGCTCTGCTGTCCAGTCCGGCCCTGGCAGGGGAGTTCGACGCCCTCAAGGCCCGGCTCACGGCCGACGGCCTGCCCGCAGCCGAGGTGAACGCCGCGTTCGCCAAAGCCGGGGTGGGCTTCAGCACCGCCCCCATGGGCACGAAACTCCTGGAGATGTACACGGCCAAGTACGGCTCCGACGTGGTGCGCACCCTCCAGACCCTGCTGGCCGGGCTGGACTACTATTTCGGCCCGGCGGACGGCCGCTTGAGCAGCCAGTTCCGCAACGCGGTGCGGGCCTTCCAGCAGGACCACAACCTGCCTGTGGACGGCCGTTACAGCCTGGACATGCTCACCCTGGCCCGGCAGGAGCGCCAGAAGGCCTCACCGGAGGTGCGCGACCGGCTCAAGGCCCAGGCCGACGCCGGACCGCCCCAGGTGTACGAGGCCCTGCTGACGCCGGAACGGCTGGCCGAGGCCAAGGCCTTCTACGTGGCCAACGGCCCCCTGCTCCGCCAGGTGCAGGAGCGTTATGGCGTGCCGCCCACGGCCACAGTGGGTCTTTTGACCGTGGAGACCCGGGCGGGCAAGTTCCTGGGCGACACCCTGGCCCTGGCCACCCTGGCCAGCATGGCCGCCAGCACGGACTACGCCACGGTGGCCCAGGTGTTCGCCGGGGAATCCGTCACTCCCAAGCGGCAGGCCTGGCTCGACGCCAAGGCCAGGGACAAGGCCGCCTGGGCCTATGCGGAGCTCAAGGCGCTGTTCACCTACGCCCGCCAGAACCGCCTGGACATCACCGCCATGCCCGGCTCCATCTACGGGGCCATCGGCATCAGCCAGTTCATGCCCACCAGCCTGCTGCGCTTCGGCGCGGACGGGGACAACGACGGCAAGGTGGACATCTTCAATGTCGCCGACGCGGTGTACTCCATGGGCAACTACCTGCGGGTCCACGGCTTCACCGGCAATCTGGAGGACGAGGCCACCCTGCGCGAGTCCCTGTTCCGCTACAACCACTCCGAGGTGTACGTGAACACCATCATGAGCGTTTCCCACTACCTCAAGGGCGGCCCGGCCGCGCCCTAGCCTGCCCACGGGCCGGGGAGCCGCTCCCCGGCCCACTCCCCCGGCCCGTCCCTCTCTGTGCGCCCCTTCGCCCCTCCGGCCGGGCCATTCAGGCTTCTTCGGGGCAACGCCCCGGCCCATCGCGCCCAATTCCTCCCCGAAATTTCGGGAAACGAGTATTGCCGCCGCCGCCCGGCTGCTATAGCCGTTCCTAGACAGGAACCGGACTGCAGAAAGCAGCGGGGCCGCGACTTCGCGAAACCATGATCCAGCATATATCCTCATCCCAGCCCCTCCCGGACGTGTTCGTGCCGATAACGGACGCCCCTTCATGAGCCGCTTCACCGTGCGTTCTCAGGACAGGCCTTCCCCGCCGGAGCGCATCGTGCGCATCCCCCTGGACTGCCTGCGGCCCGGAATGTTCGTGAGTTCCCTGGACATCTCCTGGTTCAAGCATCCCTACCTCTCTTCCAAGCTGGGCTTGAATCACAACGCCACGGTCATCCGCGAGCTGGAACAGCTGGGCGTCTGCCACGTCTACATCGATGCCTCCAGAGGCCTGGACGGGAACACCATGCCCCCGCCGGGGGTTCTTCCGCCCAATTTTCAAGGGACCGGCGTCCGGCCCGTCGCCGCACCGCCGGACACCTCACCGGAACACGCCGGGGACAGGGAGCCTGAAGAGCGGCCGTACTCGCCGCTGATTCCCTTGCCGGAAGACGGCCCGGAGTCGCTGCGTTTCGCCAAAGGCCTCTTCACCCAGGCGGTCGCCTGCACCAAGAAGATCCTGTGCGCGGTGGAGAACGGCCAGCCCCTGGACCTGGCCGAGGCCAAGGGCCTGGTGCGCAAACTGGCGGCCACGGTCAACGCCAACGGCACGGTGGTCCAGCTGCTCTCCGTGCTCAAGGCCTATGACGACTACACCTACACCCACTGCCTCAACGTGGCCGCCCTTGGCGTGCTCATGGGCAAGCATCTGAACCTGACCCACGCGGAAGTGGAAACCCTGGGCCTGGCCGGCCTGCTGCACGACGTGGGCAAATGCCTGCTGCCCAAAGCGCTCATCAACAAGCCCGGCGCGCTCGACGACCACGAATTTCAGACCATCAAGAGCCACCCCATGCTGGGCTACCAATACCTCATGAATCTCACCGGCGTGCCCCAGCCCGTGGTGCGCGCCGTGCTGGAACACCACGAGCGCCAGGACGGCAGCGGCTACCCCAACGGACTCAAGGACGCCTCCATCGGGCGCATCTCGTCCATGCTCGGGGTGCTCGACGTCTTCGACGCCCTGACCAGCGACCGGGTCTACCGGGAGCGCATGTCGCCGCATCTGGCCCTCAAGACCCTGTACGAAAGCCGGGGCAAGCACTTCAGCAAGCCCATGCTGGAACGTTTCATCCAGTGCGTGGGCATCTACCCGCCCGACAGCGTGGTCCAGCTGCGCAACGGCCTGTACGCCGTGGTCACCAAACAGAACCGGGTGCGCCCCCTGTTCCCGGAAGTGATGGTCTTCGGCAACCGCCACACCCAGCCCATTGCCCGCAAACGGGTCGACACCGACCGCCTGTGCCGGGAAATGGCCTCCAGCGGCTACGAAATCGTCCGTTGCGTCGAACCATCGGAATTGCCGGCTCCCGCCGTTGCGGAATGGATTTGAGCTTAATTTAGGATACTCCGGTCGCCCATGAACGCCTCTTTCCCGCCCCCCCTCGCCCGTAACGCCCGCCGAAGCCTGGAATCCGGCTATCAGCTCGATTTTTGCGTCGGACAGCGCTGCCTGCTGCAATTCGACCTGGGCGGCCAGAAATACCGCTCCACCATTGTGGGGGTCGAAGCCTACGAATACGTCATCACCAAGCTGCCCATGGTGCCGGGCATCCAGAGCAAACTGCGGCCAGGCTCCAGCCTGACCATCAGGCTGGAACACAACGGCGCGGTCTACGGCTTCCACACCGAGGTGGTCACCGCCATGACCAAGCCCAGCCCCATGCTGCTGTTCGCCTATCCGCAAACCGTGGAATGCATCCAACTGCGCAGGCATAAACGGAGCCGGTGCATGCTGCCCGCGGTGCTCCGCGCCGGGGATACCACGGTCTCCGGGCTGGTCACCGACGTCAGCGTAGGGGGCTGCCGCATGGTGGTGGAAGGGCGCGGCGCCGAGGGCAGGCTGCAAGTCGAGGCCGGGGACATGGTCGACCTGCACCTGCCCTTCGACCCCATGCGCCCCGAACCGGTGCAGGCCGTGGTGGTGAACAACATGGGGTTGAAGCGCCATAACGCCCTGGGCCTGAGCTTCTCCGGCGACGGCTTCGCCAAGCCCCTGGCCCACTTCATCGCCCGGCTGGAGGGCGCCCGGGCCGCCCTGGAGGAGGCTGGCATGCTCCCGGCCTAGAACGTCCGGACGATTGGCAAATCCCCCAAGCCGGGGTATGCCGGAGCCACTGGGGAAACCGCCATGACCATGCTCCACGAAACCCTGGCCAAGCTGCGCCGAGCCATCCGCCTGCCCGCCTGCTGCCCCTGGAAGGGCCGGGTGACCTCCGCCAGCCTACGGGACGACCTCACGGCCGGGCTGACCGGGGCCGTCATCGTGCTGCCCCAGGGCGTGGCCTTCGCCCTCATCGCCGGGCTGCCCCCGGAATACGGGCTCTACACCGCCATCGTCCCCACGGCCATGGCCGCGCTCTTCGGCTCTTCACACCATCTGGTATCGGGCCCCACCACGGCCATCTCCGTGGTCGTCTTCACCTATCTGGCCGCCCTGGCCCAACCCTTCACGCCCCATTACATCCAGCTGGCCCTGGCCATGACCTTCCTGGCCGGGCTGGTTCAGCTTGGCCTGGGCATGGCCAAAATGGGCGGGTTGATCAATTTCGTCTCCCAGTCGGTGATGACCGGCTTCACCGTGGGTGCGGCCCTGTTCATCGCCCTGGGCCAGATAGGCCACCTGCTGGGGCTCCAGCTGCCCAGGCAATCCTTCTGGAGGTTCGGCCAGGCCGTTTGGGCCAAGCTGCCCGAAACCAACCTCACGGCCCTGGCCGTGGGCGCCTGCGCGGTGGCGGTGGCCGTCCTCTTCCGCGCATGGTATCCGCGCCTGCCCGCCTTGCTGTTGGCCATGTTCGCCGCCAGCGGCCTGGGGATGCTGCTGGGGGGCGACCTGGCCATGGTCGGGGCCCTGCCCAGCCGGTTGCCCCCGCTTTCCTGGCCCCTGGTCAGCCCGGTGGAGCTGGCCGGGCTGGTCCCCGGCGCGGTGGCCGTGGCCATGCTGGGGCTGGCCGAAGCCGTGGCCATCGCCCGCTCCGTGGCCAGCCGGACCGGCCAGATGCTCGACAACAACCAGGAATTCATCGGCCAGGGGCTGGCCAACATCGCGGGCGGCTTCACCTCGGCCTATGCCTCGTCAGGCTCCTTCACCCGCACGGGCGTCAACCTCCAGGCCGGGGGCAAAACCCCGGTGGCGGGCCTGGTCTCGGCCGGGGCCGTGGCCGCCATCCTGCTTTTGGTGGCCCCGCTCACGGCCTACCTGCCCATGGCCGCCGTGGCCGGGGTGCTCCTGGTGGTGGCTTCCGGACTTATCCACGTGCGGGAAATCCAGCGCATCATGCGCACCAGCCGGGCCGAATCCATCATCATGGGCATCACCGCCCTGTCCTGCGTCCTGGTGGACCTGGAGTTCGCCCTGTTCTCCGGGGTCATGCTCTCGCTGCTGTTCTACCTGAACCGCACCGCCCATCCCCACTTCATCGTCCTGGCCCCGGACCCGTCGGCCCTGCGCCGCCCCTGGGTGAACGTCCGGCGCAAGGGCCTGGCGGAATGTCCGCAGATCAAGATCCTGCGCCTGGACGGCTCCATCTTTTTCGGCGCGGCCAGCAACATCACCGAGGAAATGCACCGGATACTGGCCGAAGAACCGGCCAAGAAACACATCCTGCTGGTGGCCAGCGGAGTGAACTTCATCGACGTGACCGGCTGCCAGATGGTCTTCCAGGAGGAAACCATCCTGGCCAAGGAAGGCCGCAGGCTCTACCTGTGCTCCCTCAAGGAGGAGGTGCTCGACACCCTGCGCCGTTGCGGCTGCATGGGCGGGCTGGGCAAGGACGTGGTGTTCCGCAAGAAACCCGAGGCCCTGCGCGGCATGCTCAAGAACCTCGACTACGGCATCTGCGCCTGTTGCGAGGCCCGGGTGTTCACCGAATGCGGCAACCTGCCCCAGGGATACTGCGCCCTGGACCGGCCGGAATGACACCTGTGGTTGCAACACCGCCGAGACGGAGGTAGGGACGGCCATGCAACCCACACCGCCACTGTTCGCCCGGCAGCCCGTGTTCGACCCCGACCTCCGGGTGTGGGGCCATGAACTGCTCTACCGCCACGACCTGGCCTCCACCCAGGCCGAGTTCGTCGACCTGGACGCGGCCACCCTCATCGTCGTGGCCGGGGCGTTCCTGTGGCACCCCCAGGACATGGCCGCCAGCCAGAAGATCCTGGTGAACTTCGGGTCCAGGACCATCCTGGACAAGGCCCCTTACGCCCTGCCCGCCCAGCGCACCGTGATCCAGGTGGACGAGGCCGCCGCGCTTGACGAAGCGGTGCTCGCGGCCCTGGCCGCCTGCAAGGCCGACGGCTACCTCCTGGCCGTGGACGGCTACAAGGCCAGGCCCCAGGCCGCCAGGCTCCTGGCCATGGCCGACCTGGCCATCGTCGACGTGCTGGGCCAGGGGCGCGAAGCCCTGACCGTTCTGCTCGGCGGGTTGGGAAAGGCCATGCCCATGGCCAAACGGGTGGAGGACGAGGCCGCCTTCGCCATGACCCGGGAGTTGGGATTCCAGCTGTTCCAGGGCCATTTTTTCCGGCAGCCGCAGGTGGTGCCGGGCAAGCGCCTGGCCTCCAACGAACTGGCCCGGCTGAAGCTTCTGCGCCTGACCCAGAGCGGCGAGCCCGACATCAAGGCCCTGGGCGAGGCCATCCGCTCCGACGTGTCCCTGAGCTACCGCCTGCTGGCCTACCTGAACTCCCCCCTGCACAACCAGCGCCTGACCAGCCTCTCGGTGGAACGGGCCGTCATGGTGCTGGGCTGGAGACAACTGCGCAACTGGCTGCGGGTGATCGCCCTGACCGACATCAGCCCCACGGGCCGGGCCGAGGAGATCTCCTTCCTCTGCTTGGTGCGGGCCCGGTTCTTCGAGCTGATCGCCAAGGGCCAGGGCCTGGGCGATCAGCAGGCGGAGAACCTGTTCACCCTGGGCCTGTTTTCCCTGCTGGACGTTCTGCTGCACACCCCCATGGACGAGCTGCTGGACGGGTTGCCCCTGGAGGACTCCGTTGGGCAGTCCCTGCTGGGCCCCCAGGGGCCGCTGTCCGAATGGACGGCCATGGCCCACTGCTTCGAGAAGGGCGACTGGGACGGCCTGGCCCGGCATCTCGACAGCCTGGGCATCAGCCCGGAGCTGGCCGCCGGGAGCCACGCGGCGGCCATGGCCTTCGCCTCGGCCATCATGAAGTCCGGCGATTGAGGGCCCGGATGCGCTCCAGCACCGGGGGATGGCTGTAGTTCAGCCAGACCATCAGGGGGTGAGGCGTCAGGTTGGAGAGGTTGGCCACGGAGAGGGCCTTGAGGGCGTCCACCATGGCCTGCGGCCCGCCCGGCCCGGCGGCCCCGTGGGCGTCGGCCTCGAATTCCCAGCGCCGGGAAAAACCGTTGGCCAGCACGGACAGCCCCAGGGCCACCGGCTGGTACACCAGCCCGAAGAGCATCAGCCCGGCATGCACCGAGGGCACGCCCACCCCGAAGCCGTGCTGAAAGACCGCGCTGTCCAGGAACAGCTGGAGCACGTAGAGCAACGCCCCGGTCTTGGCCACAGCCAGGGCCAAGCCCTTGACCAGATGATGTTTTTTACTGTGCCCCACCTCGTGGGCCAACACCGCCACCAGCTCCTCTGTATTCAATTTGTTAATCAATGTGTCATACAAACTGATGCGTTTCCGTTTACCAAGGCCGGTGAAGAAGGCGTTGGCCTTGGTGGAGCGCTTGGAGCCGTCCATGACGAAGATGCCAGACAAGCCAAACCCCTGGCTGCAGGCGTAGGCCTCGATGGCCGAGCGCAGGGGGCCGTCGTCCAGCGGGCGGAAGGTGTTGAACAGGGGCAGGATCCACACCGGGGCCAGCACGAGCATGGCCACGGTGAAGGCCGTCACCGTGCCCCAGGCCGCAAGCCAAGCCCAGGGGCCCAGGCGCTCGAAGGCGAAGAGCACGGCCGCGAGCAGCGGCCCGCCCAGCACCACGCCCAGGGCCAGGCCCTTGAGCCTGTCGGTGACGAACACCCGGGCGGTGGTGGTGTTGAAGCCGAAGCGGGCCTCCAGCACGAAGGTGTTCCAGACCTCGAACGGCAGCCCGAACACCGCCTGGGCCAAGGCCAGCGCGGCCACGAACACCAGCCCGGTGGGCAGTTCGGAATAACCCAGGCCCCGGGTCCAGGCGTCGAGCCAGCCGAACCCTCCGGCCAGGATGAACCCGGCCGTCAGCAGCAGCCCCACGCTCTCCTCCAGGGTGGCCAGCCCGGCCCCGGCCCGGACATAGGCCTGGGAGTTGGCGTAATCCGCCGGGTTGTAGACCCCGGCGAATTCCGGGGGCAGCCCGTTTTGCAGCGATCGCACGTTGAAGGCGCGGGCCAGGGCTGTTACAGTGTAGGAAAACACCAGCGCGGCCAGGGCCGCCAACACGAAGCCATTCATGAGCACCGGCATACCCGTCCTTTTTCATTTTCATGGCGAGCTGGCCGAACTGGCCGCAGCCGCCGAAATTGCCTATCCTCTCGCCCGCCGGGCCTCCCTGAAGGACGCCGTGGAGGCCCTGGGCATTCCCCATACCGAAGTATACGCCCTGTTTGCGGATGGCCGGCCCGTGGGCTTCGTCCACCTGCTCCAGCCAGGCGAGCGTGTGGAGGCGCTGCCCGCGCCGGAACTCCTGGACGTCACCCACCCACAGCCCCTGCGCCCGGCCCTGTGTCCGGCGGGCGGGCCGCACTGCCCCCCCATCCGCTTCCTGGCCGACGCCAACGTGGGCAGGCTGGCCACCCTGCTGCGCCTGCTGGGCTTCGACACGGCCTACGACCGCCTGCTCGATGACGCCGCCGTGGTGGAGCAGGCCCTTGGCGAACACCGGGTCATCCTCTCACGGGACCACGGGCTCCTCAAGCGCAAGGCCGTGGTCTGGGGCCGCCTGATCCGCGACAACGACCCCGGCGCGCAGCTGCGCGGGGTGTTGCGCCACTTCGGCCTCAGCCCGCCCTACCGCCCCTTCAGCCGCTGCCTGCGTTGCAACCGGCTCCTGACCCCGGTGGACAAGGCCGAGGTGCTCCATCTGCTCCAGCCCAAGACCAGGCTCTACTATCAGGATTTCCAGCGGTGCGCTGCGTGCGGACGGGTATACTGGGCCGGGTCGCACCATGGGAAGATGGAGGCCATGGTGAAGGCGTTGGCCTACGCCGTGGGCCACGGCAAGGAACGGCCTTAGCCGCGGCCAGGCTTTTCTCCGGGGGACGCGCTCGCGTTGCGGGCTGTCCCGGCCGGCCCGGGGTTTTGAAGCCCTTCAACGTTGGAGCCAAGCAGAAACCAACAGTGGCGCAGGGTCAGGATCGCGTTCCAGACCAGAAAGAAAGCGCTGACGGCGAAGATGACGCCTTCGAGATTCTCGGTGTCGATGATGGCGTTGGGTATCTTGATGCAGGCCACGCAGACCTCCATGAACAGGCCCAGCAGCAGGTAGCACAGGCCGTATTCGTGGCAATGATGGTCGACGCGGTCCTGCAGCGGGGACTGGAAAGCCGGGTAGAGCTTGAAAATCCGCATGAACGACTGCCGCTCTTCCACAGCCACGCCGTAACCGATGAGGATGACGCCCAGGCATTCGGCGATGTCTTCCAGTTCCTTGGTGTTGTCCGCGGCGTTGAAGAGCAGCGGCAGCATGAACCGCAGGGTTACGACGCTCAGCAGCACCACCAGCAGGTTGATGACGATGATCCCGTACCTGCCGGTGACGGCCAGGAGCAGTTTCTCCCACACGGTCGCATCACCCTTCCCAGCCATGCCGCCTCCAGCCGTTGCGGTTGCCCACGCTCACCCCCATCCCCGCGAAGCCGCTACAAAGTGTTTAGGAAAGGGGGTGTGGGGGAGCCCCCTTTTGTTCACAAAAAGGGGGCTCCCCCAGTAGACTCTTAGTCTTTATACGCCGCCCCGTGGGCCGCCGATTTCACGGACCGGGCGTAGCGTTTGAGCATCTTGGAGGGCATGGGCTTTTCCACGGGGGTGAAGGCCGCCCGGCGGGCGTCCAGCACCGCCTGGGGCACCAGCAGGTTCATGGTGCGGGCCGGGATGTCGATCTCGATCATATCGCCGTTCTCGACCAGGCCGATGGGGCCGCCTTCGGCCGCTTCGGGCGAGACGTGCCCGATGGCCGCGCCGCGCGTGCCGCCGGAGAAGCGTCCATCGGTGATCAGGGCCACGTCCGCGCCCAGGCCCATGCCCATGATGGAGGCGGTGGGAGAGAGCATCTCGCGCATGCCCGGCCCGCCCTGGGGGCCTTCGTAGCGGATGACCACGGCGTCGCCCTTGCGGATCTGGCCGGTGAGGATGGCCTGGTAGGCCTCTTCCTCGGAGTTGTAAACCTGGGCCGCGCAGGTGCGGCGCATCATCTCCGGGGCCACGGCGGACTGTTTGACCACCGCGCCGTCCGGGGCCAGGTTGCCCTTGAGCACGGCGATGCCGCCTTCGTTGGCATAGGGGGCCTGGGCGCGGATGACGTCGTCGTCGAGGATTTCGGCCTTGAGCGCGTCCAGGTTCTCGCCAACGGTGTGGCCGGTGACGGTCAGCACCGAACGGTCGATGAGCCCCTGCTTGGCCAGGGCGTTCATGACCGCGGGGATGCCCCCGGCCCGGTGCAGGTCTTCGATGTGGTGGTGGCCGGCCGGGGAGAGCTTGCAGAGGTTGGGCGTCCTGCGGCTGACGGAGTCGAAGATGTCCAGGGTGAGGTCGATGCCCGCCTCGGCGAAGATGGCGGGCAGGTGCAGCACGGTGTTGGTGGAGCAGCCCAGGGCCATGTCCATGGTCACGGCGTTGGACACGGCCTTTTCGGTGACGATGTCCCGGGGTTTGAGGTCCTTGGCCAGCAGCTCCATGACCTTCATGCCGGCGGTCTTGGCCAGGCGGATGCGGTCGGCGGTGACGGCGGGGATGGTGCCGTTGCCGGGCAGGGCCAGGCCGATGGATTCGGAAAGGCAGTTCATGGAGTTGGCCGTGAACATGCCCGCGCAGGAGCCGCAGCCGGGGCAGGCCTTGCGCTCCAGGTCTTCCAGCTGGGCCGCGTCCATTTCGCCGCGGGTCACCCGGCCCACGGCCTCGAAGACGTTGATGAGGTCCACGGCCCCGCCCACGGTGCGCCCGGCCAGCATGGGGCCGCCGGAAACCATGATCGAGGGGATGTTCATGCGCAGCATGGCCATGAGCATGCCGGGCACGGATTTGTCGCAGTTGGGGATGAACACCAGGGCGTCGAAGGGATGGGCCGTGGCCATGATCTCGATGGAATCGGCGATGATCTCGCGGCTGGGCAGGGAGAAGCGCATGCCCGCGTGGTTCATGGCCAGGCCGTCGCACACGCCGATGACCGGGAATTCCAGGGGCGTGCCCCCGGCCATGCGCACCCCGGCCTTGACGGCGGTGGCGATGCTGTCGAGGTGGATGTGTCCGGGCACGATTTCATTATGCGAATTGACCACGCCCACAAGCGGGCGGTCGATTTCCTGGCGGGTCAGGCCCAGGGCGTAGAGCAGGGATCTGTGGGGGGCTTTTTCCACGCCGCCGGTCATGAGTTTGCTGCGCATGGGTGCTCCTTGAGGTGGGATAAGGCAGCCAGATAGCCCCAAAGCCGGAGATTGTCACCACTTCGGCTCGGCCCTACCCCTTGAGCATGTTTTGGCTTTAGCGCATAGTGGCTGCCATCGTATTGGAGTTCGCACTCTCCTCACTTTAGCGATGGATGTGGAGCTGCCGCTGGTTGTCCCTTCCGTATGTGGTGTGTCCATGCGCAATGCCGAACCGGATTCCCTGGCTTCCCGTGACGCCCAGACGCCATTCCTTGACGCCTGCCGGAACTTCTTCGCCCTCGCGCCCACGGGCTGCTTCGTCCTGGACGTCCGGGGGGACATCCGGGAGGCCAACCCGGCGGCGGCCGGGCTGCTTGGCGCCGAGCCCGGCACGCTCTGGGGGACGCCCTTCGGGGCTTACCTGCCTCCGTCGGGACAGGAAGCCTTCGCCCGCCGCCTGGCCGAGGCCTTCACCCGGCGGGAAGCCCTGGACTGCCCGATGGACCTGACCACTTCCACCGGGCAGCCCCTGCACGTCTCGGCGCGTTTCCAGGCCCAGCCCGGTTCCACGGGCGACGCGGCCTGCCTGCTGCTGCTGAGCGACGTCTCCTCCACGCTCCGCTTGGAGCGGGAACTGGCCACCGCCCGGTTCGCCGCCCGGCAGGCCCAGCGCGGCAAGAGCGATTTCCTGGCCAACATGAGCCACGAGATCCGCACCCCCATGAACGCCATACTGGGTATGACCAGGCTCTTGTCCGACGGCACGCTCAGCCAGGAGCAGCGCACCCTGCTCTCGGACGTGAAGCACGCCGCCGGAGCCCTGCTCACCATCATCAACCAGATCCTTGATTTTTCCAGAATCGAAAGCGGCAAGGCCGACCTGAAGGCCGAAGCCTTCGATCTTCGCCACTGCCTGGACGTGGTCATGAGCGTCATGCGCCCGGCCGCGGCCAAGAAAGGCCTGGAGCTGTCCCTTTCCGTGGCCCCGGAAACGCCACGGGCCGTGCGGACCGATCCGGGCCGCCTGCGCCAGATTCTCATGAACTTGTTGGGCAACGCCATCACATTCAGCCAGGCCGGGCAGGTGCTGCTGCACGTCTGGCCAAACCCCGCGCCCCCATCCAGCCGGGCCGATGCGCCCCAGGACGATCCGACCCGGGCGGGGGCCATCCAGAGCTGCCCGGCAGCGGACCGCACCACTCTGCACTTCGCCGTGTCCGACTCGGGCATCGGCATCCACGAGGACAGGCTGGACACCCTCTTCGACCCCTTTACCCAGGTGGATCCGGGCGCCACCAAGCACTTTGGCGGCACCGGCCTAGGACTGGCCATCAGCAAGGGGCTGGTGGACATCCTGGGCGGGGCCATCATGGTGGAAAGCACCGTGGGGCAGGGCACCACAGTGAGCTTCAGCCTGCCTGTGGGCACCACGCCTCTCGACACCGGACAGACGCGCGCCTCCGCCCCGGACCTGACCCCGGACCTGGACAGGGTGTGCCGCCCCAGGCCGCTCACCATCCTGCTGGCCGAGGACAACGACCTCAACCAGCGCTTCACCGTAAAATTCCTGGAGTCGCGCGGGCACACGGTCACCGCTGTCGACGACGGCAGGCAGGCCGTGGAGGCCCTG
>Ga0079306_1001838_pt1 | contig 13072 bp, 2 predicted proteins | sample Methanotroph_Enr_FD_79181 | JGI IMG/M metagenome (GOLD analysis project Ga0079306, IMG submission 79181) | Enriched soil microbial communities from Old Woman Creek wetland in Ohio, USA - Methanotroph_Enrichment_5 | ecosystem: Environmental > Terrestrial > Soil > Wetlands | place: USA: Ohio...
AATTGTATTGATAGGAACACCGGGCAATGTCCCGGGGACTAATGACCAGGATGCTCCTTTGTTGACTGATTTGTAAACATGCGATCCGGCAGTGGCATACACTATGTTGGGATCGGTCGGATGTGCTTCAAGGTCAGTTGGAGTATTTCCTCCGGGGAGTGCACAGACTGTCCACGAAGGACTTGCTGCATTGGCATTATCTGTCCTCTGCACAGATCCCCACCTGACAACATACAGGATGTCCGGGCTTGCAGGTGATTGCTCCAATACAGAACACTCCCCTGATTCACCAGTAGAAATTTTTGTCCAGACAGGAGTACCTGCAGTTGCATCAGCACATCTCCATACATTCAAGTATCCTACAAACATTTTTTTCGAATCCGTCTCGGAGAGAATAAAAGGTGTAACCCATGCACCAGATTCATCTATTCCATTTACCCCGGAACCGGCAATCTGTACTTCATTTTCATTGTTGTACTTGCGGAAAATGGCGCCAAAGTAAATAGTGTGATAAGTGTAAGCCTCGTTCATGTAATCAACGGCACATTCCATACCATCACCCCCACCGGTGGCTACCCAGCCTGAAGATAAGTTCATGTAAGTTCCATTATCCTGCAAACCATTGATTGTTTTGGAAGGGTTCGTCAGGCTTTGACCTAACTTGTAAATCTGCCCGATGGTCATGCCAACTGTGCAATCCGTCCAGTTCGTCCCTCCATCGGCAGTATAGTAGATTCCGCCATCATTCCCGGCATAAAGCCTTCCATTGACCGGGGAGAACCCAAGATAATGACAATCAGCATGAGCAGCAGGAACGCTGCATCCTCCGTACCAATGGGAATTGATTACCCAGCTTACACCCCCATCTGTTGATTTCCATACATTTACTCCTCCGACATACACGACATTTGCATTGGAAGGATCAACCGCAATAGCCAGGTCATACCATCCTTGCCCACCTTCACCGCTTCCGTCGCACGACCAATCAAGAATATTTGGTGAGGTAGATTGTGCTGTAAAATTCAAACCAGCATCAACTGACCTGTAAACTCCCTGGAAACCACTGCTGTTATTTGATTGCAGAAAGTAAACATAATTGGGATTTGCTGAAGACACAGCTATGGAGCCTCTTTGCGCAGATACAAGCCCGGATGTTATCTGGGTAAAAGTAAGTCCGTTATCTGTTGACCTGTAAAAGTTGCTGCCTGACTCTGCATAAACAATTGACGGGTTACCCGGTTTGAGGCATATATCACTGAAATTTCCCGAGTAAGTCTGTGTCCATGTCCCGCCACCATTGGTTGAACGATATATACCATTAGTAGTAGCAGCCAGGAATACGGATGAATTTGAAGGATGTTGAACAAGTTTACCCACGGTAACATCTCCCATACCTGTATTGGAAATCGTCCAGGTTGCTCCTCCGTTTGTGCTTTTGAACACTCCCATACCAGGTGCATCTCCATGATCCCTGTCGCCGGTACCCATCAGTATCAAATTCGGATCCGAATAATCAACTGCAATTGCTGATACGCCTATGGTTGGCAGGTTATCGGTAGTTGTGGTCCAGGTAGCGCCATTATTGGAGGATAGCCAGAAACCTCCTGAAGGTGAGCCTACATAGATCTTATTCTGATCAGTTGGATGAAATGCAACCACGTTCAATCTTCCAAGTCCTTCATATCCTGCAGGACCCGGTGATGGAATGGTGGATGGCCCAAGTGAAGTCCAGGTTCCCGAACTTGATTTGTTATTCTTCGAATAGTTTTGCCAGGCATTGTATACCATATTTGGTGAAGGCTTTGTCCCATCGGGTGAAATCCTGCCTTTCAAAATATACTCCCAACGCTTGAATACTTTCCAGCCGCAGCCTTTAGTAATGGGCCGGTTCTTCCAGTATTTCTCAAATGCGCTTACTGTGGCAAAGTAATTAGCCCCCGGGTCCTGCATCATCTGGATCCAATAAGGGTAGTTGGATGAATCGCGTTGCTGCAATGAGCCCTGTGCCGAGACAGGACTATTTTGCAGGATCAATGCAAAAAGCATTGACAATGTAAGGATAAACGGCTTCATGATAATAACATATTAGTTTAAAACACAAAAACTACATCGAAAACAACAGGTTGAATGATATCGTTAAGTAGTTGGATTCAGTAAATGATGATACAGCTTTATCAGGTAATTGATCAGTTAAATGAAGAAAATAGCCAAATTGAGACTTATTGAGTTTGCATTACGCCAACAAACTATTGTATATAAGAACAGTGCAGACTGCAATTGCGCATTCTGCACTGTTCTTTCTCTACATTTAAGGTCTGGCAATAACTATGAACAGAGAGGAATTATTATCCAGTTGGATCATATCCCCGGAGTCATTTAATCCATCGCCATTTACGTCTTCCGGAATGTAACCGGTGAGGAAGGTCGCAGAAGCGTTATCAACAGGTATCATATCACCAGAGTCTATAATTCCATCCTGGTTCACATCACCTGAGTACATCACATATTTGCCTGAAATAAGCTTCATGTTACTGCCGTATGCCTGGCTTGCAGCTGTAGTAAAATCGTGGGCTACAATAGATCCGCTGAACGGTAGCGCGGCTCCGGACCAGGTTTCCATACTGTTTCGATGCTTCACTACTACGTAGTAACTGGAACTCAGGACTGCAGGTATTGTAACAGATGCTGTTCCATCTATATTGACAGAAGCAGTGTAGGGCCCTCCGGCAAGAGCATAGGGTGAGGTTGCGCTATGCAGTTCAATTGTAACCTGGTCAGCAATTGTTCCCGGGAATTGATTGCCTGAGGCGTTCTGGGCTTTGTTCATGGATGCACCATTAAATAATCCTTCCAGGTACAAGATCAGGCTCAGGTTACGGTCAAGGCTCAGAATATTGACATTATAATCTTCAGTCTCACCATATGAATAGCTGGTACAAGCATCAAAAGAGCTGTTGTTCCAAACTTCCCTTACTCGCATCCTTGTATTACCGGCTGCCGCAGTTGCCGGAACTGTGAAAGTGATTGTTCCGGTGGCAGGAGTAGGTGAAATGCTGATAGTCCCAAGTTTTTCAGTTGCATCGAAAACTCCGTTCTGGTCGAAATCAATCCAAACAGCAACATAATTCCCGCTGGAATAAGTACCGGGGCTTAAGGTAATCGTGTACGCCGAACCTGGTGTGAGGTCGGTTGACATGCTGCTGTAATATGTATAGTAGGGGCTTGAAGATGCTCCCGTAGCATTGTTGATGGTTCCCAGTTGTACCAGGGTAATATAATCACCTGAGCCGGTTCCTGTCGAATAGGGAGGAATACAGTAGGAATAAGGAATCACACTGATAAAATTTGTTTTAACCTCAGCATCTGAACCAAAGGCATTGGTAGCAGTCAGGGTTACAGTATATTGTCCGAGTGCTGTAAACTGCACCTGCGGATTCTGTGAAGTTGCTGAAGTGCTGTTAACAAAAACAAAGGTATTCGGACTGATACTCCAGTTCCAGCTGGTTGGAAAATCCGAAGATTGATCCGAAAATGTAACAGTAGAATTCACGGCGGGGGTAGTTGAAGAAGCAGTAAACGCTGCTACAGGAGGTGCAGTGGCACTATAGCAGCTTATACTTGCCGACCATCCGGTCTTAATTACACTTCCATCGGAAGTAAAATTGAAAGTTAGGGCTCCTGCTGCATTGCTTGCAGTTACTGTTCCAGGTCCAACGGTACCATTGTAGGTTCCAATAAGCGGATCAGTTACACTTGTTCCATTATAAATCCTTAAATAATCATATCCTGACTCAGTTTCAAATGTGTTGAAAGTAAACCGGATCTTGGAACCTGCTGTGGCAGGATAAAATGTCTCTGTGAAGGTTTCACTGTTTGCATAACTGCCTGTAGCTCCTCCTGTATCATAGAAATTACCGCTACAGGTTGTGACTGACCCATTGGTCATGCTGAATTCAGGCGGTATTACGGAAATATAACCGGTTACAGTTTTTGTATCGGTCCCACCGGGCTTGGTCACAGTTAAAGACACATCATAGGTTCCTACTGTACTGTATGTTATTGCAGGAGGAGTCTGTCCTGAATAGGATGAAGGAGTTCCCCCCGGGAATGACCAGTTCCAGGTGTCAGGGCTACATGACGAATTATCAGTAAAAGTGACTGAATTTCCCACTACTACTGTGGAAGGAGCACCAGTGAATTCTGCTATTATACTCTTAACTTCGATATATCCTGATTTTGTAAGCGAATTTGTTCCGGTACCATCCGATATAGTAAGCGAAATATCATAGGTACCTGGTATAGCGTATATATGAGTAGGATTCTGGAGAGTGGAAACATTGCTGGTTCCGCTTGCAGGATCCCCAAAATTCCAGTTCCATGATACGGGTGAACCTAATGAATTATCAGTAAAAGTGACTGTCCCGCCTGAACATACAGTTGTTGGGCTGGCTGTGAACTTTGCAGTGAGAGCTGGCGGTGCAATATTGAATACTCCAACCTGGTTCTTCCTGGTCCCTCCACCGAAATATTCGCCGATTGACCAGAACGTAACCTCATCTGATGGATCCAATGTCATTTGTGAATAATCCCCGTAACGGGTAGCCGGGTCGGACTGAACACCATTAACAATCACTTCCTCAGCAAGGGTCATGGTACCCAGTGGATCTGCAGCATAGCGTCCTGTATAACGGAGAGAAGGATATTGGGTCGTGCTAACCGTTGTGTATGCCAGTCCAATATTGCCATTCTGGTCCATGCACATATTTCCGCTGAATGCGCTATGCCCGGTCGGTTGCGAATAGGTCCCTTCCTGGTAGATTGTCCAGGGGGCACCATCACTGGTTTGACGTAATTCGTACCAGCGGATACCTGCATAGTTATCAGCACCATTCAGGTCAACAACAAAATTGAAGACAACTGTATTATAGGTCGGGAATCTACGGTATTGAGCCATGTACATTATGGTTGCCTGCAAAGCATCAATATCTCCTCCTGACGGCTGAGGCAGGTTCGAGAATGAGCCTCCGTCAAACAGTCCGTCAAATGGCGTAGTGTTAAGGATTTGCGGGCTTGTAATGGTGGAACTGGCTGGTGTGGTCCAGTTTACATTGATCGACCAGATCTTGAGGTGATCAGTGGTTACACCTGTCCATGCATCATCCTGCATATAAACAATTGGTGCATTCCCTGCAGGGGGTAAAGTACCTCCGCTTACATTAAAGCCCAATGGGCTGTAGAAACCACTGGTAACAATCCCGGTTAAAGGGAAACCAATCATCTGTGCAGCAGTATTCCCAACAAGCATTTTGTCCCTTTCTAGGGCAAAAACTACCTGGCTGGTACTTGCCGAGCTTTGATCTTTATTGGCAGTAATGTAATAGCCATCAGACCACACGGAAAACTTGGGATAATCGGGGAATGTATTAGTGGGAAAACGATAGACATACCAACCACTGGTCACAGGATTAGGTCCTTGGCTAATAGCAACATCAAATCCGTTAGAATAAAACTCAGTGATCAGGAACCTGTCAGCAAAAGGATCATAAATTACAATAGGATCTCCCATGGTTCCGGGCAGGATAGTACCCAAAGAAGCAGCAGGCACCAGTGGATTTCCTGCTTTATCCCAAATCCGGAATGAAGTATTCCATGAATTCATGAAGTGGTTGGGTCCAACCGCACCCGTCGGATCCGTTGGAGTTGACGTACCGCTTGCAGCCTCAAAGGTAAGGCTTGGGGCCTTGCCCTGCTTTTGGGCGACCTTCGACTGCTGATCCCACAAGGGATCATTTCCCTGCGGTAATCCCTTACCCGGGATTGAAGTATTTGCCCCCCACCTCTTGGGATTGAATTCCTTCGCCATGTTCTCCGATGGAATAAATGTCCCATCAGAAATCTGCGATGCAATCGAAGGTACTTCGACCATGGATGTTGCTGTAACGATAAGCGTCGGATGCTGCTCTCCAACTGCATTCATTCCTTGATTCACCTGGGCTCGCAGAGCCGCGGAAAAGAATGAAAGACAAACTAATAGTAGAATGTAAATTCTTGATTTCATAAGCTGGGTTTTTGGTTAAGTTTCTTTTATTTATTCATACCAGGCAATTTAGAAACACAAGTATAATTGAGACTGTCGGGCAATAGTAAATTTTCTTGACAAGTATTACGGAGTAACTTTGGCAACAAAAGCCGAAGCATTGTTATCCAGGAGAATCATGTCACCGGCATCAATCAGACCATCTCCATTCACATCGTTATTGATATAGCCTGTAACAAAATTTGTTGCATCATTATCAATCAGCACCATGTCGGTGGCATCTACCAGTCCGTCCTGATTAGCATCTCCTCCAAAAATCACCCAGGTGCCATCGCCTTTCAGAAGCATGTTGCCACCATAGGCCTTCAACGCATTGTCAAAGCTATAGTTTGTTGTACTTCCTGAAAAAGAAATGGGGCTGGAACTCACGGTTTCAATGCTGTTCCTGTGAAGAACAGTAATGTAATAGCTTCCGTTGAATGCAGCCGGGAAAGTAATATTTGCAGTCCCATCTGTATTCAGGTTCACATTGGATGCCGTGTAAACCAAACTTGAATAGTTGTCAGCATTATGGAATTCAATAGTGATCTTATCAGCAATAGTAGCACCCCAATGAGGCCCCGATTCATCCATAGCCGGCTGCATCATTCCTCCTCCATCATAAAGTCCCTGGAGGAAAAGTGTCAGATTCAAGGTTTTATTGGTTTCGCCATTCTGAGTCACGGTTACAAGCTGTGAAGGCAGACCGGTTACAGTCACGGTGATATTGGCAACCCGGGCTATTGATGTAGTATTGGCAGTAAAATAGGCCGCAATAGTTCCATTTCCATACCCTGAAGTATTGATAGTACACCAGGCCTGGTCGCAGCTGGCGGTCCATCCCCTGTTGCATGCTACTGCAAAACTGGTTGAACCCGCAGGATTTGTGACTGTTTGGTTCGAAGGAGTAACAGTCAATGCTGGAGACGGATTAAGCAATTCATTGGCACACACGCTATAACAGTTGGAAGTGCTTACCAGGCAAGCTGTGTTGATCCCGCTTAAATACTGGCTTAGCTTCGTTGCATAAGGTGTGGTTGAAAAATTGAAGGTAAGATTAGGCTGTGCAGTAGCCCAGGGTAATGAATTAGTCAGTTTGATACGACAAATATGGTTGGGGCTAACAGGGTTGGTCGAAATAATAGTCCCTCCACCAGCTCCCGGAGGGGCTTTGGAAGCCAGTTTGAGAATATTTGCACTTTGAGTAAATGTAACACTGGTAGGCTGTTGAGTGGGATTTAAGGTTGAAGTTCCTGGAACAATTGATGCTGTAACGCTTCCTCCTCCGTAGATTGCCGGGTTAACAAATATTCCGGCCTGAATAGTCGCCAATTCAAAAGGCAGAGCTGGGTCATTATCCACAAGCAACAGGTCAAATTCAAATGTGTAGTCTGAGGTCTGGACATCATTTGCTATAGTATACAGAAACTCTGGCGGGGTAGCTGCATCCTGGCTTACTGTCACAATAAGCGGTGAAAGTCCTGAAACACTAACTGTAATGTTTGCAACCCGGGAAGAGGTTATGGTATTTTGAGTGTATGCAGCTGCAATTGTGCCATTTCCAATGCCGGATGCCGTGACAGTACACCATGCCTGGTCGCTCACTGCCGTCCAACTTGCATTGGACGTTAATGAAAATGAGGTATTACCAGCTGCTGATGTTACTGACTGGTTTGAAGGTGCTACAACCAGTGTTGGGACAATCGCAGCCTGGGTTACAGTAGCTGTAACAGGAGTTAACCCCGCAACGGTAACTGTGATGGTTGCTACCCTGGAAGTAAATAGTGGATTCTGGGTATACGCCGCAGTTAATGTTCCGCTTCCTGTTCCGGATGCTGGAACTGTGCACCATGCCTGGTCACTGCTAACTGTCCAATCCGTATTGGAGGTAACGCTAAAAGAAGCAGTACCGGGGGCATCCATAACATTTTGATTGGAAGGACTTACTGAAAGCGTTGGTGCAGCCTGGGTAACCGTTACCACGATAGGAGTCAATCCTGTTACTGTAACGATGATATTTGCTGACCTGGATGCTGATGTATTATTAAGGGTGTAATTTGCTGTAATAGTTCCATTCCCGGTCCCGGATGTTGTTATTGTACACCATGCCTGGCTACTGCTTGCTGTCCATGCAGAATTGCTTGTGACATTAAATGAAGTTGTTCCGGCAATTGCATCGACCACCTGAGAGGAAGGTGATACAGATAGTGTAGGATCGCTGATAACTCCAGTAATCTGGACATCATCAATTCCCCAGTAATACCCATATGTACCGGTGTAATTCCATTTAAACTTTACATTCGGTTGACCTGCAACTGCGGCAATTGCCTGGTTGAAAGCAGTAGGGTTGGCAGAGGAGGTGGTTGTAAATGACTGTAGCTGTGTCCAGGATGTGCCATTATTGATACTATAGGATAAGGTTCCTGATGATCCTGAGAAACTCTTAAAATAATAGTTGAATTGGAGTGTTACTGATGAATAGCCTGATAGATTTAAAGTAGGAGTTATGAGGTCTGCATTCTGAGAATTGCCGCTCCCGTATGCATCTGAGTTTAAATAGGCATAATTACCAGTAAGCGCAGGATTGGGACTTTGTCCCGTAATGGTTCCAAATTGCCAGATCTGTCCATTTCCCTGGTTATCTACCTGGGTCCAGCAGCCCGGTAATGTGGTACCCGAGAAGCTTTCAGTAAACGGCAATGTATATATTCCACATAAAGTGCTAAATGTCAGGTCTTCCCCGTAATAGGTGCCATTTGCATTGGTTGCATAGGCCCTTACATGATAAGTGCTGTTGGCAGAAAGACCTGTGATAGAACTGGTAAATGTTCCTAAGCCAGATCCATCAGTGGTATGAAGGCCGGTTGCAACAGGATTCGCAGCAGTGGCCCAGCATACGCCTCGTGCAGTCACTGATGAACCTCCATCGGCAGTAATATTTCCACCTGAAGTAGCTGTAGCAAGGCCGATGGATGAAGCTGCCGTTGTTGTTACACTCGCTCCCCCCGCAACAAAGGAAAGGTCACTCCCGTTGGTAGTCCCATCGCTGTTCACTCCAACGAGTCTGTAATGAATGGTTTGATTGACCGAAATGCCGGTAATGTTTGCATTCACTGAAACGGCAGAACTGCCTGAACCGGCAGAGACCACTGAGGTATTATTCCCATAGGCAGTGGAGGTACCCCATTCAAAATGATAGGTTGTTGCCAGTCCATTGGGATTCACGGTACCGTTGAGAGTTGCAGTTGTACTTGCTATTGCAGTTGCAGCAGCAGTAGCAACGATTGGGCTATTCCCGATTTTGAAGGAAATAATTTTTGTATTCCTTGCTTCTGAAGCACCTATATATTCTGTTGTAAACCAAAAAGTCTGGTCATCACTTGGGTCAATAGACATACTTGCATAATCGCCCCACCTGTTGTATGTAGTTTGATAATTTGAACCGGTAAGTGCTATCTCTTCAGGAACATCCAGCACACCATTGGCACTGGCATACCCGGCAGCAGATTGACCGGCATACCGTATTCCCGGGTAAACAGTAGAACTTGAGATAGAATAACCAACTCCGATTTTGCCGGAACCATTCATAGCTATTGCTCCCATCCAGCGCGAATGTGCATCAGGGGCATACGTTCCTTGCTGGCGCAAAGTCCAGGTGGTGGCGGGAGGTGTTTTTCTGAGCTCATACCAACGGACCCCGGCATGGTTTGTACCATCTACGTCAACTGTATGACAGCAAACAATTGATTGATAGGTTCCGAAATTACGGTATTGTGGGACATTCATGATAACAGTGGATATTGCGCATAGGTTTCGGGTAGTTCCCGGTTGGTCAATATCCTCCCAGCTATTAAATTGAGTGTCGAATGGAGTTACTGCAATTTGCTGTGTCCTGTTGAACGTTGAAGATGCAGGAGTCGTCCAGTTTACAGCAAGTTCATAGAGCCATAGCTCATCAGCACCGCCTCCAACTCCGTCATCATTAAATGCAATGAAAGTACCGGGAGTGCCAGTTGGTGCCGCCGGTCCATCATTATCAACAGGGGGAACCACGACAACTCCGGTGCCGGGTCGGTATGGATTGTCAAACGCAACCATCCGGGCAGTGCCGCCGATCAGCATCTGCGAACGCTCAAATACATATATATCACTGCCAGTAGTGGGTTGGGTGTTTGTACCCATATAATAACCATCGCGCCATACAGCCACTTTTTCATAGTCGGGCATATCAACCACATCAAATGAATATTGATACCAGGTCCCCGTCGGGTCATTGGTTGTCGAAACTGCCATCAACATATAATCATTGCTCCCGCTTATCGAAAATTCAACAGCTAACCACCGGTCAGCCTGCTCATCATAAAGCACCAAAGGGTCTCCATCATTGTTGGTTGCTCCGGTAACACTGCCAAACAACAGGTTCATATTGGTGGGCCCAGCCACCTTAGTACCTGATTTATTATAAATGGCGTAAGTAGTGTTAACAGTTTGCATATAATGGTTTGGACCTGTAGCACCATTGCAATCAGGCGGATAATAGGGTGAATTTTGGCCTTCGAAGTTAAGAAGTGGTGCCATTGGGGCTGATGAATTACATCCCATATCTTTTTGCCATACCTGGTCTGGACCTTTAGGCAAAGCTGTTGAAGCAAAAGGATAGGTCGGCTTGTCCCAGGGTGTGTTTTTTTCTTTCTTTTTTGCCTTCTCCAGCATCAGGCGTAAATCTTCATTTGCTATAGGCGGATAATCGCGCAAAGGTTTGCTTGTACCTATAAACTTCCCGGTAATAATCTGTTTTGGCTTGGCAGGGATATCCTGTGTCTGCGCAAATAAACTTCCAGCCATTACAACTATGGCAAGGAAAAAAAGAAAGTGTTTCATTCAGTTCGCTTTATTAAGTTAGTACAATTCTATACAGGTTTATTTTTGCATAAAGGGACTGAACAATCGCTTGCCAGTCCCTTTTTTCTGAGTTGTATTTGAATATTAATTTAACACTAAGGAGTAATTTTGGAGACGAATGCGGATGCATTGTTATCGAGCATGATCATATCTCCTGCATCAATCAAACCATCACCATTAACATCGTTATTAATATAGCCGGTAACAAAAGCGGTTGCATCATTATCAATCAGCAACATATCAGTTGCATCTACAAGACCATCCTGGTTCGCATCTCCACCATAAATAACCCATTTACCATCACCTTTCAGCAGCATATTACCTCCATACACTTTTGATGCATTATCAAAACTATAGTTGGTGGTACTTCCTGAGAAGGAAATAGGATTGGCGCTCACAGTTTCAATACTATTCCTGTGAAGGATAGTCACGTAATAACTGCCGCTGAATGCTGCTGGGAAAGTAATATTTGCAGTCCCGTCTGTATTCAGGTTCACATTGGATGCTGTATAAACCAAGCTTGAATAATTGGCAGCATTATGAAATTCAATTGTGATCTTATCAGCAATAGTAGCTCCCCAATGTGGCCCGGATTCGTCCATTGCAGGATGCATCATTGAAGACCCCGTATAAAGGCCTTCAAGGAACAAGGAGAGGTTCAGGGTTTTATTGGTTTCTCCATTTTGAGTAACAGTTACAACCTGTGGAGAAAGGCCTGAAACAGTTACTGTAATATTGGCCACTCTCGCAACCGAAGTAGTATTTGCTGAATAACTGGCAGAAATAGTACCATATCCATAGCCCGATGTATTAATGGTGCACCAAGCCTGATCGCTGCTTGCAGTCCATCCCCTGTTACAAGAAACAGAAAAACTGGTTGAGCCTGCAGGAGCAGTAACTGTCTGGTTGGATGGAGAGACCGTCAATGCAGGAGGAGGATTCAGAAGGCTATTGGCACATACACTATAGCAGTTGGATGTACTTACCGTACAAGGAGTGTTGATCCCGCTCAAATACTGGCTTAGCTTGGTAGCATAAGGAGTTGTGGAAAAATTGAAAGTGAGATTTGGCTGAGCAGTTGCCCAAGGGACAGTATTGGTTAACTTGAGACGGCAGATGCGGTTGGGGTTGGCTGAATTGGTCGAAATGATAGTCCCGCCGCCAGCTCCTGGAGGGGCTTTGGAAGCTAATTTAATAATATTGGCACTCTGGGTAAAAGTAACACTGCTTGGCTGCTGTGTTGCATTCAATGTAGAAGTACCGGGAACAATGGAAGCAGTTATAGTTCCTCCATTGTATACTGCTGAGTTCAGATATATCCCAGCCTGAATGGTTGCCAGTTCAAAAGGCAGTGTAGCATCATTATCCAGTAATAATAGGTCGAATTCATATGTGTAATCCGAAGTCTGTACATCGTTTGCCATTGTATACAGAAACTCTTCAGGAGTAGCCGCATCCTGGGTCACCGTAACAACAACTGGAGTAAGCCCAGTAACGGTAACTGTTACATTCGCAACCCGCGGAGAAGTCACAGTATTCTGAGCATAAGCTGCAGCAATTGTCCCGCTTCCTGTGCCGGATGCTGTAACAGTACACCATGCCTGGTCGCTCACTGCCGTCCAGGCGGTATTGGAAGTCACATTAAAGGAAGTATTACCGGCCGGTGCTGTCACTGACTGGTTAGAGGGTGATACACCCAGTGTTGGGACAATTGCAGCCTGGGTTACAGTAACTGTAACGGGAGTTAATCCAGCTACGGTGACAGTGATGGTTGCTACCCTCGAAGTAAATAATGGATTCTGAGTATAAGTCGCAGTTAAAGTTCCGCTTCCTGTTCCGAATGCAGGAACTGTGCAACAAGCCTGGTTACTGCTTGCAGTCCAGTCAGCATTGGAGGTAACACTGAACGCGATGGAGCCAGGGGCATCCGTAACATTCTGGTTTGAAGGACTTACTGAAAGCGTTGGTGCAGCCTGGGTAACTGTTACCACAATAGGAGTCAATCCTGATACTGTAACTATGACATTTGCGGACCTGGAGGCCGATGTATTATTAAGTGTGAAATTTGCAGTAATAGTACCATTCCCGCTCCCG
>Ga0079306_1001839_pt1 | contig 13067 bp, 9 predicted proteins | sample Methanotroph_Enr_FD_79181 | JGI IMG/M metagenome (GOLD analysis project Ga0079306, IMG submission 79181) | Enriched soil microbial communities from Old Woman Creek wetland in Ohio, USA - Methanotroph_Enrichment_5 | ecosystem: Environmental > Terrestrial > Soil > Wetlands | place: USA: Ohio...
AAAAATCAAATTTAAAATTTCAAAATTCAAAGTTTGAAGAAAGTTCCAAGTTCCCAGTTCAAAATTCAAATGAAACACGAAAAGAAACCCCCAGGACTAGCCTGGGGGCTAAACGGAGAGAAGGAGTTTTAAGTTCAGAGAAACACGGGCAAGGTGCCCGTGCCACATCTGCGAGGGATGAGGGGGATTGGCTGGTTTGGGCGCTGGGGGCGGAGGCGGAGACTTTAAACCCGGTTACTTCGAGGGACCTTTATGGGTTATATATCTGCTGGCGGAATATATTTGAAGGTCTGATGGAGTATGACAGCGATACATTGGAATTAAAACCCAAGCTGGCGAAGAAATGCGAGGTGACGGACGGGGGGCTTACGATCACATTCACTCTGCGGGACGATATTTATTTTTCCGATGGGCTGCCTGTTACGGCAGAGGATGTGAAATTCACTTACGACACGATACGTGATCCGAAAGTGGATGCTGCCAAATGGGCACAGTACTACATGGATGTGAAGACGGTTGAGGTGCTCGATCCAAAGACGATAAGGTTTCGGCTGGCGAATGTTTATTTCAAGATGCTCGACTATGTTTCGTTTGTGGATATCGGGATTCTGCCAAAGCATATTTACCAGTACAAGGAGGGGATGGAGTTCAATAACAGGCGGTCTGAGCCGGTGGGGAGCGGGCCTTATGTTTTTGAGAAGTGGGAAGTGGGCAGGGAAGTGGTGCTGGCTCGGAATGAGAGATACTGGGGCCAGAAGCCTTGTTTAAAAAAACTGGTATTTCGCTTTATGACCAATCAGCTTTCGGTTTTGCAGGCGTTTAAGACGGGCGATGTGGATTTTATGATCGCTGAGCCCGACCAGTTTGCCCAGATGAGGGATGATAAGGATTTTACGAGCAAGCACAAGCTGCTTTCGGTTTGGAATCCTAATGTGGGTTACGCGTGTGTGGTTTGGAATAGCAATTCGCAGTTTTTTGGGGATAAAAGGGTTCGGCTCGCAATGACCCATATAATAGATCGTAAGATGATATGCGAGCATATCATGCGGGGCATAGCCAAGGTGCCAGCGGACCCGTTTTATATCAAGGGGCCGCTGCATGATCCGAATTTGAAGCCATGGCCCTGTGATTTGGAAAAAGCCAAGGCATTGCTGGATGAAGCAGGGTGGCGGGATACGGACGGCGATGGGGTGCGTGATAAAGAGGGGCAGAAGTTTCATTTCAAGTTCATGTATGTGGCTGGGCGTGCTTTTTATGAGCAGTTGAGCAGGCACCTGCGGGATCAGGGAGCAAAGGTGGGGATTGATGTGGAACCGGAACCGTTTGAATGGTCGGTTTTTTTGACGAGACTGCTTGATAGACAATTTGACGCGGCGACAGTTTTATATTTTGGGGATGTTGTGGAGGACCCTTATGAGTTTTTCCATTCATCGCAGCGGCTTAATCGCGGGTCTAATTTTGCCGGCTTTGTAAATAAGGAAGCTGACGAGATAATGGAAAAAGCAAGGCGGGTAATAGATGCAAACGAACGCGCGGTGCTTTATAAACGTATTGCGAGAATATTGCATGAGGAACAGCCGATAACTTATATATATACGCGGCCGACACTGCGGTTTATTGATCCGAGATTCGAGAATGTTATCGCCCACAATATCGGGTTGGATTGGTTGGAATGGTGGGTGGAGAAGGAAAAGCAAAAGTACTAAACTGTTGCGGGTTACGGGTTGCGAGTTGCGGGTTTAGGAGTTGGTGGAAGTAAGTTTTGGGATTGCGGAATTTAGGGGGGCAGGAAAAATATTGTGGCAAAGAAAATGAGGATTTGGGCGTGAAGAGTTATCGGGATTTGGATGTTTATAAGATGTCATTCAAATGTGCTGTGAAATGCCATGAGTTGTCTCTTTCTCTGCCCAAATATGAGCTTTATGAGGAGGGCAGCCAGTTACGAAGAAGTTCAAAAGCGATTACAGCGAATATTGTGGAAGGGTATGGACGAAAAAAGTACAAAGCTGAGTTTGTAAAATTTCTTATTTATGCGCACTCATCGTGTGATGAAACGATATGTCATCTGGAATTTATTCTGACGACGAACAGTGCAGTCAAGAATCTATATGAGGATCTGGTCGAGAAATATAATGAGCTTGGAGCTAAGATCAATAAATTTATAACTTTTGTTGAAGACGAATGGCAGAACGATAGTGCATGTGAGCCGTCGAGGACAAGACGCGCAACTCGCAACTCGTAACGCGTAACATAATTATGACGACTTATATAATTAGAAGACTTTTGTTGATGGTGCCGACTTTGGTTGGGATAACCATTGTTGTGTTCGCGATAAGCAGGATGGCGCCGGGTGATCCGGTTAGTTTGGGGATGGGGCCTGAGGGGCAGATGGACCAGGCGAGGGCGGCGGATGTGCAGAAGGCTCGCAAGCAGCTTTACGGGCTGGATAAGCCGATACATATTCAGTATGTGACGTGGCTGGGGAGGGTGGCGCGGCTGAATTTCGGGGATTCGATAAAACATCATCGGCCTGTTATTGATCTGATAAAGGAGAGGCTGCCGATAACGCTGGTGCTTAATCTCATTTCATTTACGATCATATATATTATCGCGGTGCCGCTGGGGACGCTATCGGCGCTGGGGCACAGGCGGTTTTCTGATAAGGCGATTTCGGTTGGGCTGGTGATGCTGTGGTCGCTGCCTAGCATGTGGGTGGGGCAGATGCTGATTGGGTACATGAGCGGGCCGACGTTTTTGAACTGGTTTCCGCCGGCGGGGCTATCGGGCAACAGCGCGGATACGATGCCGTTTTTCGCGTGGCTCAATGACAGGTTGTGGCATTTGGTGATGCCGGTGACGTGTTTGACTTATGGCGGCTTTGCGTATTTAACGAAGCAGGTGCGGGCGAGTATGCTTGATACGCTTCGGATGGATTATATTCGGACGGCGAGGGCCAAGGGGCTTTCCAATAACGCGGTGGTGTGGAGGCATGCGTTTTCCAACAGCGTGATACCGGTGATAACGATAATGGCGACGCTGCTGCCTGCGATGTTCGGCGGGTCGGTTATTATCGAGAGTATATTCAGTGTGCCGGGGATGGGGCTGCTGGCGTTTGAGTCGGTTACGACGCGTGATTACAATATTATTATGGCGGTGGCGACGATCGCGGGATTTTTGAATATATTCGGGCTGCTGATTGGCGATCTGGCTTATGCGATGGTTGATCCCAGAATAAGTTTTGAGTGAGGAGTGAGAAGTGAGAGAAGTCACAAGTCATAAGTCATAAGTCACAAGTGAGAAGAAGAAAAAAGAAAGCACTAATTCCGAAGTACGAAACAAATTAAAAATTTAAAAGTACAAAAAGTCTAAACGAAAAAGAAAAGATAAGAGGAAGATTCTAAGTTCTAAGATAGATTCAGAATACCACGAAGGATACGAAGAGCACGAAAAAATAAAATAGAGTAAAAGAATAAGAAGTGAATTAAGAAGTGAAGGCAGAAGTAAAAAATTCTAAGAAGGCGTGGGGGATAAGCTACGGGCAGCTTGTGGCACGGGAGTTCTTTAAGAACAAGCTGAATGTGGCTGGGCTTTGTTTTATATTTGTGCTGTTTACGATGGCGGTGTTTGCACCGCTATTGGCGAATGATAAGCCGTTTGCTATCAAGGTAGATGGGGCTTGGAAATTTCCGCTGCTGGGAGCCCTTGATGCGGTGGATTACACGGTGTTTTTGGCGGCGGGGGTTGTGATCGCGATGGCGGTATTGATACGTCGCAACCAGAGGACGATAGCGCCGATGGAAAGATCGAGCGTGCTCTGGAATCAGTTCGGGGCGGCGTTTATATTGCTGGTGGTCGGGACGGGAGTAATGTTTTATATGCTGCCTGAGAAGCTCGATGCTACGGACTACAAGGCGATGATAGCGGAGGGACGGGCGGAGAAGGCGGTGTTTGCGCCGGTGCCTTATAGTTTCGCGAGGACGGATCTTGCGGCGAGGGAAGAGGGACCAAGCAGAACGCACTGGCTTGGGACGGACGATGTCGGGGCGGATGTGCTGGCGAGGCTAATACACGGGAGCAGGATATCGCTGTCGGTGGGGTTTGTGGCGGTGGGGATATCGTGCGTGATCGGGATAATGGTGGGTGCGGTGCTGGGGTATTTCGGGGGGAAGGTTGATTTTATCGGCATGCGGTTTGTCGAGATCATGATGGCGGTGCCGGTGTTCTTTTTGATATTGACGATCATATCGTTTTGGCCGAGGAGTCTGCTCAATATTATGATCATCATCGGGCTGACGACGTGGACGGGGGATGCGCGATTTATACGGGCGGAATTTTTGAAATTACGCAAGCAGGATTTCGTGCAGGCGGCGGTTTCGCTGGGGCTGCCGCTGCGGAGTATACTATTTAAGCATATATTGCCAAATGGTATCGCTCCGGTGCTGGTGAATGCTTCATTCGATATCGCGGGTGCGATATTCATCGAGGCGTCGCTGAGCTTTTTGGGATTTGGTGTTGCGCCGCCGACGCCGAGCTGGGGGCAGATGCTGAGTTTAGGGGTGGGTACGACGGGACGGTTTTTGTGGTGGCTGACGCTGTTTCCTGGTATGGCGATATTTATGACAGTGATGGCGTATAACCTTGTTGGCGAAGGGCTGCGGGACGCGATCGATCCTCGGTTGAGGAAAGCAGCGTAAGAAAACCAAAAATCAAAAATAAAAAATCAAAATTGTGGGATCGCCTGCGGCGATGGCTGAATAGATGAGTGATGAAATATTAAAAATTGAGGATCTTTCTGTGCACTTTGACACCGAGGATGGGGTGGCCAAGGCGGTGCAGGAGGTGAATTTTGAAATAAGGCGTGGTGAGACATTTGCGCTGGTGGGTGAGAGCGGGTGCGGTAAGAGTGTGACGGCGCTTGCGATGATGAGGCTGATACCTGTGCCGCCGGGACGGATAGTGAACGGACGGATAGAATTTGAGGGGGCCAATCTGCTGGAGCTTTCGGAAAAGCAGATGCGGTCGATACGGGGTAATAAGATCGCGATGATCTTCCAGGAGCCGATGACGAGTTTGAACCCGGTGTTTACGATTGGGGATCAGATCGCGGAGGCGATCATGCTGCATCAAAAGAAGGAGTATGAGGCGGCGTGGGTGGACGCGGTTGAGATATTGAAGCAGGTAGGGATAAATGAAGCGGAGCGGCGGGTGAGTGAATATCCGCACCAGATGTCGGGCGGGATGAGGCAGAGGGTGATGATCGCGATGGCGATGAGCTGCAAGCCTGCGCTTTTGATAGCAGATGAGCCGACGACTGCGCTGGATGTTACGATACAGGCGCAGATACTGGAATTGATAAGGGAACTGCAAAAGCAGAACAATATGAGCGTGCTGCTGATAACGCACGATCTTGGTGTGGTGGCTGAGCGGGCCCAAGAGGTGGCGGTGATGTACGCTTCGCGGATTGTTGAGCGGGCTAAGGCGGCAGATCTATTCGCCAATGCGCTGCATCCGTATACGCAGGGGCTGCTGAGGTCGTTGCCGAGGCTTGGGCATGAAGGGAGGCGGCTTGAGGTGATTTCGGGGACGGTGCCGAATCCACTTGAGTTTCCCAGCGGGTGCAAATTTCATCCGAGGTGTCCTGTGGGGCATGATGATGAGAAGTGCAGGACGTGTGAGCCTGGGTTGATGGAGATAACGCCGGGTAGGCGGGCGGCTTGCTGGTATGCGGAAAAGTTTTTGAAGTAAGAAGACAGGCATCAGAAGACAGAAGATGAATATATTAAGAGTTGAAAATTTGAAGACTTACTTTCCGGTGACGGCGGGGCTGCTGCAGCGGACGGTGGGGTATGTCAAGGCTGTTGACGGAGTGAATTTCGCGATAGAGCGGGGCAAGACGCTGGGGCTGGTGGGCGAGAGCGGATGCGGAAAGACTACGGCTGCGAGGACTATTGCGCGACTGATTCCGGCAAGCGGGGGGCGAGTAGAGTTTGAGGGGATGGATATGCTCGAAGCGGAGGGGGCCGAGCTCAAGCAGATGCGGAAAGAGATATCGATCATATTCCAGGATCCGTACAGTTCGCTGAATCCGAGAATGACGGTGGGGGATATAATTGGTGAGCCGATACGGTATCATGGGCTGGCGAAGGGGCCTGAACTTGCGGAGAGGGTGGCGGGGATACTTGAGAAGGTGGGGCTTAGTCCGTCGTACATAAACCGGTATCCGCATGAGTTTTCGGGCGGGCAGAGGCAGAGGGTTGGGATAGCGAGGGCACTGGCGCTGAATCCCAAGCTGGTGATATGTGATGAGCCGGTGAGTGCGCTAGATGTTTCGATACAGTCGCAGATATTGAATCTGCTTAAGGATTTGCAGGATGAGTTTGGTTTGACGTACCTGTTTATCGCGCATGACCTTGCGGTGGTGGAGTTTGTAAGCGATGTGGTGGCGGTGATGTATTTGGGGCGGATAGTTGAGATGGCTGATGCGAAGGCGCTGTACAAGAACCCGATGCATCCTTATACAAAGGCGCTGATATCGGCTATACCGCAGGTTGATCCGGGTCTTAGGAAAAAAAGAATAGTGGCAGGTGAGGCGGGAGGTCCAAAGGGCGAGGAGCAGTGTGCGTTTCGGGCGAGGTGCCCGGCAGCGGGGCATAAGTGCCGGGAGGGGCAGCCGGAGATGGTGGAATGCGAAGCGGGGCATTTTGTGGCTTGCTGGGAATGCGGAAGAAGTTAGAAGACGGAGACAGGAGTCAGAAGACAGTAGACAGGAGCGGGGGAATGCAATAAAGCTCGACAAAAATGGATAAATATGCTATAATACTTGAAACTTAGTTTTAGGGCTGATTTATGGCGGAAACGAGCTTTGTAGATATCAGGATGGTCGGCGAGGTGTCGCTGATCGAGTTTAACACAGGTTCGATATGCGATATCGCCCAAATCGATTCGGTGACACGGCAGTTAAAAAAATATATCGCTGAAAACAGTCCCAAGAAGCTGATCATCGATTTTTCAAAGGTAAAATTTTTCACATCACAGACGCTTGGACTTTTGCTGGATATATGGCGAAAGCTTCAGACTGCAGGGGGAGAATTAGTAATTAGCGGGATCAATCCGCAACTGCACAGGGTTTTTAAGATCACAAATCTGGATAAACTATTCAAATTTTTTCCGGACAGCGAGTCGGCGGCAAAGTCGTTTGATCAAGTCAAGAAGCAGTAAAAATATATAAGGTATAGTAAGATGCATATCCAGAAGCAGTTTTCTATATTCATGGTAAATAAGCCCGGTGTTCTTGCCAAGATGCTGGCGGAGCTTGCAAGGGCGAAGGTGAATATCATCGCAATGACGATGATGGATTCGGCTGAAAACGGGGTGATGCGGCTTGTAACGACTAATTACGAGCGAGCTAAAGAAGTGCTTGCGATGGTCAATATGCCATTTAGCGAGAGCGAGATCCTTTGCGTGAATCTGCCTAACGAGCCAGGGGCTTTCGCTGAGGTAGTTGAGAAGCTGGCGCGCAATCATGTCAATATTTCGTACGCATACGTTACGGCAGGGGCTAAGGGCGGCAGGACTACCGGCGTATTGAAGGTTGCGGATGTGAAGAAGGCGATAAAGATACTGCAGGGCAATGCGCCTGAACATGACCAGCCCGCGGTAAAGAAGACGGGTGGGCGGGCGAGGAGATAGCGGGAAGTGAACGTCGAACATTGAACGTTCAACGTTCTGCTCTGTAGAAAACATTCTAAGTTTCACCCCCTACGGGGGTTCTCGTTGTTTTTTTGTTCATATTCCAGGGGTTTCCACCCCTGGCTACATAGCTAGCGCCCCTTACAGGGGCTCAAAGAAAAAGGTTTTCTACAACGCACAACGTTCAACGCCCAATAAAGAAAAGTTTAAACGCTGATTACGCTGATTTTTAAAAAGAACTCCAAGCACTAAATCCGAAATCCGAAACAAATTCAAAATAACAAGCACCAAATCGTAAGCAAATTCAAAGCTAGGGTTCAGGATTTAGCGTTCAGGGTTCAGGAAGAGTGAAAATCGGACTTTCAACGTTCTACGATGAATTCGAGGGATATATATCGTATAAAAAGAAGATAAGTAAAAATCAAATATAAAAAATAAAAGATGTGGAATCGCTGTGCGATGCTGTTTAGAGAAAAACGAAATCCTAAGCATGAGATCCGAAACAAATTCGAAATAACAAACACTAAATAAAGTATCAGAAATACTGGATCCCCGTCTTCGCGGGGATGACAGTGTCGCTATTGCGGCGCGTGGGGCGGATCCCTTTGCGGGGATGATAAAGCAGTGGTGAGTTGCGGGAAAATACTCGGTTAGAAAATTATGCTTTTGATGATTCGGAAAATGTCCTGGGGTGCGTAGGCTGATAAGAGCAGCGGGAGGAAGGGGGTTAGGACAGAGAGCAGGAGGGCCAGGGTGAAAGTTCTGTCTATGGGGACGGATCGCATTTCCATAATAACACTGTAGCTGCCGGCGAGATCGGCAAGGGATTGGATGTCCTGGCTACCCAGAATCGATTCGTCATTTTTCGCGTTTTTGATCCATTTGTTATCAAAGGATCGGACGTATTCGGCTGCGAGTACTCCGTAGGTGATCATACCTGTTCTGCGGGTGAGGAGGAGCCTGGGCGTGAAAAGAAGGAGCGGGGCGGATACAAATAAGCTCATGAGCACTGTAAAGAGCAGAATGTCATACCTGAACTGAAAAAATTGAGCGTTTTGAAAGATGATCTTTGTACCCATGTCAGAGGCAACGGCGGCTGATATTACAAATACGAAAGGCAGAAGCCATTTTTGTCCGAGGCTTAAGAAATGCAGGCCGCCGACACGATCTGGGTGAGTTGGAATCAGGGCCAAGTCAAGCTTTGCGACGTTGAAGAGGAAGAGCGAGTAAATCAAAACATACCATAGCCATCGCAGCAGAAAGAACTGCCAAAGCGGAATGGATATATTAACGAGCCACCATCCGGCGGCAGTGATGCGGACGGTATCATCCGAAATCATTTTCTGCCAGCTTTGCGGGTCAAGTGATATTCCGGATTGTAGGCCGAGCAGAGTTGCAGCAATTACAATGATTAGAATAGCAAAATCAGGAAGAACGGAGCTATTGAGATGCTGGATTTTTTTTACCAGCGACCAGTAAATTTGACGCTGACTATCCTTGATCAGACCTGCATTTAAAAAGCCTAATACGGTTTCCTTTACGCGTGGAGTGAGAAATATGTCTGTGAGAATAAAGACCGGCACTGCGAGAATGAAACGGATGTGTGCCGCGAAATCATAGAGGAATGGGATCTTCAGATTCTTGTCATAAGCCTGCCCCTGCATGATCGAGAGAGCTAGCAAGGGAATCCATGTTATAGACCATGCGAGGAGGATACGGAGTAAAATAATTATTTTGCCAGGCCTGGCGAGGCCGGTGCGGGCGAAGATGCGGCCGAGGAGGCCGGCTGCTGCTAGTTCGAGTTTATTCAGTTCATCGAGATCAGAGTCTTTCATGTTCAGTTCCTGCCATCAACTTACTTTCGCAAGTATTATCTTACAGTTCAATAGAAATTAGTGATTAGAGATTAGGGATTAGAGATTAGAGAGTAGTGTTAATGGAGTAGCGTTTGGGTTCAGCGTTCAGCGTTTAGGATTGAAAAAATGGGTGGAAAGTAATAATCTGGAGCAGGCTTAATTCGATCAATTTTTTTGGGGGGCATGGGCGGGCTATGAAGGTGCCGGTGGGGACGTACCGACTTCAACTTGGAGGGGCGATCAATTTTGTGACGGTGAGATCGCTTTTTGGTTATCTTGCCAAGCTCGGCATTTCCGATATTTACGCATCGCCGATATTCCAGGCGGCAAAAGGTTCGACGCACGGCTATGATGTCGCCGATCATAATGCGCTTAATGAGGAACTTGGGACGGCGGCCCAGTTCGAGGCGATGTGCGCGGAGCGGGAAAAGGCAGGGCTTGGTTGGGTGCAGGATATAGTTCCCAATCATTCGACGTACAGTTCCGAAAATACCAAGCTGATGGATGTATTTGAGAACGGGCAGACGTCGCGGTACTATAATTTTTTTGATATCGACTGGAATCATCCGCACAGTGCAAAAAAGGGACGGGTACTGGCGCCATTTCTGGGTGATATGTTCGCAACATGTCTTGAAAACGGGGTAATACGGCTGGAGTTTTCGGCAGACGGCTTTGCGGTGCATTTTTACGAGATGGTATTTCCGCTGCGGATGGAGACTTATCCTGTGATCCTTTCATATAACCTTGCGGGGCTAAAGCAAGACCTGGGAAAGTCGCATCCGGATTATTTGAAGCTGCTGGGCGTGATATATGTTCTGAAAAATCTTTCGATGGCGGCGGATCATAATGAGCGACATGAGCAGGTGATGTTCATTAAGCGTATGCTGTGGGAGTTATATAATTCAGACAGCCATGTTAAAAAGTTTTTTGATGCGAATATAAAGGTTTCCAATGGGGAAGCGGGACGGGCAGAATCATTTAACCTGCTCGACGGGCTTTTGGCGGACCAGGTATTCAGGTTAAGTTTCTGGAAGGTTGGGACGGAGGAGATAAATTACAGACGGTTTTTCGGGCTCAATAACCTGATATGCGTAAAGGTCGAGGAGCAGGATGTTTTTGAGATCGTGCATGATCTGACATTCAAATGCCTGACGTTGTGCAAATTCAGCGGGCTGCGGGTGGATCATATCGACGGTCTTTGGGACCCGGCCAAGTATATCGACCGGCTCAGAAGCAGGGCGGGGGATGTTTACCTGGTTGTGGAAAAGATACTTGCGATAAATGAACAGCTCAATTCAGACTGGGCAGTGCAAGGGACGACCGGGTACGATTTTATGAATTATGTAAACGGGATCTTCTGCGATCACCGTAATGAAAAGAAATTCGATCGCATATACAGGTCTTTTGCGGGGATCCGCGGGCCTTATGAGAGCCTTGTACAGGAGAAGAAACGGGTAATCATACGCATGAACATGATGGCGGATATTGACAACCTGGCGATTTTTATAAAATCGATCAGTTCGCAGGACAGATACGGCAGTGATATTACGCTTAGCGAACTGCGGCGGGGCCTTATCGAAGTGCTTACGAATTATGATGTTTACAGGACGTATATCAGTTTCACCAGTTACAGTGAAAATGACAAGACTGTTATAGATAACGCGATTGCCAAGGCGCGCAAGCAAAGCCCGGAATTGGAAAACGGACTTAATTTTATAGAGCGGTTTCTGATGCTTGCGCTGGGGAAAAATCTGCCTGGGGTACAGCGGGACCAGTGGATCAGGATGATCATGAGACTTCAGCAGTACACCGGGCCGTTGATGGCCAAGGGTTTTGAGGATACGCTGCTTTATGTTTACGATAAGCTGATAAGTCTTAACGAGGTGGGGTCTGATCCGTCGAGGTTTGGAGTTATGCAAAAGCAATTCCATGAATTCAACAGCCGGCGACGGGCGACTATGCCGCTGACCATGAATACGACCAGCACGCACGATACCAAACGAGGCGAAGATGTGCGGTGCAGAATAAACGTGCTTAGCGAGATGCCGGGGCGGTGGGAAGAGGCTGTAAAGGCGTGGCGCGAGATGAACAATAAAATAAAACCGACGGTAAACGGGGTAAAGGCGCCGGACAGGAATGATGAATATTTTTTGTACCAGACGCTTGTGGGGGTATACCCATTTGACGCCCGGATCAGAGAGGATTTCGTCACCAGGATAAAGCAGTATATGGTAAAAGTGGTGCGGGAGGCCAAGACGCATTCGCAATGGATCAAGCCTGATGAGGAATATGAAAATGCGCTGGTGAAATTTATCGATTCACTGCTTGAGGAGCGGGTGGATAATGAGTTTCTGGCGAGCTTTAAGGCGTTTGCAAAAGAGATCCGCTTTTATGGTGTGTTTAATTCGCTATCGCAATTGGTGCTTAAGGCGACTTGTCCGGGGGTGCCGGATTTTTATCAGGGCAGTGAGTTGTGGGATTTGAGCCTGGTGGACCCGGATAATCGCAGGCCTGTGGATTTTGAGAGGCGAAAGGCGATGCTGGAAGAGCTTGAAGGCAGGCTGGGACGCGACAGGGAAGTGTGCATAAGGGAGATGCTGGCAAGGAGCGAGGATGGGATGATAAAGATGTTTGTAATGCGGGAGTCGCTGGGGGTGCGGCGGCAGATGCGAGAGGTATTTGAGCGGGGTGAATATGTTCCGCTGTATGCGCTGGGGGCTTCGGCTGGGAGTGTGATAGCATTTGCGAGGGTGTATAAGGGCAGGTGGGCGGTTACAATAGCAGGGAGATTTTTGACGAGGGTGGCGGTGGCGGATGAATTGCCGGTTGGGAGTAAGTGGGGGGATACGTCGGTTGAGATACGGCGGGGTGTTTTTCCGGCGGAATTTACTGACGCATTTACAAAAAAGAAGATAAAATCAGACATGCTTTTGCGGCTTGAGCGGGTTTTTGAACAGATGCCGCTGGGGCTTTTGACGGGAGAGGTTGGGGAAAAGAAATGATAAAACGTAGAGGTTCGGGGATATTGCTGCATATCAGCTCACTGCCATCGGTGTGCGCGATCGGGGGATTTGGGCCGTGGGCGTACAAATTCGCGGATTTTCTGGAAAAGGCGGGGCAGAGCTACTGGCAGGTGCTGCCGCTGACGCCTTCGGGGCCGGGGAGCTGTAATTCGCCGTACAGCAGTTTTTCGGCGTTTGCGGGAAATGTGCTGTTCATAAGCGCAGAGATGCTGGTGCGGGACGGGCTAGTTGGGGCTGATGATATAAAGCTGGATGATGCTTCGGCGGCGAAGGTGGATTACGGCAAGGCGATCGAATTTAAGAACAGGATACTTACAAAGGCGTTTGACAAATTTAAAGCAAAAAGCAAGGATTGCTATTTTGAGGAATTCTGTGAGAAGAACGCTTACTGGCTGGATGATTTTGCGTTGTTTGTGAGCCTGGGCGAGCATTATCGCAACAAGAGCTGGGACAACTGGGATGTCAAGCTGAGGGACAGGGACAAGGGGGCGATGGAGGA
>Ga0079306_1001843_pt1 | contig 13060 bp, 11 predicted proteins | sample Methanotroph_Enr_FD_79181 | JGI IMG/M metagenome (GOLD analysis project Ga0079306, IMG submission 79181) | Enriched soil microbial communities from Old Woman Creek wetland in Ohio, USA - Methanotroph_Enrichment_5 | ecosystem: Environmental > Terrestrial > Soil > Wetlands | place: USA: Ohio...
AGAATCATAAAAAGGATGAAGGATGTGATTAGAAAATAGGTAAAAGTTTCAGTATGAATGAATGGAATACCCTGGTATCCGATATAATAACAAGCCCAAAGCAGACTGAAGACCCGGGTGTACTGGATCGAAACAATATGATTCAAAGCTTTATACATGAGAATAATAGATAAGTAATAAAAAACAGCATTTAGTAGTGTAATGCAAATGAGAGGTAGATTCAATAATATAAATGGAATCAGAATAATGGGATAACCTGGTCCATTGGTTAGCTCAATATTTGGTGAAGGGAGCGAATAAAATCCATGTATTAGATTGTTTGCATAAAACAAGTACCTTTCTTCATCCCCTGAAGCGCCTGTGGTAGGAGAAATCAATACCCATATAGTAAAGGCTACCAAGAATGGTAAGAAAAGAATATATGGATTAAGAATAATTCTTTTGAAATTCATATGGATATTCTCAATATTGTTTTTCGGAACCTTTGAAAACTCTAATATGTTCAAGTGCAACTTTGTCCCAATTAAATAACGATAAAGCACGTTTCTTTGCGCTGGAGGCCTTAATCTGAAGAGTCTCATAAGAAAGCAAGGATTCTTCCAGGCAACTCTTTAATGATTCAATATTGCCTTTTTCAAAAAGAGTTGCTGTATCACCAACGGCATAGATGTTTTCTTTAATATCACTGCATATTATTGGAGTTCCTATACCCATTACGTTCAGTATTACCGGTGAGAGCCCTTCAACATCCGAAGGTTGAATATAACAATAAGCATGCTTCATTAGATTTAATGAATCATTACCATAGATATAGCCAGTAAATAGGATATTTTCATTCTTTAATAAGAGTAGTTTTTTTTCATAATCTGAGGGGTTTGGTGACCCACCTACTATAACAAGTTTTTTTTTCGTTTTTAACATTTTGAAAGCCGGAATAAGGTAATGCAAACCCTTATCAGGAATTATACGGCCAATGAAAAGGTAATAACCACCTTTCATAAGTCCAAATTGTTCCAGGATATCTATATTCTCTTCAAATTCTGGTACGTCACTGCCAAATGGAATGAAACCAAACTTTTTGTTATATCTCTTTTCAAATAAGTTTTGTGCAAAAATGTTGTCGAAAATTACCTGGTTGGGTAAATAGGCGGTGAGAAATGTGGAAAACTTGAGATATATTTTTCCATACCAGGGCCACTTTTGCCTGTTCCAGTCTATTCCATCCTGGCTGACAAAGACTTTTTTTCCGGCCAATCTGAGAAATAAAGCCCATATGCTGTTACCTCCATTCTGAATATGAACGATTTTGGCTGTATTATTGAAAATGATATGAAAAGTACATTTGAATGAATGGATTAAAGTGTCAAATCCTTTTTTCTCAACTGTTTTGAAGTTCATTAATTTCACCCCTTCATAGTTGTCAGAAAGTTTCTGCTGACCTGGATATAGCCTGTTATAACCAATTACTTCATGCCCCAACCTAACTAGGCGTGGATATAATTCCATCGCAAATTTGTCTGCTCCGGCACAACCTTGGCGAAGTGGTATGGATCTGAAACCAAATGCTGCTATCCTGAGATTACTATTAAGAGATGTTCTTTCCACTTGGAATGTTAACTAACTGATTATTATATGCTTTTTTGGGTTGTAATACGGTCATTAAACTAAGAATCGATATACCCAACATAATAATCTTCTAGGTATTCCTTCAAAGCAATTTTCCAATCCCTCATGATATTAATTCCCCGAATATTTAGTTTTCGATTGATGAGCCTTTCATTGGGAGGTCGAGCGGCAAAATATATATCGTTGAAGTAATCTGAACTTACGAGTATGATCTTAACCTGATTACTCAAATTTAACAAACTGAGAAGGTGCTCGGCGACCTCTTTCCTGCTGGTTTGCCCTCCACAAACTATATTATAAAGACCCCAATATTCTTTTTCAAGAAGTGATTTGACATTTTTTGCGAAATCATGCGTATAAGTTGGAGTGCCATCTTTGTCATCAACGATATAAAGTTCCTTTTTACCATCCTTTATTTGCTTCATCAACTTCTGAATGAATTTCTTGTCCTTTCCCGGGCCCGCCCCCATCATCCAACCGGCCCTGCAAACAAGATAACGTGTCGCATTTTCAATAACATACCGTTCACCATAGAATTTGGATCGTGCATAAACTCCAAGAGGATTCGGGATATCCCAGTCATCATATAGTTCTTGCTTCCCGTCAAAAATTCCAGCAGTACTAATGTACAGGATTGGGATTTCTAGTTCGTTGGCAATTAAAACAGCATTTTCAACAGCCAATGTATTGGTGTTATAAGTGTCATCTTCGTTTAGCTCACAATATTCGAGATCAGTATACGCCCCTAAGTGAAAGAGGTAGTCTGGTTTGAACTCAAAAACATCATGTTTATAGGCATCAAAATTCCTAAAATCAAGAAACGTAATCCATTCCTCATTTACATCTTTATCTGTACATTTGATGACATAATCGTCTTTAAACTGCTTATAAAATGCTTCACCAAGCATTCCTCCACAACCGGCAATATAAATTCTCTTCATAACTTAATGGTTCTTCCTTGATTTTATGACTTTAGCAGGTACTCCTGCAGCTATACTGAAAGGTGGGATACTTTTGGTTACTACACTACCTGCTGCAATTATTGAATTATTGCCAATAACTACTCCATCCAGTATAATTGCCTTGCTTCCCACCCAAACACCGTCTTCAATGGTCACACCAATTCTAGATTCTCCTTGTTCATTTATGTACTTATCTGTTTCAAGGTAATTGTGGTTCTCTGAAAAAAGCGAAACTCCGGGGCCAAAAATTACATTATTGCCAATCACCACTTTTCCCCGAACTTGAATAAAACAATTTTGAGCAATACCAACATTATTTCCGATTTCCAGCCCAACACCAATATTTCTGATTACACCTGTGCATTCGATAATAGTATTTCTGTGGATTGAAACATTGCAGCCCATTTTTATGCCTTCATGTGATAATGCATTTATTTCCACATTGTCACCGATTATTGTTGTTCTTCCTAAATAGATATGCGACTTGTAACGAATTTTGCACCGGCTGCCTAGAAACAACATACCTTCACATCTGCCTAGAAAGAACCTAATACGGTATCCTCTTAATAATTCAATATATTTTGAAAGAAGAATGATAATAATGTCCCGATTCAGGATGCTTTTATCAAGTTTATAATCTTGACGTCCTAAGTGCTTGATGATCGATGATGTTATTTTATTGAACATTAAGAAGCATTTGAGAATAAATTAGCATCAATTTTTTATAATGGAGCCCGGGTGCAAAATTGTTAAGTCCAAAATAAAATGCATTGTTTGACACTTTTACATAATCGCTTTCACTCAATTGTTGAGCTTTTTTAATTACATTCATTAGTTCTTCAGTATTCCTTGACTCATAAAGAAAACCTGTTTTCCCGTCTTCTATAATTTCAGGAATGCCGCCAATCCTTGATCCTATCACAGGTTTACCTGCTGAATATGCTTCCAACACTGTCATCGGATTATTTTCGTACCATTCTGAGGGAACTATTATAAAAGAAGCATGAGTTATGGTATTTGCTAATATTTCACCTGATTGATGACTTAATATTTCAATATTTGAATTTTCACGGGTAAGACTGTAAAGTTCATTGAACATGGGTCCGGAACCTACAATTTTTAGACGGATACCAGTCTGTAATGCAGCATTCAGGAGGGTTGTCAAGCCCTTTTCTTTCGATAATCGTCCAAAATATAGAAAATATTCTCTTTTGATTGGGCTCGGATTTGTTTTCGGAATTGTCGTAAAGTTATATAAGTGAGATGATTTAGATTTATATTTCTGGTCAAATTCTTCATGTTTTTGTTGAGAAAATTTACTCACAAAAATAAAATGGTCAATAAAATCAAGAGGATTGATGAGATATTTCCTAAAATATGCCTCCAGGGCAGGCATAGTGCTGAAAAAGAAATTTCCATCCACGCACCTATTCACGGAACACTGGTAATATGACTTGTTAATGCATTTTTCGCATATCCTGTCTTCCGAATCTAAAAATGCATTTGCCGGGCATAAAAGGCGATAATCATGAACCGTTTGCACTATCGGAATATTATATTTCTTAAGTGCTTTCAGAATAGAGGATGACAGACCACCACAAAAAAGGTGGATATGAGCAATGTCAGGCTTTTTTTCTTCGATAAGTGTGCAAAGGTTTAGATAGGCTTTTTTATTGTAGATGTAATCTTTAACCCCTGCAAGTTTGGTCACAAAGCAAGATTCCCTTTTGTTGGACACTTTAACAAAGTATTTCGAGAATTCAGTTGGTTCGTTCTCCTGGTCAATTGTACTAAAGTACTGTACCTCATGGTTGTGCTCTTCCATCAATTTGCCAGTGTTGAAGTAAACACGGTCAGCACCGCCTTTGATCGAATGTGAATTATTGATTAGGAGTATGCGCATTATAATTTTTAAGATAAGGAAATAAATGAGCCGGCTTAGAAAGAAGGAATATTAAAAAGAGGTATGGGAAGTGTAGGCTAATGAACTGTTAAAATGAATTGTTTATGAAGAAAAGGTTAGTAATTCTGTGTTAACTAACGTTCATACAGATAGTAAGTGATGTAGTGGAACTATAATAATTCTTCCACCAAATTTCTGACAATCGATAAGTAGGTTTTGGATGTTCTATTGGGTTCAAAAGTTTGTGCACTTTGAATCAGGTTATTTCGAAAAGCAGAATCCTCAAAAAGTAACTCAATTTCCTTTTTGAAAGAAAACTCATCTCCTAAAGGTACTACAATAGCATTTGTGCCGTCCTGTATATATTCCGATAATGATTGCACTTTATTGGCTACTATAGGTGTTCCACAATCAATCGCCTTCATAAGCCTGACTTGTCCCATGCTGATAATTGACTCTTGAATGCACAAAATATACACTGCAGCTTGTTTTACAAGCCAATCATGAAGCTTTACAGGAATCTCACTAAGCACTTTAACTCTTCCATTTTTGTTTAACCAATTGACTTTTTTGAGATCATCGGAATTGCAGACAACTAAAAATGGCCAATTAATTAAATCAGCAACCTTGAATATCGTTTCCCAGTCCACATTCGATCTTCCACTGGTCATGACAAAACCGGATTTGCAATTGAAATCATTGCAATATTCTTGGACTAACTTTTCAACATTAGTATAATCCTGTTTACTTCCATGTAAAGGCCAGGGAATATAGATGAATTTTTCAATAGGTATTCCGAATTTTATAGAATAATGTTTCCTTTCATAAGATGTCAGAACATGAATTTTCGCAACTGTTTTATTCATGCATTTACCCAGAATATCCTTTGCAAATAACAGCCATAAGGCTTTTTTAAATTTAGATTTAGGATTTGCATGTATGAATTCCAATAAAACAATTTGCCTGCCTTTGGAGCCGAAAATCGAATTTAATATTAGAAATACAATAAAATCTTTACCATACGTCGTCACAAAAACATCGAACTTCCTAACAGCAAAAGTGAGAAGAATCCCTCTTATGACAAAGAATTTGTTCGAAAGTGATATCATCCAACATTTATATTTAGAATTGAAATAATCACCGACCTGAACAACATCATTATCAAGATGTTGGCCATACCATCTATCTGCAAGCAAGGTCTTCTTGGTCATAAAATTACTGTTCTGATATTACTGCCAAAAAAAGACAAATTTGTGATTCAAGTAAACAATTCTGTGATTGATTGCAGAAATAACGTCAATGAAATAGTATTCTTTACCAAGCGAAATGCATTTTCAGCCTTTACTAATCCGGGATACCAAGAATATAATACAATGTGGATTTTAATTCAATTTATGCAATCCTATGAAGATAATGAAAGAACATTCTAGCAGATTGGATTTGAACTTGAATGAACTTTATTTAACAGCCTATAATAATTTGAAATATAGAGGCTAACCATAGAATCAATGGAGAAAAATGATTTTACTCTTTCTTGTCCTGCTTTTCCCATCTTATATCTTAATGTTTTATCCAGCAAAAGAATCTCTAATTTTTCACAAAGCGCTTTTGGATCGGACGGCCTGACTAAGAAACCAGTTATGTTTTCTTCAACAATTTCACTGGTACCACCTCCAACTGTTGCAACAACGGGTTTTCCCATGGCCATATATTCAAGAATGGAGTTTGAGATTCCTTCGGTGAATGTGGAAAGTACGCATATATCCATTGAATTAACATAGTTTTCGACATTTGTTTGAGCCCCTAGAAATCTAAAATGAGAACTTATTTCTTTTTCAATCTGATCTGTTGATGTTTGATGATCCGTGTTGAATCCAATGGCAAGAAAAGTTATGTTCTTATGACGGTTCAATAAAAGTTTTGCAGCTTTATAAAATGTTGTGTAGTCTTTGAATTTAGAAAAGGTTGCCACCATCCCTATCATGTACTTTGTTTCAGTTTTTAATTCTTTTCTAATTGAAGTTTTTGGAGTAATATTTTGAATCCTCATAAAGTCAAAACCATTATGGATGACAATGCTTTTTTGTTTTGGTGCATTGTATGCTCTGATTCCCGCATAAGAGTTCCCTATGATTAGGTCTGAAAACAAAAAGGATAGCTTGGCCCTCAACATGTATTTGTTAAAAACGGTCTGATTATTCGGAGAATCAACTATTAATCCATTAACTAGTTTAATATTTAAAAACTTGCACGTTGGAATAGCATAAATTGCTGTCATACTGTCCCAACAATGGACAATGTCAGGTTTGAATTGTTTACAGATTAAATAAAACTTTCTAAATATTGTTAAATCATTCTTATTTTGTCGAATAAGATAGTGCAGTATTATTGAAGAATCAATAACATCCTCATAATGAATCTCATTATTCATAGTGACAATCTCAAATTGAATTTCTTTTTTCAACTTAAGAATTTTTATTAATTCAGTAAGTCTTCTCTCTTTTCCGCCTGATCTAAGACTATCTATAGTAAATAATATTTTCAAAATGTTCGATTTTGTTTCAACCATTCTTCAAAAAATAGGAGGGACCATATTCTGGGGCTAAAATCTCGCATTCCGGACTGGGATTTCGTGACGAATTCTTGAACATACTTTTTATCCAAGAATTCTGAAAAAAATGGTTTTCTGGTAAGCAGTGTATCGTGCATATATTGTTTTAACTCTTCCTTAAACCAGGCTGTAAGTGGTATTTGAAATCCTTGTTTCTGATGAGTAATAACACTTTGAGGCAGATATGGGGACATTGTCTTCCGAAAAATGTATTTTTGCGATTTGCCTTTAAGTTTTAGACTCCAAGGTATCTTGAAAGTAAGTTCTGCAAATACATGGTCCAATAAAGGCACTCTTACCTCAAGCGAGTTCATCATACTTGCCCGGTCAACTTTTGTTAAAATATCATCCACAAGATATGTTTGAAGATCAAGATATTGCAGATTTGTTATAAAATCATTGTTTCCTCCTTTTTTAAGAATTGCTTCTTTAAGAAGTTCTGAATTTATGTTTCTATGGTCATTTAGAATTAGTTTATTTCTCTCATATTTTGGCCATATACATAAGTTTGCACCTAAAAAATCTTTATTCTGGGCTAGGAGATACGATAAACCTTTACCAGCAATATTTTGAGGAATAAGCTTATGAATATTGCCCCAGAAAAATTTATTAAATACTGGAATGGAAGATGCCACTTTGGAGATATTGAACAAATAGGAATGTATGTCGTATCCGGCAAATAATTCATCACCCCCATCACCCGATAGAACAACAGTGACATGCTCCCTCGCAAATTTTGATACTAGATATGTGGGAATTGCAGAGGAATCAGCAAATGGCTCATCATACCCCCTGACTAAAGCAGGTAATAGACTTACGGTGTCAGGTTCAATGATCTGCTCATGATGTTCACAACCATATTTGGCGCTTACCTCACGAGCATATCCTAATTCATTGTATTTTTTTTCCTTAAATCCTATGGAAAAAGTTTTAATTGGTAAGTTTGAGTTCCTGGCCATCATAGAAACAACAGAACTGGAATCAATACCCCCGCTCAGGAAAGCTCCCAATGGTACATCGGAAATCATATGCATCCGTATAGTTTCTGAGAGGCATGATTCGATTTCATCTATCCATTGATTTTCAGATTTCGAAAAATCAGGTTCAAAATGAATCTCCCAATATCTTTTTATTTCAATAGAAACTTTATCTTTAAGCGACAACAAGAGATAATGTCCAGGTTGGAGCTTTTTGACATTTCTATAAATTGATAAATCGCTTGTAATATATCCGAATGCAAAATATGAATCCATTGCCTCTTTCGAAAAGGTCCTGTCTATATCTGTACATCCAAGAATAGCCTTGATTTCAGAGCCAAAGGCAAACTTCTGTTTGTCTGTATAGTAAAAAAATGGTTTTATACCGAATCGATCTCTTGCACAAAACAATTGCTTCTTTTTGCTGTCCCAAATTGCAAAAGCAAACATTCCTCTCAAGTATTGCAAACAATCTACACCATATTCCTCATACAGATGCAAAATAACCTCTGTGTCAGTTGCTGTCCTGAATGAATATCTTTTTTGTTTTAGGATATCACGCTGTTCAATAAAGTTATAGATTTCACCATTAAAAACAATATGAATACTGCCATCTATGTTGGATAATGGTTGGTGTCCTGTGTTGAGGTCAATAATACTAAGTCGCCTGAATCCTAATCCTACATTTTTATCAATGAAATATCCTTCATCATCTGGGCCTCGATGCTGAATTGCATCTGTCATTTTCTTTAATATGAACGGATCTATTTATTTATTTATTTCATTATATACTATACCTGTAATTCCGCACATTTTTTAAAGTTTTATTGAATAATGCTTGCAAGTCTGTCAATTGCCGAGTCAAAGTCATGATAATCATTTACATATGAAATCAGTTTTGAATGATCAATGGATATTGTTTCATAGGTTTCAATGCAATTTTTCATCCTGTTTAGGTCTCCTTCACAGCATATTCCCAGGCTATTTTGGTTTAGTACATTTCCAGGATTCACCTTTAATGATATAACAGGGACACCTGAAGCCCATGCTTCTAAAAAAATATTTGGGAATCCCTCATAATTAGAAGTATTGATCAGTGCTTGTGCATTTGCTATTAATTGGATTGTGGATTGATGATCCATTCTGCCTTTTAGTATGACATTTGAGAAATCTTTCAAACGGTTGAAAATTATTTCTGATTTATTGTCATCGGGAACACCTACGATTATAACTTTTATGTTTTTATCAAGGATAGAAATTAAATTATATAGATTTTCAGCTCCTTTGTAAATAGTGAGTGTCCCAACATGAATAAAGTAGTCCTGATGAAAAGATTTTAATAGTTGGTTAACTTTGTTTTCTATAATATTGGGAAAGATCATCATCTTACCCTTAATATGATTACCAGTCATGATTTGTCCCTTGTGTTGAAGAAAAATGTAATCTGACTTCAGAAGCAAGTAGTTGGAAACAATATAACTTGGCACATTAACCATGAACAATTTAAAAATGTTACTATTTGTTCGAATTTCATACTTGATTTGATTCCAGAAGCCAATTACATCTATATCAGAGGCTATGGCCTGGATAAAAATGGCTTTGTTTTTTTTTGCAACTAAATAGGGGATAAGATGAAAAAAGGAGCGCATTCGAATATAATAATAGTCTGCATTCTGTTCATCTAGTATCTTGTATAAGGCGGGTACCCGATGCAAGATAAACCTAACGCCTCTTATTCCTTTATTCCAGTTTTCAATTTTGATGAGTTTAACTCCTTCTGGAGAAGTAAAACTCTCTTTCGCATATGGATCGATTATAACAACTTCATGACCTTTCAAAGCCAAAGCCTTTGCTAATAATGCTACCTGGAGTTCACCTCCACCAACAGTATTTCCTGTTAATGCACCTGAAATATTGCCAAAAAAGCAGAATTTACTCCTTGTCATCAAATACAGGTTGTTGTAAGTCGGGAATGTTTAATATATCTGCTAATTGGCAGTATTGAGGCCAGAAATGTCCTTCATACCAGTTTAAATCTGAATCCCAATATCCAGGACAATTTCTTACGGCATAGTCAACGAAAGTATAACTCACCTCACAAAATACAGGTTTGTTGTCTTTCCCATAAAGAAAGTCATAAGCCATTGATTGAAAGTTCATAGCTCTGGAAATTTCAAATGCCATCGAAACAAAAGCCAAATCAATTTTCTCCTGATCATAATCTAATTTGCCACTTCCCGATGAACGAAAATCGTTCTCTCTGTTTAATCTCCTGAATGCAAATGCCCTGTTTCCAATTACAGTAACCCTGGTATCAAATTGGTTATTTGGCATAAACTCCTGGAATAGCACATAGTTTTTATTTATTTGCCAATATGGTGTAAGATCTTCATTTCTTAATTTTTTTATTATCCAATGCTTCCATTCTCTCAGTTGATGATATAAATTAAAAAATTTCCATTTTGTCGTTCCAGAGTCTGGAATTCTTCCAGAGTAAATGCCGTGCCCGAACATTTTATTAATTAGCCGTATGCTCTTTTCTTTGTTGTTTACTAAAATGACATTGCTTGAACTGGCTCCTCCTTTTAACTTAAAAACACTTGGGTACTCTGCATAGTTTGCCCAACTGATAGCTTCTGCCTTATCCCAAAATATCCAACTTTTGATGATAGGAAACCCGAATTGTTCAAGTAAGTAATATTGCCTTATCTTATCATCAAAATGCCAGCAAGTATCCCAGTTTGGGAAACATTTAATCCCTAATTTGCTCTCCAGTATCGGTAGGATTGTATAAGCAAGTTGGCGATGATCATCAATATGCTGCCATCGGAAAATGAATAAGTCCAGCGTTTTAATTTTATTCCAGAAATCATACTGATTGACATCTACTCTTATTGTATCAATTCCATTGAAATTAAGAATTTTCTCATATTTTATTAAATAGTCGCATACTTGCCCGTGTAAATCTGTATGTATTCCTACAATCATTTTACTATCTTTTATAATGCCAGGAGTGTATCATATTTATGATTACCAATGGGTTGTACATCATATCATTTCATTGAATCAACTATTTAAAATAGAATCATTGATTTGAATTGTTTTTTAGATCCTATTGAACAGCTTCAATATAGAGCAGAAATACTTCCTGATTCCAATATTTAGTATCATAGTGAGTTGAAGATTTCTATCAGTCTCTTTGCCTGATAGTTATAGTTAAAAATAGTCTGTGTTAGTTCTTTTCCTTTTTTTGCAACCTCGAGAGCTAAATTGTAATTGCATAGCACAAAATCTATTTTTATAAAAAGGGCTTTTTGATTGCCTGCCTCTGCTAAAAAGCAATTGGTCCCATCTGTAAGATAATCTGATATTTCACCTACGTTAACGGTAACAATCGGTATAGAAGTGGTTAAGTATTCGGTTAATTTTGATGGATAAGAAGCCTTGGACTTCATATCATTTTTTCTAACCATTACAAGCACTTCAGAATGGGTAATATAATTAATAATATCAGATCTGCTTAGGTAGTCAAGGAGTAAAACCTTGTTTTCAATCTTTAGTGTCAATATTAAATTAATAATTTTTTCCCTGTCTACATCTGAACCTGATCCTCCCAATACAAGATGTATATCGGGATATTTTAGACTTATTTCTTTAAAAGCTCGGATTAATACATCGACATCATCTCTTTCAAAAGTCAATGAGCCAAAATACCCCAAATATTTGAAATCGACAGGTTTTTCAGCTTCAATAGTAAATCTTGAGGGATCTACTGTACTGGGTACAAGAAAGAGTCTTTTTTGATTAACACCTCTTGTTTTGTAAAACTCAATAAGATGATGCGAAATACAAATGAATCCATCGTAGAGAAGTATTTCGAGGTGGAGTTTTACTTGACCATAGAATTGATTCAGTATGCTTCCCTGGCAATTTCTCAACGGATTTTCACTCCTTTCGAGTATGGCTCTCGTTTTTAATGCTTTAGTTAATAGAAAAGAAAATAAATGTGTAAGTAATGTTTCAGTCCAGAAATTGATAGCAATTATTTTGTCATTTTTTTGAATGGATTTACATATTTGAAATGCTTTATAATATTTAATAAGTTTTAGCCATCTTCGCTTTAAAAGATACTTGCTTCTTGTTTTTTGTCCAAAAGGGTGATAGTAGTGTATTCCTTCAGAGATGCCACATGTATCCGCAACATAATCGTTTGAAAAGCAGATGACATGCACTTGAATTCCGTTTTCGTAAAATCCTTTGGCATAGGTATGTACTCGGTTGGTCGCCGCATTTCCCTCAGGAAAGCTAAAAGAATCACCAAAAATAATAATAGACATTAATTAATCTCTTGATTTAACAATACTCCGGTAATTTTTCATGCTGCTAACCTCCCGATACTCAGGCATTCTTCATAGAGGCATTTATATTTTTCACAACTCTCGTCAAGAGCTAACTTTGAAAAAATAAAGTCAGTAATGAACTGGTTGAAATACATAACTTTAACATCGGCCATAGAAAATGAGACCCTCTCTTCCTTTGGGATATTCAGATAGTGTAAGGATTTCGCCAGTGATACTGTTGAAAGTGAAGCATTCACATGGAAGTGGATTTTGTTCTCATTTCTTGCCTGACAATCTTCAAGACCAGCAAAGTTTTTGGCATCCCGAAACAGGAATTCAATCTGATATCGCTGCCGGTAGTAATGTTGGATCTTAACGGGACTTAGGTTCAAATCTGTGGAAAAGAGTATGGTGTGTGTTGTCGAAAATCCCTTCTGGTCATAGTTCTGTAAATACACTATCCGAATCATCCGTTGAAAACTAACACTATAAACAATGCCTGAAAAGATTTGTACACCTTCTGAGTCATCAAAACAGTATCGGATTCTTCGACGATCAATGTTTTCAACATCGACTTTGTCAGCGTATTTCCTTTTGCGTCCTCTGCCAGTATTCTGCTTTCCGGTAAACTGGTATTTGAG
>Ga0079306_1001845_pt1 | contig 13035 bp, 11 predicted proteins | sample Methanotroph_Enr_FD_79181 | JGI IMG/M metagenome (GOLD analysis project Ga0079306, IMG submission 79181) | Enriched soil microbial communities from Old Woman Creek wetland in Ohio, USA - Methanotroph_Enrichment_5 | ecosystem: Environmental > Terrestrial > Soil > Wetlands | place: USA: Ohio...
AGCGCAATTTCCCCGGCGCTCACGCCAATTGAAACCGCACCTTGGATGACCGCAATCGCTCATAGCGGACACTCATGGGTCAATCCGCGCTCACACGACTCCAGGGGACAAAGCGAACGGAAGGTCGCATTACGCTTGCCAGAACTGCGCAGCGCCCTGGGGCAGTTCTGTAAGGACCCTGTCCAGTGCGGTTTGGTCGACGTTTCTGCGCAAGGCCTTGGCGACATCTTGAATGGCCGTATCTGGCGCAAAGTTATGCGCGGCTCGCAGGGCGTGAACTTCTTTGGTCATCGTTGCTCGGTCTTCGAAAGCTCGCTGAGGTTCGTCAGTATCCCAATCCGCGACGAATATGGCCCGGAGGACGGCAGGAAGCACGTTGGCAAAAAGCGCAGCATCCCTGACACAGAGGCGACGTCGAAACGTCTGCAGGACGCCTTGCACCATGTTGTAGGCCAGGTTGGTGGTGGCCAAACCCGATACATCGCGCGCGTCGACCATGAAATTTTCAAACTCTTGCGAAGCGCGTTGGTATTCAAACGGCAATGTCATGTGACGGTGGCTCATTACCCAACGGTGTGGGCATCACGTGCAGGTATTGCCAACTCGATGACTGCTCTTGGCCGGGACTGGCGCCGGTCACGCCGTGAGCTTCTTGCAGTTGAGACCCCGAACCGCTCGTTTAGTGCAGGGGCTTCGAGGGTTCTGTTTTGTCCTGCTGGCGTCGGTTGTGGTGCGCCGTAGCGTGATTCCTGGCTTCATTGGCGGCAAGAGACTCAAGTGCTTGCTTTAATTGCAGGACCAAATCATCGTCATCGCCATAGCGAGCCTGCAGTTTTTCGCATAATCCTTGAAGGTCTTGAAGGCGTCGGTGCATGGTCATTTTCCAAAATAAATTTGAAATATAGGCAGAGTTGCGAATTGTGACAATCGTAGCGTCGCAAGGTCTTGATGTTGAACAAGCTTCAAGCAAAAGGAATTTTTGCGCCACCGGTACAAGCATTTGCGTTTGTGTGCCCCATTTCGCAGGAGCTGGCGTCGAATGACCGGAGTCATCAAGAGCCAGCGGGCACCTTAAAGTGCTCGCCCGAAAGTTAACGTTCGGGGATTCGTCAAATCAGGTTGCGGCACAGCTGCCGGTCGTGACCGCGAACAACGTGCCCAAAGCCGACAGCCAAGATAAGACAGAGCTGACATTCATTTTCGAGTTTGGAAAGAGACAGCGGGCGTTTAAGTACCAGGCATCAATTTTTAAGTTTGACTGGCTCTTGAGCAGAGTAGCTGTCATTCAGGTTAATCACCTACCGGGCTATAGTTCTCCACAAATCAATCTTTTGCATATTCATTTGATAGACTTTCTAGCACTCAAATCTTGGCACTTCAATGCCGTTGTCAGCAAACGGGAAGTCCCTCGTATTCACATTTGTGCCGATTAGGTGGGGGCGTCCATCCCATTGGGGCGGCAACATAGGATCTGGTTGATCGAATACTGAACTGAACCTAACTCATTTCTTGAGAAGTACCCGCGACACCTGTGCCAAGAGAGGTTTTTGGACAGGACCAGTCCCGGAAATGTCGATGTTGCCGATGTCAGACTTCAAGTAGTCCTCCTCAGTCAATAGACCCAAATGTACTTGGCGCATATCTTCAATGAAAGCCCGGCCAATGTCATCCAGGTAGGCATTTTTTTTGGAGGCCATCTGGTGTGTTACGTCGTAATAAAGCAGTTTTGGATTGAGCGCCCGCAACAGACCCGCCTTCACGTAAGAAACTGCAAAGTGTTCTGGCAGATAACCCAGGTGTCGCCCCGACAGGATGAGCACTGCCACCGCGTCCATGTTATCGGCCACTGCCGTCACCGAGCGTGTTGGAACCGGCATGCGTGCCTCTGGCAAGGGGTAACTGCGCCAGACCCACTCGGCGTCAGCCAAATGTTGTGCCGTGACCTTGCCCGCAATGGCACCCAGTCGGTGCGATGCACTGCAGTAGGCGATTTGGCGTTCCACAAAGAGCGGCGTGTATTCCAGTGTAGGTACCCGGTGCCAGAAGTAACCGACTGCCACCTGAATCTGTCCACTTAACAACAGCGATTCCAACTCGCTTGATGTGCGCACCAAGACGGAAAAACGCACCGCTTCGTCGCGTTGCCGAAAACGTTCGACGGCCTGGCCGGTGCGCACGTTCTGACTCATCGGGGCATGCCCGATCAAACCGATCGTGAGAGTGCCAACTAGTTGCCTGTCCATGTTGCGTGCCTCGGCGCTGAAGTCGTTGAGCGAAGCGACCATGCGGCGCGCCAATTGTTCAAACCGCACGCCCTTGACCGTCAAGCGAAAGCCGCCGCGACCGCGTTCACACAGGGTAAATCCCAAGCGCGTCTCCAAAGTGGCCAACTGACTGCTCAGGGTTGGTTGCCCCACATTGAGAGTGACTTGTGCGGCCGACAGCCCGCCCGCGTCAACTATTGACAGAAAGACGCGTATCAGGCGCAGATCAAGATCTGAAACGGTGGTGAGCATGGTTCGGTGTCCTTTCGCAGATGCGACCCGGCGCTCAGCGAACGGCTGGCGAAACGCATAGGGTTTCCACCATTCTTACATCGATTGGCTTCAATGTTTGTATTCCAACTTCAGAATGGACTGATTTCCGGTCCGGCTCATATCATGCGCCAGCCGCAATAGCCTCGGCAATATGGACTGATAACTCAACGGAGACACTCGCAATGGCAACACCAACATCTGCCGCCACGACCCAGCCTCGTGGCGGAATCGAAACCCGGTCCATCGACTATGTTCCAGAACATGAACGGCATGGCAAGGTCAGTCAGCAGGGGCCGTTCTGGTTTCTTGGGAACTTCCAGTTTTTCACTATCGCGATCGGCTTTATTGGCCCGGGCATGGGGCTTTCTCTCGGCTACACCGCGTTGGCCGGTGCTCTCGGAATTCTGTTTGGCACCTTGTTTATGGCCTTTCACGCCGCTCAAGGTGCCCAACTCGGACTTCCGCAGATGATTCAGTCACGCGCGCAGTTCGGTTATCGGGGCGTGGTGCTGGTGTTGATTGGGTCGCTATTTACATTTGTCGGGTTCAACGTGGTGGACACCGTGTTGGTGGCCGGTGGTCTGCATGGCATATTTGGCTGGGGTGAAACCGAAGTGGCGGTGGTGATTACGGTCATCAGTACCTTGCTGGCGATCTACGGCCACGACTGGTTGCACCGTATCTTCAAGGTCTGCTTCATGGTCAGTTTGCCGCTCTTCATCATTCTGACGGCGGCCATTCTGTTAGGGCATGCCGGTGGAGTGACACCGGCGCCAGTTGCTGGTGGTGCCTTCACGTTGGTGGCTTTTGTCGCCCAGTTTGCCGCAAGTGCGAGCTACAACATCACCTATGCTCCCTATGTGTCGGACTACTCGCGTTACTTGCCGCGTGATACCAAGGCATCATCCATCATCAGTGCGGTGTTTTTTGGCGCATCCGGTTCGGCTATCTGGCTCATCGCGCTGGGTGCTTGGTTGGCCACGCACCTGGGTGCTTCTGACGGCTTGGTGGCGCTGCATGCATCAGGCAATGCGGTGTACCCGGGGTTTGGCACTGCCGTGTCACTGGCCGCCGTGGCGGCATTGGTCGCTACCATGGGCATGAACGCCTACAGCGCCATGCTGACGGTTGTCACTGCCATGGACTCCTTGCGCAAAGTCACTCCCGGCAAGAGCATCCGGGTGTTCACGATCCTGACACTGGCAGTTGTCTGGCTGGCTATTTCATTGAACACCAGCGGTGACGCCATTGGCACCCTGTTTGCAGTGCTGACCGTCATGCTCTACCTGTTGGTGCCGTGGACGGCCGTCAATTTGGTCGACTACTTCTTTGTGCGTCGCGGTCGCTACGCCATCACCCACCTGTTCACTTCAGATGGCATTTACGGTTCCTGGGGTACCCGGGGCATCACATCCTATCTGATTGGCTTTGTGATCACGATTCCATTTTTCGTGCTACCCGGCGTGTACACCGGACCAGCCGCAGAAATGCTCGGCGGTGTCGACGTGGGCTGGCTGGTTGGCTTGTTGGTGTCAGGCAGTCTGTACCTGATCCTGTGCCGCTCACTGGACCTGGCAGCGGAATCCCCGGTCATCGCACAAAGCGAGCGCGATCTTCTCACCTTGGCGGCTTCTGATGCCACGCCAGAAGACAAGGCCGTTCCCTTCGGAAAATCAATCTGAATGCCATGACTACTTCCATTAGCTACTGGAACTATCCCGCCGCTATCTATGCCGGTGAAAACGCGCTCAGCGTCTTGCCGCAAGTCTGCAAACAGTATGGCCTGCAAAACATATTGCTGGTCAGTGATGTGGGCTTGCATGGGCTCGGGCTGGTTGCGCGCATTGCCGAGCCACTGCGCTTGCTGGCGCGGGTGCTGGCCTTGCAGGGTGACACCGTTGACGACGTGATCGATTGGGTGCTGGCTTTGCGCAGTACCCTGGGGATTCCGCACACGCTGGCCGAGATTGGCATTCATGGCGAAGACTCCGTGCTGATCGGCGAGCGGGCGGTCGCCGATATTTCATCGTCTGATACCAATCCGATCCCGTTCACTGCAGCTCAATACGGGGCGACTTACCGTCGCGCGGTGTCGGGTGAAACCCGCGCCGCCCTGGGCCATGCCAGCACCGGTCGTGACCCGGGATGAATGTGGTCATTAACCCGGTCAAGGTAGCCTGTTGCCAGTTGGCTCCCTGCATCGGCGATTCAAACCACAACCGGACACTGACTGCCGAGGCCATTCGGCGGGCCGCTGCGCAGGGTGCACAGATCATTGTCTTGCCAGAACTGGTGCAAAGTGGCTATGTGCTGAAGGACCGGGACGAAGCCTTGGGCGTTGCCGAAACCCAAGACGGGCCCACGTTGTCGCTTTGGATGGCGTTGGCACAGGAGTTGAACCTCGTCATCGTCGGTGGATTTTGTGAGAGATTGTCAGACCAACGAGTGGCCAACAGCGCGGCCCTTATCAGCGCACAAGGCCTGCTGGCGGTTTACCGTAAAGCCCATTTATGGGATCGTGAGCGATTGATCTTTGAGCCCGGAACGCAGCCACCACCGCTTGTTGATACCGTCTTTGGTCGCCTGTCGGTGATGATCTGCTATGACCTGGAATTTCCGGAATGGGTTCGCCTGCCCGCGTTGCAAGGGGCGGATTTGTTGTGCGCACCGGTGAACTGGCCGGATGCGCCGCGACCCTCAGGGGCGAACCCAGGAGAGGTGACGCGGGTGCAGGCCAACGCTGCGGTCAACCGGATGTTCATCGCCGCCTGCGACCGCTGCGGGCAGGAGCGCGGCGTTGACTGGGTCGGTGGCTCGGTGATCGTTGACGCCAATGGGTATTGTTTGTCGGAAACGCTCGAAGGGTGTCAAGCCGGGACAATTTTCAACAGCATCGACTTGAGCGAGGCACGTGACAAGCGAGTCAGCGAACACAGCGATGTGCACCGGGACCGAAGACCTTCTCTGTACGCAGGGCTGGTCGGTGATCAGCCTGTTCAAGCAGGCGTCAAATTAAACAAGGAACACTTTGACATGCAAAAAGAAGACTCTTCTAGCCAGGCCTTGCCGCCACCTCTTTATCAACCCATAGGTGGCAATGAGATGCCCCGCTTTGCCGGCATCGCCACCATGATGCGCTTGCCTCTGGTCACCGATCCGGCCTTGCTTGACGTCGGGTTTGTCGGCATCGGGCTTGACCTGGGCACCTCCAACCGCTCCGGCACGCGCTTTGGCCCGCGCCAGATCCGCAGCGAGTCGGTGCTGCTGCGACCCTACAACATGGCAACCCGTGCTGCACCGTTTGACACGCTGCGCGTGGCTGATTTGGGCGACATTGCCATCAATCCCTACAACCTGCTCGACTCGGTTGCCCGTATCGAGCAAGGCTACCAACCCATTGTTGCCGCCGGCTGCAAGCCCATCACACTGGGCGGTGATCACACCATCACCTTGCCGATATTGCGGGCTTTGCATCGTCGACATGGCCCGATGGGGTTGATTCATATCGACGCCCACGCGGATGTCAACGACACCATGTTTGGCGAAAAAGTAGCCCATGGCACCACTTTTCGTCGCGCGATGGAAGAGGGTTTGCTGGACCCCCAACGCGTGGTGCAAATCGGGTTGCGTGGCACCGGCTATACCGCCGAAGATTTTGACTGGTGCCGCCAGCAGGGATTCCGCGTGGTGCAGGTGGAAGAGTGTTGGGGCAAATCACTTGTGCCATTGATGGCCGAAGTACGACAACAACTTGGCACCGGCCCGGTCTATTTCACACTTGACATTGACGGCATTGACCCGGCCTTTGCCCCAGGCACTGGCACTCCCGAGATCGCGGGACTCACCGTGCCGCACGCGCTGGAAATTATCCGCGGCGCCTGGGGACTGAATCTGGTAGGGGCGGATGTGGTCGAGATTTCGCCGCCATACGACCCACAGGGCACCACCGCGCTACTGGGTGCCAATCTGGCCTACGAGTTGTTGTGCGTCATGCCCGGCGTGGTGCGCAGGCCCTGAATCGATCATCTTCACTAAGCTCCAATAATGGATAACACACTTTTTCCTGCCACAGCGCAGTCCGTACTGGCGGCGGCCCGGAAGTTGGTCGAGGCCTTTGCGCGGCATGATGTCAAGGTCTACTTCGAAGCCTTTGCACCCGAAGCCACCTTTATTTTTCACACCACGGGTGAGGTGCTGAACTCGCGCGCCGACTATGAACGATTGTGGCGCGAATGGGAGCAAGACCTAGGTTTTCACGTTCTGTCCTGCGATTCGTCGAACCAGACGGTGCAAATGCTGGGCGAAGTCGCCATCTTTCATCACCGTGTTCGCACCGGCTTGCAATCACACGACGGCAGGCTGGACCTTGAGGAGCGGGAAACTATCGTCTTTCAGCACCTTGCCGATGGTCAGTGGTTGGCTGTTCACGAACACCTGTCACCGCTGCCGGTGACTTTCCAGGAGAAATAGGACATGGAAAAGACCTCATCCTCCCAGCATCGGGGCGTGCTGATTGACAACACCTGGATGACCGGCGCGGGCGAGTCGTTCGATGTATCCAACCCGGTCACCGGCGGCCTGATTGCCTTGGTCAAATCAGCGTCCACCGAGCAGGTTGATGCCGCAGCCCGTGCCGCCCAACGGGCATTTTCCGATTGGCGACAAACGGCGCCAGTTGAGCGGGGTGCTTTGCTGCGTCGCATTGCCGAGCAGGTAGAGGGCCAGCGTGCCCGGCTGGTCGCTTTGCAACAGCTCAATAGCGGCAAGCCCGGCATTGAAGCGGGGCTGGATGTCTCGGACGTGGTCGCCACCTTTAACTATTACGCCGACCTGTGTGAATCCGGTGACGGCCTGCTGCCCCAGTCGGTGGCGCTGCCCGATGACGGCTTTTGCGCCACGCTAGAGCGCGTGCCAGTGGGTGTGGTTGGCTTGATCGTGCCGTGGAACTTTCCGATGGTGACCACCTCCTGGAAACTGGCGCCGGCGTTGGCCGCAGGCTGCACGGTGGTGCTCAAACCCTCTGAGCTGACGCCACTGGCTGAGATCGCCCTGATGGAGGTCATCCTGGAAGCCGGGCTTCCTGCTGGCGTCGTCAACCTAGTCTATGGCGCCGCAGCAGTCGGTCAGGCCGTGGTGCAGCATAAGGCAGTCGCCAAGGTGTCGTTCACTGGGAGCAATGCCACCGGCCAGCGCATTCTGCAGTCTTGTGCGCCGCGCATGCAGCGGGTCAGCCTTGAGTTGGGTGGCAAGTCTTCGCTGCTGGTGCTCGACGATGCCGATCTGGATAAATCGATTGAGTTGGCCGTTGCAGGTGCGTTTTTCAACGCCGGGCAGATGTGCTCGGCCACCTCGCGTGTCAGCGTAGCCCGGTCTCTGTATGCCCGCTTCATCGACGGGTTTGTCGCTGTAGCCAAGGGCCTGCGTCACAGCGACCCGCTGGACGAGGACACCACGCTGGGTCCGATCATCAGCCACAAACAACAGCAGATGGTCATGTCCCGAATACAGTCCGGGGTGACAGACGGCGCGCGCCTGCTCACCGGGGGTGCAGCCATTGCCGGCCTGGGTGGTTATGCCATCGCACCGACCATCTTCACCCATGCTGAGCACAGCCCCGCGTTGTGGCAAGACGAGATCTTCGGACCGGTGGCCTGTGTGCGCAGCATCGACAGCGATGAGGAGGCGATTGCTGTCGCCAATGATAGCGACTACGGTCTGGTTGCCACCATTGTGTCTGGAGACGTCGAGCGCGCCCGCCATGTGGCCGGTGCGCTGGATGTTGGTACGGTCTGGATCAATACGCCCCAGCTCATTTTTCCGCAGACCGGTTGGGGTGGCTTCAAACACAGTGGTCTGGGCCGCGAACTGGGGCCTTGGGGCCTGCAGGCTTTTCAGGAACTGCGCCACACAGTCTTAAAAACTACTATGGAATCCTTATGAAACGAAAAGAAAACACCACCAATTCGGCGCTGATGCTACGCCGCCATGCGGCCGTAGCCCGCGGTGTCGGCCAGGCCCATGAAATCTTTGTGAGTCGTGCCGATAACGCCGAGGTCTGGGACGTCGAAGGCAGACGCTACATTGACTTCGCGGGCGGCATCGCCGTGCTGAACACGGGGCACTGCAATCCCGATGTGATGCGCGCCGTGCAAGCCCAGCTTGGTCTGTACACCCACACATGTTTCCAGGTACTAGCCTATGAACCGTATGTCGAATTGGCTGAGCGCCTGAACGCACTGGCACCCGGAAACTTCACCAAAAAATGTCTCCTCTTGAGCACAGGCGCCGAAGCCGTGGAAAACGCCATAAAAATTGCGCGTGCCCATACCCAGCGGCCAGGTGTCATTGCATTCACCGGCGGCTACCATGGCCGGACAAATATGACACTGGGCCTGACCGGTAAGGTTGCACCTTACAAGATCGGCTTTGGCCCATTTCCCGGCGAGATCTTTCATGCGTTGTTTCCCAATCCCCTTCATGGTATTTCGGTGGACGATGCATTGCACTCTGTCGAGACCCTGTTCAAGAACGACATCGAGCCTACCCGTGTTGCCGCCTTCATCCTCGAACCCGTCCAAGGCGAAGGGGGCTTCTATATCGCACCCAACGATTTTGTGGAAGGCCTGCGTGCCATCGCTGATCGTCACGGCATTTTGCTGATTGCCGACGAGATCCAAACCGGAGCCGGACGCACTGGTACATGGTTCGCATGTGAGCAGTGGCCCGTAGCGCCTGATCTGATCACTATGGCCAAATCCATGGCTGGCGGCTTTCCGATCTCTGCGGTAGTGGGCCGTGCCGAAGTGATGGACACATCCGCACCGGGCGGCTTGGGCGGGACCTATGCGGGCAGCCCGATTGGCTGCGTAGCGGCTTTGGCTGTACTGGAAGTCTTCGAAAAAGAACAACTGCTTGAGCGCGCCAAGAAGCTGGGCGCATACATGGTGACTCAATTGAAGGGCATGTCATCCCGGCACCGTTGCATCGGCGATATACGTGGCCTAGGCGCCATGGTGGCCATAGAGCTGTTTGAAGATGGGGATGTCAGTCGTCCCGCTGCTGAATTGACCAAGCGCATCGTGGCCGATGCACGCGACAAAGGCTTGATATTGTTGTCTTGCGGCAGCTATGGAAACGTCATCCGCATTCTGGTGCCACTGACCGCCAGCGACACGCTGGTTGATGAGGGCCTGACCATCATCGATGCTACCTTGACGGCCGTTCAGACGGTTTGACATCCTTGTATCCTAAACACTCCGTCCAACGAACGGGCGTCAGATCAATCCATAAATGCTGCCATGAAACTTCCAAACCCATCAAACAGCAAGATTAAACGGCTCCAGGCAGTGCCCACCGTGCAAGTGTCGAACGAGCACGTTATTGTGACTGAATGGCGTTTTGCCCCTGGCGCTGAAACTGGTTGGCACACTCATGGTCACAACTATGTTGTCGTACCTCAAACCAACGGTGAACTTCTGCTTGAAACGCCAGAGGGGCAAATGACCGCGCCTTTGGTGGCCGGTCAGTCGTACGCTCGCACTGTCGGGGTTCAACATAATGTCGTTAACTCCTCCTCTCATGAGGTAGTTTTCGTCGAAATTGAAGTTCTGTGACCAGCAATCTGGAGGATTTCAATACTTCCATTTGAATGCAAGCTCGAATCCCCTGACTCTGCCTGGGAGAGCAATCTTTCTGCCATATGCGACGACGACGCAGTCATCATTCACCGGCCCGTTTTCTGAACCCGCCGAGCCCGCAATCGGTTCAACGGTCGTCAATATCCAAACCTTAACTCGGAGAAATTATCATGATGCAACTCAAAGACCCCACCTTGCTGCGCCAGCAGGCTTACATCAACGGTCAATGGTGCGATGCCGACAGCGGCGAAACCTGTGCCGTGACCAATCCGGCCACCGGTGAGACAATCGGCAGCGTGCCCAAAATGGGTGCCACTGAGACCCGCCGTGCCATTGAAGCAGCCAGCGCCGCCTGGCCGGCCTGGCGCGCCAAGACCGGCAAGGAGCGCAGCGCCGTGATCCGCAAATGGAACGATCTGATGCTCGCCAATGCAGACGACCTGGGCATGATCATGACAGTGGAGCAAGGCAAGCCGCTGGCCGAAGCCAAGGGTGAAATCGCGTATGCCGCTTCGTTTATCGAATGGTTTGCCGAGGAAGCCAAGCGCGTCAGCGGCGATACCCTATCCTCACCCTGGACCGATCGGCGCATTGTCGTCATCAAGCAGCCGATTGGCGTCTGCGCGGCCATCACACCGTGGAACTTCCCATCCTCGATGATTACGCGAAAAGCTGGCCCAGCTCTGGCGGCGGGCTGCCCGATGGTGTTGAAGCCGGCGCTAGCCACGCCTTATTCGGCGCTGGCTTTGGCCGTGCTGGCCGAGCGCGCCGGCGTGCCGCCTGGCATTTTCAGTGTTTTGACCGGGTCAGCGAGCGCTATTGGTGGGGAAATGACGGCCAACCCGACGGTACGCAAACTGTCTTTTACCGGCTCCACCGAGATCGGCAGCATGCTGATGCAGCAATGTGCCAAGACCATAAAGAAACTGTCGCTGGAGTTGGGCGGCAACGCACCCTTCATCGTGTTTGACGATGCCGATCTGGACGCAGCGGTCGAGGGCGCCATCATGTCCAAGTACCGCAACGCCGGTCAAACCTGCGTCTGTGCCAACCGCCTGTACGTGCAAGACGGCGTCTATGACGCTTTCGCCACCAAATTGGTGGCGGCAGTCGAAAAACTCAAGGTGGGCAATGGTATGGAAGCCGGTGTGACACAAGGCCCGCTGATTGACGGCGCAGCGATCACAAAGATCGAAGAGCATATTGCCGACGCGCTGGCCAAAGGCGGTCGCTTGCTCACTGGTGGCAAACGCCATGCGCTGGGACACAGTTTCTTCGAGCCGACAGTGATTGCTGACGCCACTCCGGACATGCTCGTAGCCCGCGAGGAAACCTTTGGCCCGCTGGCGCCGCTGTTCCGCTTCAAGACTGACGCCGAAGCCGTCGCCATGGCCAACGACACCGAGTTCGGCCTTGCCAGCTACTTCTATTCGCGCGACATTGGCCGCATCTGGCGCGTGGGCGAGGGCATTGAGAGTGGCATGGTCGGCATCAATACCGGAATCATTTCGAACGAAGTCGCTCCCTTTGGTGGTGTCAAGCAATCGGGCCTGGGCCGGGAAGGCTCCAAGTACGGGATGGATGAGTACCTGGTGATCAAATACCTGTGCATGGGCGGCCTTGATAAATGAGTATCAATCTGGCAGTAATCTTGTCCTGAAGGCCTTTAACGTTCGTCCGAGGCTATCCCAGATACTCATTTGCCACTGAGGGTTTGCCTTGAGTCCTTGCATCATCGATCATGGCGACCTTGCGCCATTTGTTGCCGGGAGCAAGGCCAGCCGGAGTAATTTCTCCAATGGTATATCTGGCAGGCTGATTCAAGCTGAACGAGACCTTCAAATGACGCCATGGATTGGCAGTTGATTTTCTGGTTGTTACCGCGTTGACAATGGACATTCAAAGAACATCATGTGCTGGCTATGTCGGCTTTTTTGAAATCACAATCGTTCAACGTCAGCAATGGAGAACGAAAAGCTACTTCCGCTGCTGGCCGTCAAGAGCCAACGGCCATCACAAATTACGGTTTTGTCGCAATAGTGGAGTCTGGCCGAAAGGAGTTGCGTCGCCGACCTGGTGATCAAGCTGCGAGGCTGTAGAACTGCTGTGCTGCGGACAGGGTTGCGCCTTCGGGGCAGTTCATCTGCCCCTTCTTGATCATGTGCATAGTCTCGATGCCGGCGATGATGATTCGAGCACTCCAAAACGACTTGAATCCGAGCATCGGTCCTGTGATTCTCTTGACCGCACGGTGGTCCTGCTCGACGATGTTGTTGAGGTACTTGTTTTGGCGCATCAGGATGTCGACACAGGCGTCAGCCTTGATGCTTTCAATGGCGGCCGTGTTGGCACCACTTTTGTCAATCGTGATCTTTTCGGGCAAGTCATGCAGATTGATGGCTAGTTCCAGAAATCGGCGCGCTGCTGCCTTGTCTCGTTTGGCAGTGAGAAGAAAATCAACGGTATCGCCTGCGCGATCAACGGCGCGGTATAGGTACTTCCAGTGACCTGCCACTTTGATGTAGGTCTCGTCCATTCGCCAGCTCGATCCCACGGATCGTTTGCGCTTGCGAAAGACTGCTGCAAGCACCGGCAACATTTTGATTGCCCAGCGATGCACGGTGGAGTGATCAACGAAAACACCGCGCTCGTGCATCAGTTCCTCAACACGTCGCAGGCTCAATGGGTAGGCTACGTACCAGCGTACGCATGTGAGCATCACTTCCAGCGGATAGTGAAGCCGTTTTAGAACCTTGTTCAAGGTGCCGTTGATCAAACTTTTGCGGAAATCAAGCATGACCCGGATTGTCGTTTACGCTTACTGCGACAGAACCCTCGATCGCGCCTTGTGACACAAAAAT
>Ga0079306_1001846_pt1 | contig 13030 bp, 11 predicted proteins | sample Methanotroph_Enr_FD_79181 | JGI IMG/M metagenome (GOLD analysis project Ga0079306, IMG submission 79181) | Enriched soil microbial communities from Old Woman Creek wetland in Ohio, USA - Methanotroph_Enrichment_5 | ecosystem: Environmental > Terrestrial > Soil > Wetlands | place: USA: Ohio...
GCAATTCTAACAGCTCAATATCCTCTGTTTTTAGTTTTATATATCTCATATTGAGACAAATATACGAATATTATCGCACAACACCAAATAAATGGTGTATTATATTATTCCAACTACTTAATGTCATTATGCTAATGAAAAAAAAACCGAAGGGCGGTAGAGTTTGTTCTACCGTCCTTCGTGGTTTTTCATTCAGAGAGTAGCGGATTTTCTGAGTGTCTGGTAAATTACAGAAGCAATTCCATATAAAATAAGTGCTTCTCCAATTCCGAAAAGCAACCAGTTGAATCTAGTCGGTACAAATCCGGATAAAAAGCTATTTGTTTCAGTCAATGAAAAATTGTTTTGCAGGAGCAGCGTGAAATAATCCAGGATAAACGAAATGAATATAAAAGTTGCTCCCAATAGGATCAGTCCCCATTCGTTCAGTTTTATTTTAAATGCACGGTAAGTGTTTTTCAACCAAACGAAACTGATTGCGAAAAATATCATGGTAATGGAACAAATAACCGGTGCCAGCACCGGACTTAGCCATGGCACGGGAATGAGGAATAAAATATCCCATGTCAATAGCGAAGCAGGCCAGCCCAGAAAGGCTTTCAGTACTACGTAGTACGTAATATCCCAAATAGCAAAGCTGAAGAGGAAGTATAAAAAGCGTTGCAAATTATCTTTACCGGTCATAATTCCAAGCACCACCAGCATTACTATTGTAGCAATTTCGCGAATCCACTCTGTGAGCAGCAGATCGGGCGAAAGGAATTTTATCGGAAAATCAAATCCCGCCGGGTAATAAATCTCCCGAAGGTAAATAACTACAATTGCTTCCAGCACACCCATGGCTATACAGAAAATACCGGGTAAAATAAAACTGCTGAAAATCGGACTGATTGACTTTTTCATACGATAATAATTATTTTTTTTAAGGTCGTATGGAACTTGCATATCAGATTATCACTGTCTTTGGTGAATCTCTGCATTCATGCTCGTTTCATGTGTAAATAATTGTTCTTAATGGTCACATGGAGCTCGCATGCCAATCCCGATAAATATTATTCGGGACATTGTCTTTGGTGACCTCTGCGTTCATGCTCGTTTCATATAATCTCATTTTACAGATTGAATAGAAAATATATCTTTTGCTGATATGTTTATATTAAGTTCTTGTTGTTATAATGTATTCCAAAATTTCTGAAAATTCAATTTTGCTGTCAGTTCTTGGATTGCACCTTTAATGAAGTGTAAAAATAATAATATTTACTGTTATTCACTGATTTTTGGATGATTATTCCTTTTGTATTATTTTTTTAATTGCAGAAATAAAAGCGGATGGACAGTGCATGCAATATGGGAGTCAGTAACAGTATATTTTGATGTTTTTTTTTAGTTTTCTAAAACTATTAATCTTTTAGAACCATTATAAATAAGTATCTTTGCAGTCAAATTGAAAACATGTTTTGCTTGGAGTAATTTTTACTTCAGCTAGTCATCTGGCGGGGTTACAGTAAATCAAATATCCAACTTAAATCACCATATTTATAGGTATAAAAATCGTGCAGTTATTCTGCGGGGTTTGTTATACCTACTAATAGTTACTAATTTTGAGTATAACCATCATTAATAGGGATATGTCAATCAGTTTAACTGTATTATTTTTGTACCAGATAAAAATGACCAGTTACTATTTATGAAAGTAGAATACAGATTTATGATTGCCTGTGTGTATTTGCTGAGTGTTTTTAATATGGCACAAGCACAGGTGGACACGTTGGAAAAAGAATCCCCTTTCAGTTTTGAAGCTTCATACATAGGCGATGTAGTTAGTAATTTTAGTGGTGGTATAAAAAGAGGAACAACTTATCTCGGTTTGGCAAACATCAAGGCCGGGTTTAATACAGAGAATGCAAATTGGTGGAGAGGCGGTAAAGCTTTTGTAAATGTGGGTAATACACATGGTGGTAAGCCAACTGAAACGTTAGTGGGTGATTTTCAGGGAGTCTCAAATATTGAAGCAGGAAACCTTACTTTTTTATATGAACTTTGGTACAAACAGAATTTAGGAAAAGTGGATATTACGGTCGGACTTCAAGACTTAAATGCCGATTTTGCAGTAAGTGAAAACGGTTGTTTATTTACAAATAGTTCATTTGGGATTCACTCCAGCCTTGCCGATAATATTTCTTCTCCTATATTTCCATTAACGGCATTAGGCGCAAATTTCCAATGGAATATCTCTGATTCATTTTTGTGGGAAACTGCAGTCTTCGATGGTACTCCTGACGATTTTCAAACAAATCCATACAACACGAACTGGAAGTTGAGCAAAAGCCAGGGTTTTTTGGCGGTAACCGAATTTCAACTTAAAAAGAGTATTCTTAAGAGTAAAACCGGAAATTATAAATTGGGACTTTATTTTCATCAACATAATGACACAGTAGATGCAGAACAGAAAAATAGAGGTTTGTATTTTGTAGGTGACCAGCAGTTAACAGATAATATCTCGCTGTTTTCGCAAATTGGGATCAGCCCGAAAAATATGAATAAAAACAACTATTATTTTAGTGTTGGCTTGAATTATAAAGGGCTGTTCGAAAAGAGAGAGAATGACCAGTTCGGTATCGCGATTGCATATGCCGGGATTAACGGGAATGCGGTTGGAAGTGAAACTGCCGTTGAGATGGCATATCAATTTGAAATAAATGAACACATATATATCAAGCCGGATGTACAGTACATAATTAATCCGGCGGGAACAGATCTGAAGCTGGATAATGCCTTGGTGGGCTTTATTCGTTTCGGGGTTGGTTTTTAATTTCAATCGAAAAATCAGAGTATTTAAATGTTTTAAGTGCCAATGATTTGAAAATACTCGTAAATTTCATTTTATAATGACAACAAATAATACATATCTTTCTGATATAAAAACCGGTGATGAAGCCATTATCACTAAAGTGTTAGGGCACGGGGCTTTTCGCAAACGCATTACTGAAATGGGTTTTGTGAAGGGTGAAAAAGTAATCGTAATAAAAAATGCTCCGTTGCAAGACCCTGTAGAATATGAGATTATGGGTTATAAAGTCTCACTTCGACGCAGTGAGGCTGAACTTGTGGAAGTGGTTTCTGTAGAAGATGCGGCAACTTTATCGGAGATAAAATTTGAAGGTACAATAGATGAAAATAAGCTTAAAGTATCGGCATTAGAAAAAGGAAAGGTCATTAATGTGGCTTTGGTGGGGAATCCGAATTGTGGAAAAACCACACTTTTCAACTTTGCTTCCGGATCGCACGAGCGCGTGGGCAATTACAGCGGTGTAACGGTTGATGCCAAAGAAGCCATGCTCAAAAAAAATGGGTATACTTTCAAAATTGTTGACTTGCCGGGTACATATTCCATTACTGAATATTCTCCAGAAGAACTTTATGTTCGTACGCATATCATGGAAAAAATGCCGGATATTGTGATTAATGTCCTGGATTCATCGAACCTGAAGCGTAATCTTTTTCTGACAACCCAACTTATTGATATGAATATCAAGGTAGTAATTGCCTTGAATATGTACGACGAGCTGGGAAAAAAAGGGGTGAAGTTCGATTATGACAGTTTGGGCAAAATGATGGGAATTCCTATTATTCCTACTGTTGCATCCAAAGGCATTGGTGTTGAAGAATTGTTTGATAAATTGATAGAAGTTTATGAGGACCGGGATCCTAGTGTGCGTCATATCCATATCAATTATGGCTCGTTCATTGAAGATGCCATCAAAAAGATACAGGATGTTATCTGGAAAAATCCAAAAATAACCGATAAATTATCGTCACGTTATGTAGCTGTAAAGCTGCTGGAAACTGACAAAACAACGCTGGCCCAACTCGAAAAATTCAGCAATTACGACGAAATAAAAACCATAACTGCAAAAACTATTGCTCAACTTGAAAAGGAGTATGGCGAACGTTCCGAAACCATTATTACCGATGCCAAATATGGTTTTATTGATGGCGCCATGAAAGAAACTTACCGTGAACCAAAAAAAGACCGCTACAAAATAAAACGTGAGTTGGATGATATGTTGACTCATAGAATATGGGGCTTTCCTATTTTCCTGCTTTTAATGTGGTTGATGTTTCAGGGTACTTTTACATTGGGAAGTTATCCAATGCAGTGGATTGATGATGGAGTGGGCTTGTTGAGCGAATTTCTTCAAAAAGCGATGCCTGAAGGTGCCCTCCGCGACTTAGTGGTTGATGGGATTATTGGGGGTGTTGGCGGTGTAATAATCTTTCTGCCCAATATTCTTATTTTGTTCTTTTTTATATCGTTAATGGAAGATACGGGTTATATGGCCCGGGCATCATTTATTATGGATAAACTGATGCACAAAATCGGGTTGCATGGCAAGTCGTTTATTCCATTGGTAATGGGCTTTGGTTGCAATGTGCCGGCTATTATGGCTACCCGTACGCTTGACAATAAGAAAGACCGTATCCTGACCATGATAATTACACCGTTCATGTCGTGCAGCGCGCGGTTGCCGGTATATGTTTTGCTTATTTCAGCTATTTTTCCTCAAAACCAGGGATTAGTGTTGTTTTCTATTTACCTTATAGGCATTCTATTAGCAGTTATTACCGCGTTGGTTATGAAGCGAATTGCTTTTGCAAAGAAAGATGTGCCTTTCGTTATGGAATTGCCGCCTTACCGCATTCCTACGTTAAAAAATACCAGTTTGCACATGTGGCATAAAGGGGAACAATATCTTAAAAAAATGGGGAATGTTATCTTGCTCGCTTCAATTTTAATATGGGCATTGGGCTATTTCCCACGTAATGTGGACTATACCACTGATTACGATGCACAAATAGCTTCATTGGATACTAATGTCAAGTTAGATGATAAGGAGAAAGACCAAAAAATAGCTCAACTGGAAATAAATAAAGAATCGGAACGTCAGGAAAAATCGTATATCGGTCAATTGGGGCATTTTATCGAACCTGCCATACAGCCGCTGGGATATGATTGGAAAATGGGGGTAAGCATTATTACCGGTTTGGCAGCCAAAGAAATTGTGGTTAGTTCTATGGGTATTCTTTATCAGGCCGATTTGGAGGCCGATGAAAATTCCCGGTCGTTAAAGGATGAGCTTGTTGCCCAGACTCATAATAATGGCGAATTAAAGGGTCATAAGGTTTTTACTCCATTGGTAAGCTTTGGTTTTATGCTTTTTGTGCTGATTTATTTCCCATGTGTGGCTGTTATTGCTGCCATTAAAAAAGAATCAAGTTGGGGCTGGGCCGTGTTCACAATGGTATATACAACAGCTATTGCCTGGTTAGTGGCTTTTGCAACTTATCAGATTGGAAGTTTGTTTGTATAATTGGATCGTAGCATGCCGATTTTCGTAATTAGCTAAAATACAAAAAAATGGATCAAATAATAATAGTTCTGATTATAGTAGGTTTGGTCATTGCATATTCAATTTATGCTGTGATAAAAAATATCCGCAAAAAAGAAACATCTCCCTGCGATGGTTGCGGTGGCTGTGATATCAAGAACGAAATCACAAAAAATACACCTCGGACTCATTCGAAAGACCCGGCTAGTTGTGGTTGTGGACCTAAATAAAATTTACTTTGTATATTTTCTTTTCCGGACAATCTGATACCCTATCCCAAAAAGAATCAACAAACCTATCGGAATCAATACGTTTGCCAGTTGCCAGGTAATCCGGTCGTTGTTGGTTATTTTCTTGTTCAATAGTCGTAACTTCAGTGTTCTTGATCGCAATTGCATCCAACCGTCGTTGTCGGTGAGATATAATACGGCATTTTGAATAAAATCCTTATTGCCAAACTGTTGGTTCATGTAACGGTCGAATCCTAACGGAATGGTTATGCTGTCATTCTTTCCGGTTGTTTCGTTGCGGATAATATCTCCGTCGGCAACAATGATCTGGCGGGAATATAAACTCTTTTCCCTTACAGGCAAAGTACCTGTCATGCCTTTTGGAATCATGCGATTAGCAAAATCAGAATCGAAATTTCCTTCCATAGCCACTGCTACCGGTACATAACCGGCATTGAAGTAGCTTTTATCGTTGGCTTTTGGAGTTTGGCTTAAGTCGATAGTCGTTGGTGTACCTACAATGTGAGTATTGTCGGATGTTGCCAGAAGTAGCTGGTATTTCACCTGTTTGTTTTCGCCTACCAAATCAATGCCCGAGCAAAATTCAGAGCGGACTTCGGTAATATTTCGTGTAACCGGATGTTCCGGCGAAGTGAGCAGGAGTGGTGCGTAATACCACGATGCTGGTTCAAATTGAGGTGTTGCATTTGCCGGTGCCACATTCACCGGAACAGAAACGCACTGGACATCCTGTAGCAAGATAGGATTGATCCGGACGCCATACCGAAACAGTTGGTCGCCGAGGTTTAAATCCAGTTCCATGGCAGGTGACAGGCCGATGGTGGACAAATTTTCTTTCGCAATTCGAACGCCATCTACCAACCAAAGAACATTTCCTCCATTCATAATGTATTGGTCAATAATGAATTTGTCGGATTCAGTGAATGGCAGTGTTGGTTTAGCAATTATAATGGCTTTGTAATCTTTCAGAATGGAAGCATTATTTCCCAGAACTCCTCTGTCGATTTGAAAATAGCGGCTTAACGATTTGCAAATGTCATAAGTCTCCGGTTCCGAAAGTTCGCCATGTCCTTCAATAAAAGCAATTTTTTTTACTTCGGTAGTTACCGCCCGGCGAATGCCATCCGTAATTTCAAATTCCAGGTTTTCAATGGATACATTCAGGTTTTCCTCGCCGGAGTTGCCCAAGATGTTTTTTAGCAGGTTAACCGCTACTTTCTTGTTATTGTAGTTTATTTCAATCCAGGGGAAAATTACTTTTTGTATTGATTTTCCCTCTTTATCACGTTCATATACAGCTGTTGGTGTGAGTCCGCGCGTAGCAAGTTCAGCATATTTCCGTTCTCTTTCTTCGGACGTATTTGCTAAAGATGGATTAACGTAATGGATGTTAATTGCGTTGTGCGAATAAATGGATAATTCATCCAGCAATTCGGCAGTAGTTTTTTTTAACCGTAAAAAGCCGGGATTCAATTCGCCATCAAGATAAATCGTAATTTCCAGCGGATTTTCAATACTGCCCATCAGGTTTTTAGTCTGGTCGGCAATGCTGTATCGTTTATCTGTTGTCAGGTCAATACGGAAAAAATAAAAAAATGAGATGGCAATAATACTTGCTAAAATACTAAGGACGAGTAGGTTTCGAGGATTTCGAATTTTCATGTCAGAGAAATATAACAGTTTGATAATGATTTGTATTAATTGGGTATGTTCACAGCCCGCGTTTTGAAATAATTATTGTCTGAATCCAATAGCCTGTAGAAACTACAATTTCCCCACGAAGCTGGTTTGTCTATCAGTTGCGTATCTTCATTGGTATCATTGTTTATAAATGTACGGATTTTATTTTGCCAGTTCGTGATTCTGGAAATGCTTTTATCGACAAAGAAGTAATCATTGTTGTTGTCGCATAATTCTTTTATGTAGCCAATATACAGTGCTTTATATTCTGGTATGCTGATGATTTTTGTCACTAACGGGTAAGTGCTGTTTCCCCAATTCAACAGATCCTGTTTCCCGGAATCCTTCATAATCTGAGAGGTACCTAATGTATTATCATAGTCGTACGGAATGAAATAAAATTTTCCTGCCGAGTCGAAATAAAAGTAAAAATTGTTTTTATTGCACCAATAATCGTCCCACATTCCGCAGATAACATTTACCGCATACGTTTTCAAAAACAAATTTACATCCATTTTTGCAGAAATCCATGTCTTGAAATCGTCCCCGGTTTTGTTGTTTAGATTGGCAATGAAGTCTGCTAATTGTAATTTAGCTGCTTCCAACGATTTACCATTTGTTTTCAAATCGTAAACGGGGGTGTAAGTTTGGGCCAGCGTAATATTTTCAATGCCCATTTGAGTTGGGTCGGTGCTTTTAAAATCGGCTCCCCAGTTGGCTTTCCATAAGTTTCCTTCGCTGTCGGAGTACTTGCCCGGACGGTTTTTTAAATACTCTTTGTCAATTGGCTCCACAAGTTGGTATATGCCATAATAGGCTGTGTCCGGATCTTCCTTGATCTTTATATTTAACCGGCAATAGCTGGATTGAGGCGCAGTCCACACTCCAAACCGTTCAAATAAATCGTAGCAATACACTTCGCGGACATAGGTGGCATCGTCTTTAAACCATTTTAAATTGATTTTTTCGGCACCCGCCATTTTTTGACCATCTACAAATTTTTTAAAGCTCAATGCAAAGCTAGAATGATGCCATACTGTATTTGTTGGGTTGTGAATCTCGCCTTTGTTTCCTTCCGGACGCCGCCGACTTGTATTTCCTCTGATTCGCAAGCCTACATCAGTTAACGATAAGTATTTCCCGTCTTTTGTAAACCTAAAATTTGTGTGTATATATTCTTCGTTGTCGGGATTCTGATCGAAGTAAGAAAGCAGGTTGTTCCACTCTGCAGTCGAAATTTCGAGCGAAATTTCGGGTATTGAATTAATGTCGAAAATATAGTCAATGCCCTGAGCTGTAATCGTATCTTTCCGAATGGTATCCGTTGGGATACTATCCTGATCATTCGGGTCGGTGATTGGTGGTACAACTGTATTGCACGAAGCGAATGTTAATAATAGCAGGGGTATAAAAACTAAATTAAGTTTCATTTTTTTTCTACATCTTACGTGTGCTGCAAAGATAATCATTTTAACCACACCTTAACTTTCCAATGAATGATAATTAATAACTGCGCCTGTTAACTTGAATACGGATAATTGTTATGTGAATTTTTAAAGACGATATATATGTAATTAATCTCATTATCAGGTAGGTTGATATTGATATTTAAATTAATGATACAGATTTAAATCTTTTAAGCATTAAAAAACCTTATTTCTATTTTAGAGGGTATTTGACTCTTGAATGGGTGGATTTATTTTCTTATCTTTGCCAATTCCTTGAGCAAAACAGTTGAAACCAGCCATAAATATGGCAGTCAACATTTTGTAAATAATTAAAAAAAACAAGTTGTTTCCGGGTGCAAGAATGTACTCCAAAACTAATTTCATTTATCTGTATTTAGTTAATATAAAATATAAATCCTTTCAAAATGGGTAAAATAATCTCGTTAGCAAATCAAAAAGGTGGAGTAGGTAAGACTACAACTGCTATCAATCTGGCTGCTTCGTTGGCCTCGCTTGGTAAAAAAGTATTATTGATTGATGCTGATCCACAGGCAAATGCATCTTCCGGATTGGGTATTGATATCCGTACACTTCAATTTACCATTTACGAATGTCTGATTGATAATGTTCCTTCAACACAAGCCATTCATCCTACGGATGTTGAGAATTTATTTATTCTTCCTTCTCACATTGATTTAGTGGGTGCCGAAATTGAAATGCTAAACATGGACAACCGAGAACGTGTGATGCAAAATTTGATTACACCGTTAAAAGCAAATTACGATTATATTCTGATTGACTGTTCACCTTCGCTGGGATTGATAACAGTTAATGCATTGACGGCTTCCGATTCGGTAATTATTCCTGTTCAATGCGAGTATTTTGCACTGGAAGGAATCAGTAAATTGCTGAATACCATAAAAATAATAAAGAGCAAATTGAATCCGATGCTAGAAATTGAAGGTTTCTTGCTCACCATGTACGATAACCGTTTACGATTGGCTAACCAGGTTTATGCCGAGGTAAAAAAACATTTTCAGGGTATGGTATTCGAAGCCGTTATAACACGAAACGTTCGTTTAAGCGAGGCGCCAAGTCACGGAAAACCGGTTCTGCTTTACGATTCAGAATCCAAAGGTTCTTCAAATTATATGGACTTAGCTAAGGAATTAATTGCTAAGCATCTGAATTAATTGTTTATTCAATTATTGCAATACAAAAGTTTAAAAGCGACGTTTTTTCAAGACATAAAATATGGCAAAAAATATAGGTTTAGGTTTAGGTAGAGGCTTAGGGGCTTTGATTGACACGGACAACATTAGCACAAGTGGTTCATCGTCAATCAGCGAGGTGGAGTTGAGTTTGATTTTTGCAAATCCAAACCAGCCCCGCACCTATTTTGATGAGGATTCATTAACAGAACTGGCAACATCCATACGTGAATTAGGTGTTATTTCACCGATTACTCTACGTAAAAATGATGATGGCACTTATTTGATTATTGCCGGTGAACGTAGGTTCAGGGCCTCGAAATTAATTGGATTAAGAAGCATTCCGGCTTATGTGAAAACTGCGGCTGATGAGCAAGTGATGGAAATGGCGTTGATTGAAAATATCCAACGCGAAGATTTGAATGCCATTGAAATCGCTCTGACATTTTACCGTTTGATGGAGGAATATAAGCTGACACAGGAACGTTTGAGTGAGCGTGTTGGTAAAAAACGGGCTACTATTGCCAATTATCTGCGCTTGCTCCGCTTGCCTGCAGAAATTCAAATGGGAATAAAGGATAAAAAAATTGACATGGGACATGCCCGTGCTATTTTAGGTTTGAATGACCCCGCAGCTCAATTGCATTTGTATGAAGCGATTATCAAAAATGATTTTACGGTTCGCAGGGTAGAAGAATTGGTTCGTCTGTATATCGAAACCGGAGCTTTTGAAATACAACCAAAAGCAAGTCCAAACCCGATAAAAGGTTTACCTGAATTTGATGATCTGAAAATGCAACTGACTAAGGTTTTTGGAACAAAAGTACAGTTTGCATGTAATCCTGAGGGTAAAGGTAAAATCTCAATTCCTTTCTCGAATGATGAAGAATTGGCGCGCATTATGGAGCTGTTCGATAAAATTTAATGAAACTTGTTAGTGAACAGATATTCAAATATAATTTTTCTGATTTTTTTCCTGATGTCTTTTGGACTTCAGGCTCAGGTGGTTTCCGACAGTGGCAGGGTGGTTCCCGATACGTTGAAAAAAGTTGTGGAAAAGTCCATTGTAACAAAATTACCAGAACTAAAATTACCAGATACCATGGCGGTGAAGCCATTTAAACCGGAACCGATGAAGGTGGTTTGGATGGGTGCGATTATACCCGGATACGGGCAAATCCTGAATAGGAAATTTTGGAAACTACCTTTGGTTTATGGTGGTTTTTTGGGATGTGCTTACGCGCTGGCCTGGAACGGGAGCAAGTATGAATCTTATAAAACGGCATACCGGGATATTACGGATTCAGATCCTGCTACTAATACATTTATGGATATTTTGCCTCCAGGTTTAACTATTGATAGCCCGGGTATTGGAGGTGTTACGACTTTCACCAATACCTTGAAGCAAAAGCAAGACAATTTTCGCCGTTACCGCGATTTGAGTATTATTGCAACAGTTGGATATTATGCGCTGACATTGGTTGATGCCTATGTAGATGCGCAATTGTATGATTTTGATATCAGCCCGGATTTATCTTTACGTTTTCAACCAACTTTGCTTGAAAATTCGCTGGGGCAGCGAAATACGTTGGGAATGCAGTGTTGCATTAATTTGAAATAGAGTAATTTAAAATGAAATAATTTTTTTTGTAATGAGATTTAAGACCCTTCTTTTTGTAGGTTTGCTTTCGCTGTTGAGTTGTACGTGTGGTTTTTCTCAAAATACTGTGAAAAGTAGCTTAAGCGATGGAGACATGGATATATCGCTTGTCATTCCTGACGAATTTGATTATTCTCTCGACTATCTGACTCACTCCTGGATAGTACAACGCGCTAAAAGTTCCAACTGCAATTCGAGCGACGATGTACCTGTTTCCGACTCAATATGTAAACTCCGGCTTTCGAAAATGCCATGTTTAATGGAGATGCCTTATAATTCCACAGTTCGTTCATATATTGACTTATATACAGTACGTAAACGTCAGCAGGTAGAACATATGCTGGGTATGAGCAATTATTATTTCCCGTTATTTGAGCAAGTGTTAGGTGCCAACAATTTACCGCTTGAATTAAAATACCTCTCGATAATTGAATCAGCATTAAATACAACTATTGTTTCACGCATGGGAGCTGCCGGTTTATGGCAGTTGATGATCGCAACGGGACGCATGTATGGACTTGAGATTAACAGTCTTGTTGACGAGCGTTTGTCACCGGCAAAAGCAACTAATGCGGCAGCTCATTTCCTGAAAGATTTATACTCTATCTATGGCGATTGGCATTTGGTAATTGCCGCTTATAATTGCGGTCCGGGAAATGTGAATAAAGCCATACGCAGGGCAGGAGGGCAACGTGATTATTGGGCAATTTACCCCTATCTTCCACGCGAGACCCGGGGTTATGTCCCAATTTTTATTGCTGCAAATTATTCGTTGAACTATGCTTCTGAGCACAATATGTGCCCGTCGATTGTAACTATGCCGGCAATAACCGATACAATTGTAGTGCGTCAGCGTGTTCATTTGGAACAAATTGCTTCAGTGCTGAATTTGCCTATCGACGAAATTCGTTTGTTGAATGCCCAGTACCGGAAAGATATTATTCCCGGAAATATTAAACCTTATTCTTTGTGTCTGCCATTAAATTATGCCAATACTTTTATCAGTAAATTCGATGAGATTGTGGCGTACAAGGCAGATTCGTTGATTAATAACCGCCGGTCTGAAATAGAAATTCCACAAGTTGCTCCTATATCTCTGGGTGGCTCTGGAAAAGTGGTTTACCACAAGGTAAAAAGAGGGCAAACATTGAGTGATGTAGCGGCTAAGTATGGTATTTCTGTGACTAAACTAAAAAAATGGAATCATATTCGTAGGTCAACCATTCAGGTTGGACAACGGTTGAAGATAATTAAAGGATAAAGAATCAGATATTAGTCGTTATATAAGTTATAAATATATGATATAAAAGTTGTTACTTTGCAAACAATATGCAGAATTACAACGATTTAAAATTAAATGAAGCCCAATTCTTATCAGTCGTGGGCATTA